>Ga0163217_1053591_pt1 | contig 13122 bp, 6 predicted proteins | sample SynspAceP_FD_185933 | JGI IMG/M metagenome (GOLD analysis project Ga0163217, IMG submission 185933) | Saline lake microbial communities from Ace Lake in Antarctica - Synechococcus sp. Ace-P (PacBio error correction) | ecosystem: Environmental > Aquatic > Non-marine Saline and Alkaline > Saline ...
CGCAAAAGAGATGGATTGTGATTGACCGAACTTAGAACTACTAACAATACAAAGCCATTTTGATGATCGAGTAAAACGATTGTCATCAATGAGCCAATCGAAAAGTGGAACAGAACATGACATTATAAGAAAGTCCAATTCGACTCCACTCAATAAACTGGCTTTGGCATGAAAAACCAATTATTTGAGGAAAAAGCCACTTTTGGAAATCTAATTTAATTTTGAAGCCGTGGCCCACTTTTTGGATGAAGCTTAAGAGTATTGAAACCGCTTCCTAAAAAACCTTTGAAAAAGAAAAAGAATCATCCCCAAGCCTTCTAACTCTGAAGCAGTTTGACACCGATCAAATTGGCACTTTAACTATCCATCGAAGAAATGATAATAAATATATATTGCTTCTTTCATCATAGTGATTTTTTAAAAGAAAGTATTCCAAGAGCCCAACTATTCAGTGAATACGGTTTACGGCAATCGTTATTAATTATACAGTCGCTGCTATCAATTGGCTTTTATCGTTCCTACGAACAACTTGAATGTCCTCCCAAATCATTTCAGCCGATGCGATCTCAATGCTCTTATTTCTTGGAGGAAGTTTCATCGCTCTCATTTTATTAATGGCCATCTAACAGCCCAACGCCTTAGGATGCTTCTTGTGGCATCTTCCTGATCGCCAATAAAATGTCCGGTTATCATTTCCAGTAATTTTTCGCATTTTTGGTTGTAACAAACACGAATTCCAATTAATGTTTAACAAAATACTTGGAATTATTCTAGCCGCTCAATCGGTCTATGGGCCACTAAAAGAAAAAGTATAGAACGTGATCTCCGTCCCAAGTTGTGCCTGTTCGCATGTTTTATCTCATGACTTAGACACTTATGTAAGCACAAGCTCAACACTCACACCTAACTGAGGATAGCAATTCCCCTATTTGAGCACACACTTATTTACTGCGCTGCGCATCGTTTTTGGGAATTATTTTGTTGTTTCAACTCAGAAACTTCGAAAACAATCCCTGGCACCTACTATTATTGGTGGTGTGTAATTGGGAGGAGTGAATTATTAAGATTATCCTTTATTTTAAAGCTTGCTCACGACAATATGGAAAGCTCAGTGTATTTCCGATTAACAATAATGGGAGTGGTTTTTATTCACAAGCCCTCTTCTTCTCCATTGCGTTTTTTAAAGAACGACTACAAAAATGAAACGTGTTCGGATTGGGCATTTTGTTTCTAGCCATGCAATTAATAGCTGGGATCTAATGGATTACTTTTTAACATCAGCAGAAGCGAAGCTTGTACAAAGAGAAGGCAGTAACAAGTTATTGCTATGCATTCTCTGTGACCGGATAAGCCCGAAATAAAAGAACATCTTGACCGCATTGGCGGGAATGCAACCACCAAAGCAGACACGTTTTTGTCTATCTTACCGACTAGGAGCAGATCCTAACGTATCGAATCAATGATGATGAGAACTTCCGGTTCGGCGGGACAACCATTTTTGGACAAATTCCCCCGCTCTTTTTGAGTTACCGATGTTTCAGTGCTGGGTGCGGTATTTCGTGAACCAAGTTATGGCGTGCGGTTGATTCAAGCGTATAAGACCGGCTGCAAATGAATTGCACAGAGCAGTCCAAAATCATCAAAGAATACCATCCCTGTGGTTTTACGCCAAATTGAATATGCCCGCATGGGTTGATGTTGGATGACAACCGTTGATAATACAATTGATTGGTGGTGTGAAAACGGATTTTATTGAGTTGTAAGCTGACTTTTAGCTGTAAATTTCAGAACAAGAACATGGTATTACAGGCTGTTTGAGCTTTGCATGATGTTGGAACTGGACAATTGTTAAATTGGTTAATTGTTTATTGTCATTCCTATCTCCGCTCATATACAATTATCATTGCGCTATTAGTAAATTTTTTAAGCAAAACGAAAGTGTGATGTTGAGCTTATTAGCTCGGCATTCATTTCCAATCTTTGAATTTGCCTAAAATAGGATTGCCTTACTAAGGCTATTAATCCGCTCTTTTCTGCATGCTCCAGATTTTTTTGCTGCAATCCCATTCTACTTTCTGTTCTAACCTCTTGCCTTGTCCGAATAAATTCATTAACCTAATTGTCACTTTTACTAAGCGTATCATTATTCTGAACTTGTAATTTTAAACCACTTCGTCGTTTGGCTCTGTAAAGAAATAATGTTGTCGTCCAATCGCTTAAATTGATCGCAAAATTCCGACACCGATTAATCAAAATATGAATTATTGCATTATTGAAACATTTGGTAAAGTGATATGTTTTTCGCCACAAGGTTGCAAACAAGTGAAGCAAGGGTTTTGATCCCTCAGTACATTTATTTGATACTGGCTTTATTCGGCAAGTCTTAATCTTTTCTAACATCATTGTAGTTAAGATTGTCTGTTCAGCGCTGACTTGTAGAAGAGTAATTAATCATAACCTTCCTTTCCATTTTTTGAAGCAGAGTTGATTTTTACAAATTTTTTTTTCTGCTATCTCTGCAAAATGCTTTTTGTTTTTCTGAGCCTCTAACTCAACTAATTTCAATCTTTAATCAAGAGCCTCGTACAATGACAAATTGTGGGTAAACACACCCCCTTCCCAATTTACAGTCGATTCCTGTCCGATTGCACCAAATGATAAAATGATTAGTACAAAAGCAATAATAAATTTAAAGTTCATAAAATTTTCTTTAATTTCTGAAAATATACAAACTTCGCAATTAATTAGATATAAGTTAAATAAATTAACACTTTCAATTTACCAAATACAAAGCCCCAGCGGTTGATAAATGGGACGGTTTGAACATAGCAATTGGAATGTGGTGGAAACCGACTTTTTTCCCCCAAAAAGGTTGAGCTGTAAAACTGACCTTTAGCTGCAAAATTTCAGAACCACAGAAACAGTTAATGCAGGCTTTGAGCCGTTGCATGATGTGGAGCCTGGATATTTGTTATGATGTGTTATGAAGTAAATCCCTACTGAAACTAATGTCAATACATTACCTAGTCTTTAAAGGAAGGGATTTATTCCTATTAGACCATTATTGGGTAAAGTCAAATTCCAAAGTTTAAACTCCTAATTCCATATTTGCTTGATCGAAATAGATTTTATGTAGATCATTCCTGTTTTGATTCAAGTTTGAGTAATTTCGTTTCGTCCCCTTAATTAGCAATTTATTAATGCTTTTTACAGGTTTGTATCAAACATTACTGATAAGAACCCTAACATAACAGCCAGAGGATATTTTTGGAATAAATCTTCCTATACATTCATCTATAAAACCTTCTTTTAAGTCGGAATCATTGTCCCATTACGTTTAGCTTCAAAAAATACTTAAATTCTAGTTTGAAGTTACTACAGAATTTCTTAAATCCACTCTTGATAATTTTAATCAGCAATGCCTTTTCTTTTTATTTTTTGTAGTTGATAAATGTAAATCCCTCTATAACAGCTATAGACGATTGCAGCTTTTAGTGATACAATCTAATTTTTTCGCACAGTTCTTGTGAAATATCATTTTCCATCCGAATCTAATTGGATATTTTTCTCATTCATATCGATACTGATTAAGCCTCTGCTAACTAGACTGAAACTATTTTATTATTCAATAGCAATTGCTTGAATTTTTCGTGAATAATAGGATTCAACGCCATAATTAATTCTCGTTTAAAAATTTTCAAAATTAATTCTAGAAGCATCTTTCTAAGCATTTGATTGCGACAAGAATCTCGTTGATTTGGTCTAATAATATAATATATTGTTCCCTGATTTTAATAGTTAAGTTTTGTTCTAAATAGATATTTAGTTGCTTTTTACTCCCTAGAAGTTTATCTAATTTTTTTTAATTCCTCATCATATAGATTCATTGATGATAAGTTTTGCTTTCCTTTTCATTAAAAGAAATTTAACCATCATTAAAGGAGTAATCTATGAATATTTAATACAGTAAGCATTTGCAAATAAATCTTTGTCCGTCAAGAAAATTATTTAATTCGTTAGAAATTAAAGTGCTAAGTAATTGATTTTGTTCCTTGAAAGTGCGGGGAATAGATGCTTTTGATTTTTCTTGTTTATGAATATAAATCTAAACTATAGTTTATGTGCCATCGATTTAAGCTATTGCAGGAAGTCAGTTCTTGTAAATTGAAGCCTTTTCAATAAATTAAATATTAATCAACATTCTCACTAATTAAAGACTTCAAGTTTTTGATTTCTGTATCATCGCTTAAAAACTGTCTTGGACTTTATAGTGTATACTAGAATATATACATCGTTATCCAGTGAGTGTGTGTGTGTGTGATTATATAATTGGGATTATCTCATTTTTCATTATTTGTTCTTTTCAAATTCGCATAAGATGAAATGTTAAAAACGAAAAATGAGTGAACTATATTTTCGAATTTAAAATAAGCCAAGTTAATAAATGTAATTTAATCTAATGTTTTCAGTTATATTTGAATAAAATCCACATAAACTCCATTCTGAGAAGAACAAGGTATATCAATAATGAAGCACAAACTGCGTTTTTTTTCAAGACTTTTTTAATTATAATGTGAGGGTTGGTAAATCGCATCTATATCTCCTAATCGTACTATAACCCGCAGTTAGGCTTTTCTAAATCATTCAAAGATTTGATAATATCATAAAATTCTTATAGAATATTAGTGGCCTTAGGTGTTATTTATTGATATTTTTTAAAATATTCTTTAATACATTATCCGAAGTATCATACTTTTTAATTTCTTTTTGGAATCCTAAATATGGTAATTTAGTTAATATGTCAGAATATTTGGGTTAACTCCTTTTTTTTTGGTTAAGTAGTTGAATCCTACTCCAAGATTTAATATATATGGAGTTTTATTAAGAGTCATTAAAATTTTCAAATTTAGAACTTACTCATTGTTGAAGTTAGGTCCAATCATCATTCCTCCCAATTGTATCTGTGCCAAAATTTTTGGCGATTTCTGACTTCTTTTCTCTCTGTAAAATGTTTTAAATCTGTAAAATGCTATATTTAAAACCTTCAATTATATTGTGTGATTAATATAGCAGTTTTTAGGGGCGAATACAATCTATTTTATCAAGAAGGGTTTTTTGTTGGTTGTGTCTTTTTGATAAACATATACAATGCTTAATAGGTCCTGTTTGCGTCTCCAATAAAATTGAACCTACCAAAATTTCTTTGCATTACGATAAGTTATAGAACACAGTGTTATAGCAAACTTCTCTACATAGCAAACAATTAATAGCCATTGTCCTGAAGTTTTGATAAGTGGTGTTCCTCCTGTAATTTAGTTTAAATCTTTTACGTGTTGAAAATTAAAGCATCTGCTCCATACGGCACACAGAGACGTTTGTGGATTTGTTGGTAAAAATGGTAAAACCATTATCTTTGGCACAAATCAAATGATTACAGTAGTCCTTTAAGCAGATTCAACGTAACCCATAGTTCAAACGGTGGGATTTCCGACTACAAGGTTAAATTGAGAAATATTTGTTCCCTACTTCTTCGTTTTACATCAATCTGGTATCATCTACAAAAATAATTTCCTCCTTGTACTTTAAAGATTATTCTTTTGGATATTAATTAAGATTCTGGTAGGCGCTGATTGTTGTACTTTGCCAAATGTTTTTAAGGGTTCAGATTATCTACTAAAGCTAAGTATTAAGCTAAACTGCAGCTTATTTTTAACAGCTTTGTGGTATGTAACTCTTATATCCAAAAATATTATCAGTAAGAAGTAGTTTTTTTAATTTATTAAAGTCGAGTTAGTTTTTTAATTATGAGAATTCTCATGAAAAGCGCTTTACTAATCGTTTAAAGCTTTTCTACTAAAAAATACCAGAACCACAGGAGGGTCTAAAACCTTTTATATCAATAATTTGTTCATCCTTTATTAACAGGTAGTTTTCCTTTAAAATAAATTCAATCCAAAGAAGGTGTGGTGTATTATGTTCTGATTTTTTTTCTTCTTTAAATTCAGGGTCAGTTTTAAATAAAAATTTTCATAGATTTCACTTAGCAATTTATTTGTAAGAATGCTAAATCAAACAGCCTCCATCTTCAACATAGTTTATTTGCGGAGTATTATCATTACCTACTTATAAACAGCTTTTAATCAATTGAAGTTGACTTGGAAGATATATTTTTCTCCATCTTCCTTAAAAGTAAACACATTACCATTAAAATGTCTTCTAATTTAGTCGAATAAAGCTATAGGTGTGATGTTTTACATATTCAGAATATAAAATAAGAATTTGACCCACATTTTTAATTTCAGAACTAAATTTTTCATCTGTAGCTCCCCTTACTTGCAGATATAAAAGAAACAACAAGAACCGAAGAATAATTTATGAATAAAAGTTTAATTTCAAAGACCTTGTTTTTTAAGGGAATTAGGTCTGTATTAACTAAATCTATCTACTAGATACTTATCTCTCTACGGCTTGGTAGGTTTATTTTTATCTCTGACAAACTGACCTTCCAGAGTCCAGATAATTCCCTGGGTGTCAATTGCAATCGTCTGAAAAAAAGTTGATTAAGCTCATGAATTGTTTTTTATCAGAAAATTTATATGACTTTAGTTTCAATATTCTGTAGTTCTTTATCACATCAATCGAAAATTATCTTTAGTTAATGATTAATAGGTTTTCCAGAACAAGTTATAAATACGAAGTTTCTGTTTTCAAGAGCATAATACAGAAATACGTACTTTTTTTGAAGGTTCCAGCTTTTTTGTGAGTGCTTGCAATTTTCCTTTAGAATCTATATCAAATTGAAGTTTATTTTTTTAACCCCAAAATATAGCTGGTAAAACTTGTCGTTTTCATCGGTATTAAAATAAACTTCATCTATTGCCAAATTCTTTTGCTTGTTCAAGACAAAGATTACTTTCGATAGGGTCTTACCTTTCGAAGTAGTAGAATGGCTTGTCTTAAACCAATTACAATCATTGTATTCTTGTCTGTTCATTTGGATAAGCCCTTTTAAGCATTTACTAAAATGCTAATTTATTAATTCTAAAGTATCTTTCAAAAAAAAATAGTGTCAAATTAATTTAATAATTAAATCTATTAAAAGTTAACTAAAGAACACAGTCCACCATTAATAAATCGTAAAAAAATAGACAATATGATTTGTCCTAATACCAAATCTCCGACATTCCAACCAACGCAATTTCTTGTTTTTCAATTCTAGTTAATGTAATATTCAATTCTTTGATAGGTTGTAATTATTTTTTCCTGACATCAGAATGACTTAAGCATCAAATGTCATTTGATTTCTGCTTTGGCGCTTTTCCAATTGCGCCATTGATTTTTCAAACCGTCAAATCAGTTGCTTCATTGAAGCTACACAGGCTCTTTTATTCTGCACTTGTTTTCATGCACTCACTTTGAGCGCATTGTTTTATACTTGCTCCGTCTTTCGAGCTAAATTGAGCTGCCCTTCCTTTGGAAGGAGCTAGCACCTATTGTTTTCTTCTTTTGTAGTCGGGTGGAGTACTTTCCCCATTAAAATCCTTATCACTCTTCGCCTTTAAAAAAACAGTAGAATCTTGAAAATTGAGGTATCTTATCCATGAAGAAACGATTCGTGAAGTTACCTACTGCACTCAGGCAACCTTCAAATTCGCATCAAGGAAATCTTTCCAGCAAAATATATTTCAATGTGCATAAATGTCCAAGTCGTGGTTGCTCATCCAGAATCAAAAAGTTCGGATGAGTACTCATACCGTCAAATAAGATATAGATCGACGTTTTTCTCCACCACTGTTTTTAGAACGACATAAGTATACTGGCTGCTTTGGAGGAAATAAGATCTGCTCCAAAATTGAGAAGCGGTTAATTTTTCGCCCTTTCGCCAATGGTATAATTCAGCGTGGTCTTTTACCAACATCAATGATTCGTTTGTCCTCGTCAAGGGTCATCCCATCTTGTGCAAATAAAGCCCAACAAACAGATTTTCTCCCTGTACAATTTTTCCCACATCTACAATCCTAGCTCACTCAGTAATTTTAATATATATTGAAAGATGTTCTAACTTTACCCATTCTGTAACCAACGAATACCCACAGCAGATCTCAACCAACGCTAAAACGTATAATTGGAATATATATCAAATATCTTCGTAAAAAACTCTGTAACGACAAATGGTAGAAATTACTACCGAATCTTTAGACCTAAAAGCATTCGAATTGGCCAACGTACTTCTAGTTTCACTCTCTACGTGATTCTTCTCTTATGATGATTTTTGCTGTTCTAGTATATCATTAAGGTCATCTTTCTAAGTTTTCGCACTTATGGTAGCGCGTGCTTGGTGGCATTTACTGCGCATCACAAGTCTATTGCTCTTTCTTTGTGGTGTTTGACTTCGCTTCAATCTGATATTTCTCTAGCGATTCAACTCACACAGTCGTGATCGATTGAGCTGATCAATTTATAAATTTCTACACTATAGTAGTTAAAAACTCACATAAACACTTATATGGTACCACATAGATCCGTAATTCGCAATAATTTCATACAATTTGCAAATATACAGCCCGCTTCTAAAAAAGTAACGGTCGTGACTGCCCATCACGTGTCATAGTTTTCGCGTAGCCAAGCTAGTTTTCTAACCACGTCAACTATCTTCTAGAATAACAAGTCGGTTGGCTCGCTCATCCAGATGATAAAACTCAGGTGTTCAATCAAACACCTTTGCGTAGTGCAATCGTGTTTTTCTAGTATCCACAGATCTGAAAAGGGTATTTACTTTCTGCTCATAAGTCAGGACAACGTAGAGAACCTAGAATCTGCTTTAATTTTTTCGGTACATCGCCAAGCCTGTAACTGTCTCATCGACAAGATACGGCTTGCCTGAACATCGCAACAGGGAGAGTCGATGAGAGAGAGAGAGAGTGAAAACCCGGCGTCATGGTAAAATCGCTGTTAAAAATGCTTCTCATCATTAATACACTAAGCCACCGCGCTATCTCCAGAGAGATATTGTCGATAGAGTCAAATATCAAAGTGTTTCATTAGAGAGGAGACACGCGGCAGAGTAAGTCGTGACACCTCGAAGTTTATCAAAGACTCTACTTAGCATTACACGAATTGACAACTGTTATGAAAAAATTAGTGATATGTTGCTGCAGAGACTAACACATTGTAGTTGAGCGTATACCAGGGGGCTATGTTTTGCCCTTTTCACTCGTAATGATATTTGTATCAACTATAACTGTCTGTCCAGGCGAAACGTTTCTACTCGATTTTCTACAGACTAAGGTATATGTCGTTATTATGTGTTCTATATCAAGTTACTCGATGATCCTTTAGCCGCAGACAGTGTAATAGAATCCGGCTTATATTTCTAAGTGCTATTTATCCCTAAAATGAATGAATGCTCATCACATATGAGAGAGTGGAAGTAATCGGGTATCCTAACCAATAAACAGATATAGAGTGAGAGAGAGTTATGGAGAATAATATGTATAATAGACTTTAAACGAGTAGAGTAGACAGATCGTAGAGCGAGTCACTCGTTTTAACATCAGGATTTATTTCAATATACTTTTTTTGCTTCGACCTGTAAGAAAATCGGATATATATAAATCAGTAGAAATGTATCGCAAGAGAAAGCACGAATACAGACTATTTCACGCAATTGTAGTCGGGATATATGGTAACAGTTCTATCCTAAAGTGGGATACTAGTCATATCAGATTAGAATCATGTTTGCTGAGTGAAGAGGCTATCTTATATGCTTCGTAGTGTAGTGATTAGAGGTAGCTCGAATAATGGATGATACGAGAGAGAGAGTAGGATAGAGATGGAGAAAATCCAAAGAGAACACGATAGAGAATATGTGGCCATCACGATACGCTAAGAGTGAGAGAGAGAGGAAGAGGTGGTGAATCAGTACAGACAAGGGAAGAGGAGAGAGACCATTATATTAAAAGGATTTAAACGATATATACAGATCGGAGAGGGTATATGGAGCCTAAGGCCACCAGTCTTATGAGAGATATAGCAGTCAATACGCAAAGGGCAGAGAGACTAGTGATATCTGAAAGATACACATCCTTGGGAGGTACAGAAGAGAGAGAGAAGGAGGATGAGTCGAGTATACAGAGAGAGGTAGAGATAGACATAATAGCTATGAGAGTATATGAGAGAGAGAAGAATAATAACCGATATATGAGACATGATATGACAAAACTAATTGAATGCAGCTAATCTTGAAAGGTAGAGAATCCGCTCTTTGCTCTCTTGTTTTTATTGCGAGAGTATCTTTTTGAGGGACCATCTCAAACAGTCACAATATATTGGACACGTTGCCTACCAACGCCGCTTATGAGCTGCTGCGGGCAAATTCTACGAGCTAAAACATATATATTGGCTAATGTATTTGAAGATCTAACATCTGGTGCACACTTGTAAGCTCCAGCGGAAGCCGCAGCCAAGTAGTCATTCATTCTGAGTATAATAGATTATACTCGATCTGCATATCCGGATCGCAATTGTTTAAATCAGGCCCTTGTATCGCTTGAATATAACAATGTCTAATGATCAAGGATATGACTTCTTCTGTGATTGTTTGTCGGACGCCTAACTCCAACTGCAACGAGATCTGTTTGTTCATCGAGCGGCGTCCGCAGCAAGAAAATAAGAATAATCCCAACGGGAAAAGAGATAGAATGGGTTCGTTTATAGCATAATCAAGGTGAGAGATATAAAGAGAGCGTGTGAGAGTTAGTGGACATAAACTCATCTTGACTAAATTCGTCAGGAAACTGAATTTATTGAGCATCACGTTTTTAAATTGGTGAAAGAGAAAGCGTACTAGCGTAGAGAGAGAGAGACCATAGAAATGAGTACAAAACGAAAATATTAGTCAGATAGCAGGAATTCAAGTTTAATCTATATATTGTAAGCAGAGAAGTTTAGCAGTCATCACACTTATCATTTGTATTTAAATATTGCAATACCTTACACAATGAGATTGTACGCCCAATTAATCAATCTTTGAACTGCATCAGACCATGACTCGTATGAGTTCAATATTTCACATAAACTAAAAGCCACTACCACATGCTTTTAATGATCTCGACAATCTTCGCCCACTTTAGCAAATTCCTTCTCCCATACATAACTGTCAATTCCGCCATTTTCTTAACCATGTGAGCAATCTATTCTTCACGATTTTTCACCTTCACTCTGTTACAAGTGATTTCTCAACCGTTTTTTGATTTTGAGAAAACTTCTTCGAATGTGCAATTCTAACAAAAGGAATGAAATTTACAATGCATTAACAACCAGGTAGTTGTTTCAGGATTACCGAAACATTACATCCAATTTTCTCTCTCAATTGTGTTAATTGAACATACAATCAACAACCAGTTTTATTAATGTACCCAGGTGCAATTTCCTCAATGCTTTGAGACATCAAGTCTTGCTTGCAATCCCATTCTGAATCTCCATTTCTCCTTCGATCTCCCGCTTTAGGAGTCAAAGCAGCTAACAATAGTGCAATCACCAATTAACATTCTATTGCTCGAAACGGATAATGTTTTCTGTAATTCTAAATGCTTGTTCCCCATTGTCTGGTTGAGAGATAAATAGGTTTTTCAGTATCCACACTAGATTTTCTGCATACGTTCTATTCAAATTGCAATGCTACTGCATCGAATTAAATGCTGCGATCTCCTTTTTTTTTGAACTTCTGCAAATAGCGTGAGACGGCGCTATGTAGTGTTTTACTCAGACGATTCCGTGTCCATAAATTTTCTACTATTCGCCTCTCTAGGAAACCACCTAACTCCCAACGCTAAATCTAGCGCAATGAACCTGGATGGTAATTGAAATCAATGTCCTCCACAGCTCTTGATCTCCCATTTTCATGATTGATCCCGTAAGTTTTCTCTAAGCTTATCAAATGGTCATTTGAAGTGCTTTTAACTCTGTCTTTGTACGTCTTTTTCTGGCTTTTGTGCCATCTTTGTATAATTATGCCGATTGTTTCCCTAAGTATTTGTTGACTAATGATCTTCTTTGTTTTCTTACTTTTTTCTATTACGGATGAAACAATTTCCTTCTTCAATTTGATGCCAAATTGTTAGTCGGAATAATTCCTTCGCTATTCCTTTCCCATGACTTTTAGGTCCCAAACTCCAAATTGATGATTATATTGTCTGTCGGTAATCTGCGATTAATGAAAAGGCAACTCATATTAGAAATAAATTTCTGAATTCCTTTATGCCACATGCACTTACACATACGATCTCAAAACCATTCTTAATCAATTTCACAAAATTTTCTTTCAAATTAACAACTTGATTCGTGCCAACTGGAGTCATGTCATTTGGAATAAAAATAAAATCCACATAATCTAGTTTACCTTAAAGTCAACCATTTGTCGACTGTTTCCATTTTCATCTTTCCCTTCAATTCAGGAACTGTACTATCCACTTTCAATTTGCTCATATATTTCATCATTCTATTTTGACGATTTATTTCGTCATTTTGAATGACTAAGTAAAATGAGACTTTTTAATTTTATAACTCCCAAAGTTTTATTGATTCTTTTTCAAATTTTATTTACCAGAAACATTATCGCCGTTACTTTTGCTTGTGTTTATTGGCTTCAACACATCGACCAAACAAGAAAAGTCTCACTTTGTAATTAGAAAAATTAGAAGAGTTATATCCGCGGTACCAATCCCTTTGGATTCACATAAATCAATATATTATTAGTCGCTTGTATTGTTGTCTGCACAGTAGTGCACTGACGTTCGAGTAAAACAATAAAGTAACACCTCATATGGCAAATTGGCAGACAATCCTTATGATATGGCCAAACAAAATGTGATGATATAAAAGCCTCCATCCGAAACCTTGCTGGCCTTTCCCTCAAAAAGTCAATAAGCCATTTTCCGGTTCTTTCTCAAGATGATCATTGGACCGATCACTAATGGTGAAGTGTCCGGAAACCATTGACAGAACTCACGAGAAGTTACCGGGCGTGGACAAAAACGGCTTCGTTGTGAATAGTTCACAAGCTTTTGTGTTCCAGCATTTCCTGTTTGACACGCACTTCAATCGTTTGATGTATAGATAATT
>Ga0163217_1071821_pt1 | contig 13122 bp, 17 predicted proteins | sample SynspAceP_FD_185933 | JGI IMG/M metagenome (GOLD analysis project Ga0163217, IMG submission 185933) | Saline lake microbial communities from Ace Lake in Antarctica - Synechococcus sp. Ace-P (PacBio error correction) | ecosystem: Environmental > Aquatic > Non-marine Saline and Alkaline > Saline ...
CCCGGAGTCGGTCGATGTGTCCCGATTATGCACGAATGCTCCTGGACCTTTATACGCCGGGACCATGGACACGCTGGAAGCCAGTTCGATCAGTTGGGTGATCGAGAACCTAGGGGTTCAGCACCGTTGAGGAAGAGTGACTGGTCTGACACCTGGGCCTTCGGTTTCGCGCGGCTATAAGATCAACACGCCAAGGTGGTGCTGCTCTGGCTGCTTTTGAACCGATTCCCCCCAATTGATGCTGACCGCAAGTCGTATCCCTGTAAGGTAACGCAGATACTCTCACTGGGGCCGGTGGGACGCGACTGACAACTGACGCTGGGATGTTGCATAACGCCTCACTGCGGGGAGGATCGTGCTAGCGTGAGCTATGAGGATTCGCCCACTACCAGGTTAACAGCGCCGATTACCGACACAGTGCACACGGTTTGTCTTGCAGGTTACTATCGCACTGTTGGCTTGGCAAAAGCGCCCCGCTGACGTGGTGGCGCTTTCAAGTCTTCATGCTATCATCGCTCTGCCAGGGTTTCTTCAGTATTGTTCTTGAACGCCTTGGCAAACACATCCGGTGCTGCGCATGAACAGACTGATTTTTCTTCGGCAGTCCTTTTAACCCAGCGATGGACGGCTTCTGCAATACCTCACTAGTGTTTTCTGCAGCTAAGCATTTTGTCGTGCGATCGCTTCGGGCTTTATCATGAAAATGTCACGGGTCTCTGCTACTGCGGTAAACAACTTTTCAAACGGCATGATCACCTCAGGTTTATAGGACTTCCGGCCTTGCATAAAAGCTAGCGAGCTTGCATTGGTTATACTGTTATAGATACAGTTAAAAGTCTTTGATCTTGAAACCCTCCCAGAGCAAAACACCAACCGCTGCGGAGGATCTCCGCGCACTGCGGTTTATAGTCCTGCTTTTTCGACAGCCGTGCGTATTGGCTTGACGGCCTTGCAAACTTTGCTATAACAGCAAGTGCAGTACTCTGAATCAGGGTCTGCGTCAGACCAAAGAGAACCAATGAAAATTGCCAATAGCAGGGTAAGCAATCCACACGCCCGCCGTCAAAGGCTATAAAACAGGCTGAAAGAATAAAAGTGGCGCGCACCCTTTTGATCCTTTTTCATCGGATACTAGTTTGCTTGGACAAGAGCACGGCCGCCCATGATCGCCATAACGCCGATATTTGCCTCGGTAGCCTGGTGGCGCTGATCATGGCTTTTTTTTGGCCTGTTGGTAGTCGGACGTTTAATAGCGCGACGGGATGCCCTTCAAGTCGCGCGGATTGCTGGCACATGCACTGGCCTACGTCTGTTCACACTGTCGGTCAGCTCACATATGGTTGACCTACGCGCTGCCCAATACGCTGCCTCAGTCGCTGTCCGCGTTTACTAAGCCGCGAGCCATTTTTTCCGCATAAGGATCACCGGTTCCCTGGGCCTGTTTACTCAGCCTGCCAGTCGCCCAGTTAAGGTACTACTGACTCTGCGCTGAATACCCTGGAACCACGCACGCTGGTGGTCCGGTATCTTGATGATCCAATGCGCGTTTTATTATTCGCTGGGCGGGCACATTTTTCTCCAACCGGCGGCCGGGCTCACATTCGCTTGATTCTCGGCGCTCCATAGCCTTATAGGCTTCTTATTCGGGTGGTATCCATCGTCAGCGGCATGCACCGAAATGCGTTATGAAGTCAGCAATTTGATGCATCGATTTCCATCACATAGGCACTGTGACAGTCATGATGCTACTGTAGGCTGGTATTGATGTCCAGGAGGCTGAGGTAGCAATGAAATACTGGCCATGCGCGACCCTGACCGATATCCCACCGCAGAGCCATTCTTAGAAGAGCTGGACCGGAAATTGAATCGCGCCAGGCGCGCGGAACAACGCGTTGCTCGCCCCCATCATTGACCTCGATATTTCAAGAACATAACGATCAGAACGGCCTCTTGCCGGCGATGAGGTTGCTGCGTCACTGCGTGCAGCAAGATGAAAAGCGCCTCTCGGCTCGCTGACAGCCTGGGACGTTTACGGTGGTGAAAGTTCCTGCTGCTGATGCAGCTCCAGCGTAGAGGGCGCCATGACCGAGTCGAAGCCCTGCGTGAGGCCATCGCACAATAACACCTGTTTGGACGAACAAGCGAATAGCGCAAAGCTTCAGTGCCGGGCGTCGGGTTGTGTGCCAGGCCAGCAAGATGTTGCGTCGAGTCTTATTGCTTCAGCCGATGCGGCGACTTTTATGAATGCAAGGCTGCCGGACGCATCAGTGCGGTTGGCGGGGCGGCAGATGGCCCATCAAATTAAACAGGTAGTTCAAAACCAAACCCACAAGAGTTCTATAGATTGCAACTACGGTGCTGGGGGCGCGTGACACCGCTTGATATTATTCGACAGTTGGATAGCAGGTTTGATCAGCTTAGTCCGAACCCGACCTGTTAACGCGATCTTAGAGAAGATTTCATTAGACGGCTTTCTTGTTTATATGGATGAAAAGGGCCTGCAAGCAGCCCTTCTTTCATGCTGGTCAATCCTCAAGATCAACGATTGCTACCGGAGTGGGTTTTCGGTATTTTTAAATGTCCAGAGCATCGCCTGGTTTGAAGTCTTGACGATCCTCGGCAACTTTGGCCGCCCCACAAGGGTACCGCCCCGCCAGCAGACAGCAGCAGATACATACTGTTTCGCCATCCATATCCAGGTTTTACGGATTAACCATCACGCTGAACAGTGTTTGAACTCCACAGGTTTCGCCATTCTTGGCATTGAAGGCATCAGGTAACCTTCGGGTTTTGCCGTAAAGACCAGGTTTGCCTTTGGTGCTCAGTACCGCCCCAGAGGGCGCCGGATTTTTCAGCTGCGCCAGACTCCTTGCCGGTTCTGGGTCCATGGCGGAGTACTCAATGTAGTCGTATGGATTGGCTTGATGGTGAAGCGGCTCAGATAGGCTGCGGCCTTCTTGTAAGCGTGCTTCCGTTCCAGATGTCCATTCCCATTGTTGGAATGCAACGTAGAACGGCCGTGTCCCTGACTGTAGGCATGGGTTGCCCAATAATTCTTGCCGCCGAGGAAGGCGGGCGCAGCGTAAACGGTTTTCCCTGGTCACCGGATCTTGTTGGCGCGCTGGGGCGTGGGTCTTTTCGCTGTAATCGGCCAGGCGTTCATTGTCTAGCCCTTGGCCCAGGTGATGGTGTCGACGAGGGAGCCGCGAATAAACTTTGCCATTGTACGGTCAGTAATAGAAGAAACCGTTGCGGTCAGAGGTGGCGCAGCCTTGATTTCTTGTTGCCTGTTTTGTAGTTGAAGGAACACAGATCGTTCAGCTGTCGTAGTCCAGCCATCATTGGGCGTGGTCTGGAAATGCCATTTTAATAGTGCCGTCGCCGGGGTTCAGAGCCAGGGCGTGATGAAGCTATAAGAGATTGTCGCCCTTGCGCATGGTGTGAGTTCAGGCGCGGATTACGGTGCCGAAGAGCAACAGATTGGGTTTCCGGGTCATAGAACGCCTAGCCCAAGGCGCTTCCGCACCGGTTCCTTCACAGGTCGCCGGGCCAGGTTTTATTGGCTTGCGCGAAATACCCGCTTAATGGCCTTTGGCCGTCTTGTAGGTATACCATGTGCCTTCGAGCGTCGGGCGGGTCCAGAGAGCTGCCGTTGTGGGTCGTAGGCTTCAATCTTGCCCATCAACGCCAAAACTCGCCACCTGATACGCCGGTAACAACGCATTCACGATCAGCGCGCGGGTAAATGGCATAGCCGGCCTTGGTAAGTCGGCTACGGTCTGGCGCCGAAACATTTGCCGGTATCATTTGTGAGGGCCATCCAGCTTGCCGTCAGGGTACCGAGATCACCAGATCATCTCAAGCCACCCGCGGTTGATCACGTCAAAGCAAGGCATGATGCCGTCGGGCAGGCGCGCATCGTTTGCCAGAGCTTCTTGCGGTTTTTTTTTTTTTTTTTGTTGTTTTTTTGGTTTTGCGTGCTCAACGGCGAACACGCCGGAGTAGGAGCCGGTGATATACATCACCATCACTTGATCATCGGTTGTGCTTGCTGGCCGCGCTGGTTTTTTCGCCGCCGAGCGAGAATGCCCCAGGCCGGCTGCACTGATTGACGTGCTGTCGTTAACCCATGTTCAACGGGCCCTACGTTGGGCCGAGCGTGCCATGCCGTAGGAGAACAATGGATCGGTGGTGGTAGCATCGTTTGTTGATATCGTCATAAAGTGACGCTGCGACGCCATACGGAAAATTCATGGCGGCTAACAGGGCGGTCAAGGCGAAGGATGAGGTGTGTCATTGCTGCTACCTCAGAGATGTATTGTTGTGATGGTCGAAGTCCAGCGAAGAACGGGAATTTTTTCCGCCTCTGACCCCTGATTGGTTCGCACGCAAAGGCCTTGCTCAACAATGCAACCCAGGGGTGATTTAAGCTCTTTTATTGGTAGCATACCTGTTCTCAGACATAAAAAAGCCGGCGGCAGTAAAAATCAATGCGGCGCCGGCAAGCAATGACGCGGTTCAGATATCGGTGTAATAGCTCGCAAATAGTAGCGCAAACCGTATCGGCTATAGAGCGCGCATGCGCCCGTCAGCACATGGCTTCAGCGGTATCACCAGGGCATAGGCTATTGCCGTTTGGAGTCGTGAAGCCATGCCCAGAATCCCAACCCTGTTGCCATATTCGGATAGGCATTCTCGGTCAATCGCAATGCCGCATCGGGGTGCTTTTGAGCAGCCAGTCGATCCTCTGCCTGTGTGCCCCATGACGCATGCACTTCCGCGCCACATCGCCTCAAAAGGCCTGGGCAGCCGACGGTAATGATGGGTCATCTTGCTTATCTGACCATTCAATGACACTGGCCAGATAGAACGAGGGGATGGATCCTCTCACGCCTACGGGGATGTATTGAAAGATGGAATGCTGGGGTATGCGTCTATCTTCCGTGGGTCGTAGGCCGCTTGCAGCGCCTGCTGATGGGGCCAACATGTGCACCACTCGGTGCGCCGGAGGCCTCAATGGTCACGTCATGGTGCTTGTTACGCCTTGTGTTGGGGGCACGCAACATGACGTCGGCGATCTGACCGGGAACGCAGGTAGTCGACGCTTTCCATAGATGGTGTGCGAGATCACGTCGAGGTTTCGTCCGGGGTCATCCTTGCAGCCGTCTCAACTCCACGCCCAGCTGGAGGCAGTTTGTGGCACTGCGACGTCGACGCCTCGGGGCTGGGCCATCTCTATGAAACTGTAGGGGGGATAGTCTTCGTAGAACGGCCACCTGGAGTAGCCAGAACTGCGATAATTTCATCATGGTCACGGATATGTGTGATGTTGAATGCCTGCGCCGGCATTGCCAGCAACAAACAGCACCAAAAGCTGAAATGCCAGGCCAGCAGCATGCTTTACTGCTCTACTGCAACAGTTTTCCAACAGGTAGCGGATGGCCCATAGCGCCTCCTGATGAGCCATCGCATGACGTGGCATATTACACCCGGCCCGTCGCGACTGCGCCGTTGACTACCCGTTCTTATACCACTTCATCACCGTAATGCCTACTCAAAGCTCACGCAGTCTGGGGGTCATACGCGAAATCGCTCAGCCCATACCGCAGCGCAGTTTCTGGTTGATAGGCGGAAGCCCCTAATTTCACTGCCAGGTCGGTGGCTGGGGGTGATGCGATACGGATTGTGTCGAGCCATTCTCACCCAGTTGTTCAGATTCCTTTGGTAATCCCGACTGGGCGTGACGTTCCGTGGGCAGCGCCTGGCCAGAAGCCAATACCATCCCGTGCGCTTATCTTCAGGGCGTGGTTTGAAATGCATCATGTGGCTACTCTCGGCGTGTCAGGCACGGATCATTATTTTGAGTTTTTCGAGAGCATGGTAGGAACGCACACGATCCTAACCCCAATGCTTGCTTTTGGTGGTTGCAATTAGTTCGTTGGTATTAAAGCCACTTCAGCGTCAGGAGGCAGCGGCCCCTAACTTGCCCGGACGCTGCAGGTTTTCAAAAGCAAAATAGCCGAAAGCATGATTATCCCCCAAAGTAGCGCTCCGATTGAGGGCATCCCAAGGTAGCTAACCGGAGTGGTTTTTCCGCAAGGCCGGGTCATTTTCCGTATCATGAGAAAAGACGACTGACAAGATGGTGAACGGTGGACCAAGCATTTGCTGCCCCTCCAACAACAAGGAAACACTGCCTGAGAACAAAAACGATTTTCCTGCTCCAAGCATCGCCCCAGGCGTCAAGTGTCCTGGCGATGGCCGCCAGTATTGGGCCCTGGTGCGGCATGCGATGGCCAAGCTGTCAACGTGGGCGATATGCCAACGATCACACCTCGACCCAATAAACGTGCTGCAAATAGGCATGGGAACAACGCCCAGCGTGGAGCGCCTAAACCAGGTAATAGCGACAACATCTACAAGCTTGACCCCAGCCTGGTCCTACTTCGGCGATGAAAAAACACGCGGGGCCTAGGAATCCCGGCAATCATTCATTGAGGTGCGTGATTTACGTAAACCGGTCTCTTATCGCGCATTTGCCCTGGATGCCAAGACGGCGACGTCTGTGAGCTACGCTCATCGTCTGCCTGATGACATTCTCCTGCTGGACGTGGTCAATCGGGGGGCTGCGATCTATGGCGACAATGGTTCTTTCGGCACGCTGGATGCCGGTGTGGGTAGCGCTTGTGAACAAGCGATACCCGGCAAAGGTGGTGTGGCGTGAAAAAATTCGGTGACACCGGCGGTTACCATGACCGGTGCACTACCATCGTTCAAAGTCATGAAAACCGGCAAAGTCATGCTGATCCATGGCTCCTCGGGCGAGAAATTTGGCGTAGTAGCAGTTTCTTCGCCGTGACCGGAAACCGGCAAGGAAATCTGGATGCGGCCCTTGTTGAAGGCCTATGGGCGCTGAACGCAAGACAGTAGCCAGGGTGACGTAAAAGCCCCTCTGGCCGAATGATCGATCGCCCACTGGCAAGGGTGGGCCTGGAGCAGGGTGGCGGCGCACCCTGGCAGAGCGCGAGTTTCGATGCAGAACAATACCATATATCGGCGCGGCAATCCGCCCTGAAATGGCTGGCGCGTACTCCAAAGACGGCAAAACTTCTGATTACGACAGCTCTCACTCCGGCAGGTCGGCGTTGACCCCACCACCGGTGAGGTCAGTGGTTCTATCAGCACACTCGCCAACGACGCCTGGGGATTTCTCTGGCAACAACGAACTGGTGCTGTTTGGATTACAAAAGGCTGGGCAAAAACTGAAAGCCCTGCTCACGCTGATTCGTAACGGCTTTTTCTATGTAAGTGATGGAACAACGGCAAGCTGGCCAATGCCTCCTTCGTCGAAACAATCACCTGGGCAAGCACATCGCCCTGAAGACTGGCGCCCCGTGAAAACGAAAGGCCAGCGCCCCGTCGGCTAGAGCCCTGGCCAGACGCAGCGAGCGGTAGAGTTATACACCCCCTTCCTTGGCGGGCAAGAACTGAACCATGGGCCCCTAAGCAGGATACCGGGCTGTTTCTATGTGCCCAGCCAAACCATGGAAAGAAGGACTACTGGACCGAAGAAGTCGCTACAAACAAAGGCTCTGCCTACCTGGGTAATGGTTTCGGATCAAAGCGTAATGTATGAAAACGACCATGTGGTATTTTGCGTGCGATGAATCCACTACCGAAGGTCGAGTGGGAAACACAAAGAACACTGCACTCTTGGGGGGCGTCTTGGGACGGCGGCGGGCAAAACCTGGGTCTTTACGGAACGGGTGAATGGTACTTCAGGCCTTCGACGCCAAAAACCGGCAAGAAGTCTGGAAGTTCCAGACGCAACGGAAATCATCTCACGCCTATCACCTGGGGAAATGGATGGCGAGCAATATATCGGTCAGTTACACCGGGCTACGGCGGTGCAGTGCCCTCTGGGGTGGCGAGATGGCCGACTGACCCAAGACGTTGCACAGGGCGGTTCGTCTGGGTATTTAAACTAATGCTGGATACAGCAAGCGCCAAGCGTTTGACCCGTAAACTCCATTAACCTTGAGGCACGCCCGCACGACGGGCGTTGCCATGGGAGCTGAAACAATGAAATGCTATTTGGCCAACAAGCTTTTCTCGTTTTGGGATTCATCGTTTTTGCCCAACCTTGCCGCTCAGATGCCGACCTCGGCGGAGGAAGATGGTGGTCCCGTGAACGGCTGTGTTTTGAAGCCGGAACTTCGCTGTCCTGGGCATTGACCTGCGGCAATGTTGACCTGCGGCATAAGGACCTGCGCAGGCGACTTTGTGGGTGCGGATTGCGCGGCAGCTGACTTGCGACATGCAGGGCTAGATCAGGCGAAGATGGACAATGCCAAGCTGGATGGCGCCAATCTATGGGCAGTCTGCAACAACCGCCATGCGGGGTGTAAGCGCAAGTGGGTGGCCAGTTTGGTGGCGCTCAGCTGGAACTGACAGCCAGGCGGTCAGATTCAGGAGGCTGATTTTACCGGATCCATACTTTGAATTTGCCCGTTTCAAGTGGTGCCAGCATGCACGACGCACGCTGCGGGCCGCCAACTGGAGATGGCCCCTGGTTACACAAGGCGGATCTCAAGGGCCCCGATCTGCGCGATGCGCAATCTGCAGGAACAAAGATAACACGCAACTGGAATCTGCCGATATGCCAGTGGTGCCCGACTGCACTACGGCACCTTTCTCAACATGGCACATGAGCAACTGCACTGCCTGCCTGTACGATTGGGCAAGGTGACCACATGCTGACGCCTCAAGCACTGTAAGATGACCCGTATCGATAGCAGGTGGACAGTTCGGTCAGGGAGCATGACATTCAGTTTCTGCTTGAGCACCGTCAGATTTATTCGAACAAACCGTCTTGCTGCTAATGCACAGACTGGCTGGTCAATGCGCTTGGGAGGTTGCCCTCTCCGGCGAGATGACGAAGAATTTCCGAATCGCGCTGAGTCATGCATTTGAGCCGTGGATCGCGGTGCATCGGTACTGGCCAGGCAGCTGGGGTGGCCAATTCCTGCTCGATATAACGCTGGGCCTCGCCAGGCAGCGAACCGTACTGCCTCGAGTAACACATCGCGCTGCGCTTTGGTGATTAGCCGAGTGCGCCAGCAGCAATGCCTGGCGAAACAAACGGCAGTTTCATCATGCATGGCTGAAAAACAGAATGCGCAAGAGACGGCAGCCAGGCAGCAGGCGCCTAGCGGTTTCAATAGGCTGATCGCCCGGTAGCCCGATATCCAGCAACACAGGTCAAGGCAACTCGTTTGCTGCGCGGCTGATACGCCTCTTCTCCGTGGTGGCCTCGCGATCTTGTGGCCTGGCTAAAGGTCATGGGGCCAGCAGGCTGGTATAGCTTGGCGACAAATGGCGTGATTCATCAACCAACAGAAAATATTTCATCTGCGAGCTCTTCAGGGAATGGGTGAGAGCCACAACACAACCGAAGCCAGGGTGGAGGTCACTGCAGTGTGCTTTTAGGCACGCGCGCGCTTCCTGATTGATCGCATACCACGCCACAAGATTCGTCCTGGTCTTTCAAGCCGTGGCCATCTTGCACGCTGATTGCAGCAACTCTCGTCTGGGAGCACCAAAGCCGCACCATACGGAGCGGGCTTCGGCATGCCGGCGACGTTTGGTCAAGGCTTTTCTGCAACAGCCGATACAAATGCGTGCGTTGCTCGGTTTGGAGGGCGGTAAAGCCATCAATCCAGCTGCAAGCAACACTGGATACTTGGTTGCTGCTGCCATTGCCCAGCCAGTTGAACGCAGCGCTGCTCAAGGCCCGAGCCGGTTAGCACACGGATGCAGATCTTTCACCAGTGCCGGAAGCCGCGCTGTAAACCCCACCATCTCAAGATGGCGTGCGCATGCTGCCTGAACCAGATGGGGCGGCGGCTGATCGCCAGCATGTAGGCTGGGCGCGGATACCGGTGGATATGCCAGATCATCATTGCAGGGCATGAAAGCAAGCTGCATGCGCTCTTCTCCTGCAGCGTCATCAGCGCCGGGTTGCTGGCTGATTGGCTCGCTTCTGCTCCTGCATGCCCCTGCATAGAGGTTGAGCGATTGGCGCAACTGATTGAGCTCGTCTGACTGGCTGGCGCGACCGTACCGGGCCTGCAATTTGCCTACCCCAATCAGCTGCAATGCTTCAAAGCAAGTGTCGATAGGCTTTTTAAGCCCTCGGCGTAAGGACAGGTGGTAGCCAGTAACGACAATACAAGGCGGCGCAAATAACGCAGCAGAGCAACCTGACTCCCAGACCTTCCTTCCAACTCAATCCGCCGGGTCGGCGCTTGATCCGCCATCGCTGGCCATCGGCAAAAGTCCAGATAGACGGGCGCAAAGGGTTGTCTATCGCTGGTTTGCATCAGCGCAGCAGCCATGCAGGCACTGGCGTTGTGGTGGGCGGGTCGATGCCTGGGGTGGCCAGGGTCGTCGGCGCGCGCGATGCGCACATGACGCAAAGTCATCAAGCACCGCCACAGCGGCGAATAGCTGCTGTTGAGGTGCCGATGCTTTCAAACAGGCCTCAGGGCATTTGCCCGCCCTTGCAGTTCCCCCGACAACGTCTTTTTCCGCTGTTTGAGCAATACGCCCATGATGACAGCAATACCAGGCTAAAGGCGTGCACACCCAGATCGTCAGTCGCGTTGCAAGTCGACAATGGAGCGCATGGCGTTTCTTATTGCGTAAAGCAGAAGAAACCACCTAAGGGCTTGAATAAAACGCCCGAATACTACCTTGGTACGGCTGATTGTACTTTCTTCATTTTACTCAGGCTCCTGCACCCATGCCTGGGTCCAGCACACAAGGAGTCCCATGGCGCTTCGATGATTCTGCAATTTCCTTGCTGTATTTTCTAGCCGCTCCCTCAGCGCCAGGTGGTGGCCACAACAGCCAAGCCGAACGCTGATTGGTCAAAATGGCTTATGTCAGTTTGGGCTCCTGACCGTCGATATGTCAATGGTCTTCCGAGCGTCCGATTCGGGGCTGCAGGGTGCCGCAACTGGCAGTGGAGACAACAAAGTACCGGGCGCTTTCTGAACACGAATATCAATTGCTTATCGCTCTGAAAGCGCGTTGCAGGCACTGACGCGGCCAGAGCACTGCCGCTCAAGGGTGTACGGCTGTTCGTCACCAACTTGCCAGCAGGTCTGGCCCGACTGGCCAGTTGAGTTTGCGCTGGATAGCCTGCTGATCACGCTGGCAGCTCGACGACAAGCTGCGCACTGAACCATGCCTTGCGAAGTGCTACAATACCCTGCCCAGCGGCCATGCCCTGATGATGCGTTGGCGCAATTTCTGACAGTACGGCAACTGACGCCTGTTTACTGATAGCGGCCACGGATGCCGAATGGCCTAACGCCGCGCGTGAAGCGCTCGGCCCAACGATTCGGCACAAACGTGGCGAGAAGTTCTGGAGTTTGATAACGATCTGCGCGCAGCGCACAAGCGAGGTGCCTTGTTTCAGCAAAAGCCGAGTAATGACGTTCGTAGTCGTGGCTGATGAGGCGTGGTGATTTTGGCGAATACTCTTACAACACTGGTACCCAAGGCGGTAGCGGCACTCAAGGGACTCACACCCGTGGGCTGGGCACAAGGTGGTAGAGACTACGGCGCTGCCAACTGCAGAAAGCGCTTTGAGCAGCAGGCCGGCCGCTGATGAATAAGTCTTGGACTTCGCCGCATGGCTGGGTATCCGCACCTTCGGCGCGGCGGGACAACTGGGGAGACACCGACGGGGCAGGTCAGAGCACTCAGCCTGTCGACCAGCTGCCTCTGGACGGTTTAAAGGCAGGACTGGAGCTATCGCTCTGGAACGGGCCAATGCGCCAGCCCATTGCGCTGGTGCAACCCGGAACTGGTGCCGCAACTCACCACGGAAGGCTTTCTGCTCCACAGACCAGATTGACACTCTGGGTTTGACACCGGAGCGTGATGCGGCTACTTTGATTACCGGCGGGTCAACCGAATAGTCCAACAACCAAGAATGGAGTCTCTGTACAAGAACAGCACGGCCACTTCACGCCCTGCCCCCCATCGCCCTACCAACCAGAGGCCTAGCTTGTACTGCTTGCAGGCGCGCTGTTTTGTGCGCTTAAGCCTAATGGCCCTGGCCGAGACCGCCTACGTGAGCACGAAAAGGACAATAACCGTTTTCAGTGATTGTCTGGACAGCATGCAGGTAGTAGAAACTAGATGTGGCCTGCGTCGCGCGGGATTTTGCTCTCAGCGATAACAAGCTGCTGTATACTGCGCAAGTTGATTCAGAACGGTAAAATATCGTCTGGCTACCCGCAAGATCATTCAAGGGAGCTTGCTTCAGGCGCCGACCCGGAACAATTCGCGCGCACCTAATGATCGCTGGCTGTATATCTCCATGAAGGATGAGCACTGGTATGTGGTCGACGTTGAAACAGCGGAAGTGCTGGCGCAAGATTGATGTGGGTGTCGAGGCGGAGGTAGGGCGTCAGTCCGGAACGGCAAATGGGCGGTACAATCCAGTGAACCCAGCAACATGTTGACTGGATCGATTACCAGCACCATACGCTGGTAGCCAATACCTTGGTGGATCACGCCCACAGGCACGTGGAGTTCAGCAAGGATAGCGTTGGCTGTGGCTCGGCCGAGCTCGGCGGCACGGTAAACCATGTTGAGTAGCAGACAAGGATGTCACCCACAACATCACTTTGCGATCAAGGGCATTCACCCGGATCGTATCCAACGGTTGGGGTCAAGCTCAGTGACGACGGTCGGTATGCTTTGTTGCCCTGGCCCGGCGAATGCATGTGGCCCGGTTGTGGGGACGCCAAAAACTATGAGGTACTTTGAATACATTCTGGTAGGCCGCCGCGTTTTGGCACATGGACCTTCAATACCGACCAAACCAGACCTCTTGACTACCAACGGCGTCAGCGGTGATTGGTCTCCGGTGAAATCGCTGTGGGCTCACTTAAGCGGTCAATAACATCAAAGTTGGGCCGCTACCTGGGGTGTTGGGTTACACCTTGAACGCCCTCAAGTGCTTTGTGCGCCTTGAAGTCGAGCGGGTCAGCTTCAATTATGGCACCAAGCTCGCTGGATCGGTCAAGCTTTCGGCATTGAGTC
>Ga0163217_1046305_pt1 | contig 13121 bp, 10 predicted proteins | sample SynspAceP_FD_185933 | JGI IMG/M metagenome (GOLD analysis project Ga0163217, IMG submission 185933) | Saline lake microbial communities from Ace Lake in Antarctica - Synechococcus sp. Ace-P (PacBio error correction) | ecosystem: Environmental > Aquatic > Non-marine Saline and Alkaline > Saline ...
ACGGAAGAATGTGGCGAACCGCGATCTTGAATTTAGACAAGCCACTAGACTGGCACAAGAATCCGCGACTTACGCGACATCGCGCCCAAAGGCTCTTTCGTGCTTTGCGAATTCCTGCGTCTCAAACAACGAGAATGGCTGTTGTTTTCCTCCGCACGGGTGGCTCAGTTGATACCGTTGGCGCGCTGCAAATGCACGAACGCCGGAATAGGCGACGATATTGAGAACATCGGCTTTCTTCCGCAAGACCCTTCCAACAGGCGGGCAGGGATTTCCCAATACCTCCGTGATGGCGCACGAACGACCGGTTCTCGCCCGAAGGACTAAAAGTCCATGTCCACCATGGCAGGGTTTGATCGTGAATCTTATGCACCAGAGGCGGGGCAAATGCGTCCTGACCCTGCGCATTTGGCGGCCGTGGACGCAGCGCAAAGGCTGCATCATAGGCGCGGCGGCCAACTTGGCTCTGCTCGGAAAAGGCTGGAGGCAGGGTAACGGAAACGATCGCACCTTCTGGCAAGGTTGGTTTTTTCGGTCCGTCGATGGCCTGTATATTGATTACGTTCGGAGATGATGTACAAGCCGGCAGATCATTACGATCAAGGCAAATGCAATCGCTATCCTTTCATTTAGCTAACTTCCTTCTTTAAAGTTGCGGCGAGTCCAAGCGTAAAACCCGAGTATAATCTGGCCCGGCGATTGACGATTGCGACATGGTAGGCACTGGATCGGATCTGGTGGACTTCGTCGTTCTTCGGGTTGAGAAAACTGCTCCTTTTTTTCCTGAAAATTCGTATCTCCTGACTACCGGCCTCTAATCTTTTTGTGTCTTCGAGGTCTGGATAGGAATCCGGAAAGAGTTCCTTCAGGGGTGCCGAAAAGTCCCTTGTAGAGCTAGCACACAGGCGACCAGCGCTCCAAGCGTAATTTTGCCGGCACCCCCTCTTATCCAAGTACCACGCCCAACGAGCTAGAAGAGAATAGCGGAGGTAGCAGAGCAGAGTCAGCGAATTATTCAGTATGCCTGATAAAGAATTTCAATCGAATATCTTCTGAGCGTCGCACCCGCTCAAGTTCTTGGAAAAACTCGCGCCTTAGCCGGGCCCAGGCCACAGACAGTGGCTTGCTTCGCGCAGGCACTGGTCGCTGAGTGTGGGTGCCCGGAAGCTGTCCGTACCTCCTTGACTCCTGTGTCGCGCGACAGGTACAGCTTTGTGACCGTCAAACATGTTGATCTAGGAAGGACCAGCTGAAATGGGCAAAAAAACGCGTCAAAGTGCGGCAGCGCCGCAAAACCAGGGACTCTTGAATAAACATGCAACAGTCAAGGAATGAGTGTGCGCTCGAGGTAAACCGCCTTGCATGTATCGGGGCAAGGGTGGAAACATCCACTAGTCCGCGAAGCCCCCGATCGCTCAACTCCTGAGCTAGGATCGGGCACGATCTCCGCTTTTTGTCTGTGGAGTTAGGATCTCTGCGCACGCCGGTAAAACCAAGCACCCTGAAACGCCGCAAAAACCGTTCAGCGACATAGCCGTTAAATACGTTTCAGCGATGTATTTATTAAGCCGTTCAGAATATCCCAGAAGGAACAAGACCCGCAGAGCAGTAGGAGCAGGGAAAGCTGATCATGTCCAGCCCATAGACGTTGATTGGAAACGCGGCCCATCCAGCGCATTGTTCACGGGATCTGTTTTGGCAATTCAGGTCAAATAGAGTATCGGCATAGCAATCAGCTGATCATGACCCATGATGGCCTGTTGCCGTTTTTGAGTATATCAAGAACGCGTGGAGAAAAGACCCGCATAGAGTCCCCGGGATTAGGCTGGAACTGAATTGCGGGTGGCGCTCCTGTCTTCGCCGAACCCCAAAAGCGGCGAAGTACAGATAGCCGCCGGCAAGCTGATCAGCAACGCTGCCGGCGGGTCAAATAGGATGATGGTGAATAAACGGAATGTACCAATCGGGCGTCGCGTCGTTGTAGTCGTATCAAAGATGGCGGATACGGTCGTGTACAAACACGTGATTATCTATCCATGAAACGCATTAGATAAACCTACCCGTTGGAGTTTGAGGCAAGGCGCTCATCGGTACCATGGATGATCCCCAAATACCTGCTTCGCGTGAGAACGCCGGAGGCAAGGCAAATTGAGGTTCGGTCGCAGCTGAGAAATGCCCATGCAACCTCGTCACTTGTTCCCCTTGAGATGGAAAACAGCATGAGGCCGTCATGCTGTCATGTCTAGGTGTTCAGCGCATCCATTGGTTGCCGTTCAGCAATTTCATTGAAGACGAGCCAAGAAAAATCGTGGATCCAGATCGCCGGGGTTAAGTTGTACTACAAACCTTACAACTGAACCATATGGATCGCCGTCTTGGCTCAAACAGCAATAGCCGTCTCGGTTCTTTGGATCGAAATTTCGAATTGTTCTTGTTATAGAAGCGTTATCAACCGGGCTTTGCCAATCGGATCGTGGCCCGGAGGTGTAGGCGGTTGGGCGAGGCCTTTTGTGCCTTTGCCGAGTTGCTGCGTGAGTGTGCGACGAAATCACGATAGACAGATGGGTAAAAATATGAGGGCTGCAATTCATGATCTGTTCCACAAGGCTGTGTTTTTGGTTCTTGATTGGTCAAACTTCTCGAAGTGGTGATGACCAGGGATTTCACCCAATGCCTACGCTCTGAGACCATTTTCCTTGAGTGACCGTCAGCTTCCATGTCGCAGCGCTCGGCAATACTATGTGTGAATCTTCAGACATACTGGCAGTCATTGCCCGACCGGCGCTGAGAACATGGACGTCGGATCACGGCATCGATGCGTAATGCGAAGACCCGCATGTGGAGCTTAGATTAGATCAGGAATTGGGAGGTCGGAGAAAACGAAGGCCTCATGACATGGCTTGTGCGTGGAGGGTCAGGTTTTGCACTTGTTGCTGTTTCCAAAAATCACTACTGTGTGCCGACACAGAAAAGCAGACTCGTACAACCTGCCCCGAAGTATTCACATCAGCACCGTTTCCGGACAGGCACCGGCAATCTCCATGCGTTGCGCTTTGGGTGTGCGAATCTTTATGCTATGTTCGGATCTTGATCGTCGGTTGGGAATTCATCGCATGATAACGCGTGCTTCGCAGACGTAGCATGGCTCGCGGAAGGGGCTAGGCAGAGCCAACGTCAATATCAGCACTAGACATAAAAATGTTTATCATACCCAAGTTGAAGCCCACCTACAATAATAAATAGGTGTAGCTGTGCTCAGAGGTTTGTCAATCCTGGATGGAGCGAGCCCAGTTTTTATTATATTTGACCCGCAGCATGGCCAGGGTTTGGAAGCCAGTCCCAAATTTTGGAACTGGCGCGCATTCGTGGCGCTTTGGAGCATTGACTGCATAAAGAAGATCAACTTTGGGACTGAATGCGGACGGACGTATTCCCGGCAGGAACGCGGTGCGGATCGCACTGAAGCGGGCTGACGCGGGAAAAAAGGTGGCGAAATTGATCATTGCCTGATAGGGTATTGCCCAGCAAATGTCAGCGAGAAGGTGGGCGGTCGGGATGTCTACGCTGAAACCATGGATTACAGCGCATCGAGGCACTGAATTGTGGTGTCGAAAGAAGATTTGAGCCTCGCCAAGAGAATGATCGCTCTTCGACGCGAAGATCCAGTTCCTCAAGCAGGAGCGCGATATCTTAAAAAACTGTTCGGGTTGGAGCCCGCCTGTGCGCAGTAGCAAAACAGCCTGTGGCTATGTTGTTGCTAATGAAGGGCAGCGGCCGTTCGCCTATATTGGTGGTCTCGATGTTGATGAGAACCGCCGTTAAAAAGTGGTCATGGGTTGATGCGAACTTGACGAGTGGTGAGCCGTTTTTGGGGCGGTGATCCGGTTAGGAAGATGAACGGATTTGCATAGGCACGCCTTCTGGTTCTGCCGAAGAGGAATAGATGATTGGCAAAGCAAAAGACCGGACGGCCCCCCGCAATTGAGACCGTGAACATCGGCGCTGCGCTGTGATATCGGCTTCGCGCGAAACATGGCAGCGTGAACCCCGACGAACAGATTCCCGGCGTGCCTCTGGGACCTTCACTCATGATCTGCCAATGAAATCTCGCTGCTGTTCAAATCGCACGGTGTGACCAGCGTCGCGATGGATCCACTGGGCGTGTATTGGATCCCAGCCTCGGATATCGAACAGCGCGGCTTCGAGGTTATTCGGTCAACGCGCAGCTACCAAGAACGTACCCGGCCGGAAAACGATCGTCAGTGACGCTCAGTCTGGCTGCGGCAGCTGCATTCATATGGGCTTCTGCGTGGCAGCTTTCGAACAAAGCTAGATTGCAACGCTGCGGGCTATTTCGCCAACGGGAACGGCTGGTCGAAGTATGGCGGCGGCTCATTCCTTGACGCGGCAGGGTATCGCATAGCGAATGTCCCGAGAGGGGAGCACATGCAAAGGCATGATGGAGATGAACCTGCACTGCATCATGTTGTATCTGATTATCACTGGCGTTGACAGGGATGAAGATGAATCCGTTGCGATTGTTGCGGGCGAACGGATTGGATGTGTTGGCCTCCCATCGTGATGTGCGTTGCCGGCGCCTCAACTGAGACGATCAAGCGCGCTCAAATGGGAAATGATCGGGCGAGCATCCATCTTTGCGCTGATTCCATCGTTGGAGCTTTAATGAAACTTTATCAGGCCAAGGATGTGGAATGTGATTCGCCAACCTCGGGCGAGGCTGGCGGATTGGGTGCCGTTACTGAACATGCCCAAGTGAGTTGCGCGCCGCGCAAACCAAAACCAATGACCGTCGCACCCTTCGTTTGATGTCAGGGCAGGTTGTTTCGGCGTCCTCGGCGTTGATCTAACGCAAATCCATGGGATGGACGTCTTGTGCTCAAGCTAGTAGGCGATATGCGGACTGGACCTGGCGGGTTGGCGAGTGGCCAGCACTTCACATGTGGCTCTGGTCTGCACCGTAACAAGGATCTCCGGGGGCAAAGTTGTATCATCGCGAAAGCGGCGATCATCCCAGCGTGCGGCGGCCTTGCTAAAGCCTGGTGCGGGTCACAATTGCGAAGCGACAACACGGAACTCGGGCATTTTAAGACCGCGGCTGGCAGCCAAGGGAGGCAGGAAGGCAGTCACGGCATACGGCGCGCAAGAATCGCAGCTTTATTCTACATAACACACGCTGCGCCATAGCATGACTGTATCAGGGATGCGCGGCGCGTCTCATTCACGAGGAACGATCCGCAATCGCGTGTGGCAATCTCTCAAAACGTCGGGCCAAGTCATTCGGGTTATGATTTGCAAAAATTTGCCAATGGAGGCTGACTGGCTGTTTCTTAGGAAGCAACGGAGTTCTTCGCGGGCCTAACGCCGTTGAGGTTTTAGGTTTGTCGAGGAACACCGGGCGCACTTCCAGTCAGTCGCTGTGTCACGCTTGTTCGTGTCAGCTCGAGCGGCCTTGGGGCTTTCGGGCAGGCGCCCTGCCAGTCGCAGACAGCGATCTGATCTGGCGACTTTTGCTCATATCAAGGAAAACTCCCGCTCAGCCTGGGTAGCTTTCCAGTTCGCAAAGAACTCCTAATTCATAAGACAGGAGGGGGACAAGCGATCTAAGTTTCAAACATTTGCGCCGAACCTACTGGACGAACTTTACGCGAGCGGAAGGACAATCAGAATGGGTGGGCGATGTTTGCTATGTCTGGAGCGCGAGGGTGGTTGTATCTGGCGTTGATCATGGCATCTACATCTCGCGCGTCATCGGCCTGGAAACGCCTGCAAGAGGCACTGAACGGCTGCTCAACAGGATATAGAACTGAAGAATGTGCGAGACGGGTTGAATCCGCCAATATTATTTCTCACGTTATGCAAGATTCTGCCAACCAGGTTTCAGGTATCGTGAGCGGAAAGGGTACTGTTATGATAATGCTGTCTGTCGAGACTTTTTCAAACATTAAAGCAGAAGCTGATTGGCGAAATCCTTAGGAAACAGACGGAAGGCGAGATGGCATTTCGAATACATAACGGATTCTACAATGCGCCGCCGTCACTCGCACTGGGATGGGAAAGCCCTGTCGCATTTCGACCAAAGGTGGTAAAGCGAGCCTTGGGGGCGAAACGCGACAGGTTTAATAACTGATAGTGCTATTAGAGCTTTGCGCAGTGCGATGACGAGGGCAGCAGGGAAAGCGGTCAGGGCAGAAAGACCGGTTTATCTTACCGTAGGGGACAGTCTCGAACTCTGCTACGCTGTATATAGCGGAAGGTAGATAAAAATGGAGTTTTGTTTCAAATCACAAACTTGGCGAATGGTAGGCGAGACTGAAGACTTTGCAAACATGTGACAGAGTCATGATGCGAAATACTTTTCGGGGCCTTCTGGCTTTGGCGCAAAACATTCAATGGCCTCTGGATGTTTGAATTTAGCCGTTTGCATACGTTACGGTTTACACAGCGTGGGGAAGGGTGCGCATGCCGCGTCGCTCATATTCAGCCTAACGTATCGAAGGTGCCGAGGAAGTTTGGGGCGGAGCTGAGTGATGCTTTACGGCGGCGAGATGTTGGCGCCTCGAACCTAGAAGCTATGCTAATCTTATTTAGCGATGCTGACTGGACACGCTAAAGGAACGCCACTCGGAACCAAAAATTGACGAGCATTTCATCCTCGGCGACATTCGGTTTAATCAGCGCTTGGGTTTGTCTCGCAGCATAGCGGCCGGTCCCGTTCTGCTTGCGCTCCGCTTGCAGGGTTTTCTGGTTGAGCTAGCGTCTTGCTCGACAGTTCTCAGAAAGTTCCGTTTTAAGGCGCTCGGCCTCGATGCATTCGGTCTGCTCTTCCTCGGCTTGCAATTCAGCCATGCTGAACGCTCGCGGCTTCTTTTTCCTGTAGACTTGGTGCCGCCTTGGCTGTTCGCGCAGACTTGCGGGCAAGCAAGCGGCTTCGTCTTCTTTGAGCATTCTTCGCCGTACGCTCCGGATCATTGGCTGCGCTTTTGGGAACGTTCAAGTTTATTTTGTTTGGCTCGGACGCGTTCTTGGACGTCCGATCAAAGCGATCTAGATCGGTCCTTCTTCATAATTTTTTGGCTCGTGTTTTGTGTGGTTTAGTATAATATAGGGATTGTAGGCTTTCCAATCAATACAATTGGCATCTGAGGTGTTATCGGACGAGCCTAGCTGGATTTTTGCAAAGCATCACGTTTGAGATCAAATGCATTGGGCATTGATAGGGCGCACTTTGTGATCGCTGACGTTCATACTGAATACAGTTGGAAAAGTCATGCAAATAAACGGCTTGCCGATAGACGGGCACCAGCTGGAAATCCGAAGCGGGGCGGTCGTCTCGACCGCCGCCATTATCTGTCTCAGAATTACTAAGGGGAAAGCCTTAAAGCAAAGGCTGATTGGCGCGCTTTCACGACCACGCGGGCGGACCAATATCGATGTGCGACTTTCTGGTCACGACTCAACGAAGTGAGCCCTGCGGCTCGACCGCTGAGATGTGCACGAAACAATCTTGCTACACCCTTCAAGGCCGGATAGAAAACTCTAGTAGAGTTGAACGCATTTTTTACGGTGCCATTAGCATCGTATTCTCCTTAAAAACTGCCGCGAAATGCGGCAGTTCCGGCTAGTAGTGCAGGATCGTATCAACTGAGCGTAGGAGCAAGAAAATCGATAGAGATAACGTAGCAGGGATTAAGTATACCCTCTTTTATCAGCATACAAGTTATTCGCAGGTCGAAACAAGGAAACGATGCCTGCCCCAGTTTGCTGCTCGTGTCGCGGCAGCGACAGCGTTTTTTTTTCGGCGTTTCACAGCTATGGGCGAAATCGCGCGTTCGAAACGGCCATTGCTGTCCATACTGATGCGGCCCGTCAGTCAGCACAGGCGCAGACCCAGTATTTTATGATGTACTGAACGCTCGACCGACCTCATGCAGAGCGTGACCCAAAGCCGTATTCCCGCGATTGTTGTCGACCGATACGGTTACGGCGCATAAGCTGGCGCTTGGCCAGTCTCTCAGGCTGTAGGAACGGGCCTCCCGAAGCAGACATGGTCAATCCCGAGCATTTTCAGACCAAATGGCAGCCAAGCTAACTTTGCTGCGCTCAACCACAAAGTTTGTTGTGCATAGCGATGCAGAAAAACCAGATGATCCAAACTCTCTCGTAGTTCAAGCCGTTTGGACGCTAGTTTCCTGGACGAACGGACGCGCTAAAAGACAGTGCAAACAGTTTTTTTATATTACCAGGGGCAGGCACTTTCGATCTGGCGCGACCCAGTTTTATTCATGTGTTAATGTTTATTAAAATAATTTTTCTCGGGCTCCAAAACGTGAGGCAGGGCTTTAGTCATCTGATCTTGAGCAGAAGATTGTATGGTTTGGATAGGGGGGGGGGCGGTGACGTGATTTAGTAAAGTTGCCTAAGATGTTCAGCCACACCCTAATTGGATATTGAGGGTGAAATGATGCCAAATTCGCACATGCTTCTGTCAGGTCTGCTTGCTCAATAGGCGTGAAACCATCGGGAATTCGAGGTAATCACCGAACTCTTCTAGGCCTTGGTTAACATGAGCAAGCTTCGTGGAAATGTCATTTTCGCTGGCCCCAAGCGGCGCTGTAATTCAGTCAGATAGAATGCTGCAGTTGTGCATTCGGGGTCCGCTCCACATACGGCATAATAAAACACTTGGTCTCGGGCCCGATGAACGCTAGAAGGAAAGGGGCAATAAATTTAATCCTAAACGACCATTTTGGTCAGCCATCGACGGGTGTTGTTTAACCAAGTCTTGATTGAGCTTATTGATAGCGTCTTTAGGTCAACTTAGTGATGACAGGTTACTCTCTTGTTTTGACAAACAGATGCATATTCGCCCAATTTCAAATGTGCTTTGCAAAAGCCAAAAAAATCGACGCGGTGCAGTTCAACCATAATTGTGTCAATTTTTGGCCTTCGCCATGCAGTCGGCCTAATAGCCGGCTTGAACCGATTCCGAATGCTACGCCGGCAGCCCGCATTACTAACATTCGTGCAAGACGCTGCTTACCACCTCAACTGGGTGCGGCATTGCTTGATAAACGACGCTGTAGCTACGTTTCCAAGTTTGAGCGACCGTACACGTGGTATACGCACGGTAAATTGAATACGCGGTATTCATGCCATCCAAGATGGCTGCGGCAGCCCGCAGATTCACACCGAAACCAAATAAGAATTCCGGTGATAGTCGGAGTATAAAAGTCTGAGCGCCCGTGTTCTTTCGAAAAAGTAGAGATCATCGCGCGATGGTTTTTCGGTCCATAAAAGCCTTTGCAACTGTCAATACTTCAAGTAAGATAACATAGGCTTCCGCAGTATCCGGTTCCGGCGCGCACTGACATTTTCAGTCAGAGACAAACATAGGGCTTGATCAGGATAAGCTCCAGATATAAGCGACCAGGTCCGCCGATAGCACCGGTATTGTACGGAATTTCAGGCGTCACCAACACATCTTCATGCGCAGCTCAACATAGGGTGTGGTGCTTTCTAATAAACGGGCGCAGGATTGGGCGCATCGTTAGCGTCCTCTTGAGCCTGATACGAAACCTTCACAACGCAACTTTGCCGCAAAAGGGCATTCACTGCCTCTCACTGATGTTTGAATGCAGGGCAACACCGACAAGAGGCTACGCGACGCAGACAGCGAACGGCCTGTGACGTGGTCCTGCAAAACTGGACGCGTGCTAAGATTTATCCGTCTGACGTCCAGCGCTATGGGTCAAATGGTCATTTGCAAAGAGCGGGTTTGTTGCTCCAAGCGTAAGCCACCGGAGGCGGACGATGAGAAAGACAACTGGAAAAAGCCCCAGCGAGAAGAGTTGTCATGGATATCAAGCGCGCGCGCGCTGCCGGCAGGTCGATACGCAGTTGAACGATAGAGGGGCCGCAAGGCATTATTCATCAAGAAGGAAGATCGGATCGTGCTGATGGCCCTGCGTGGCGACCGAGTGCGTCAGGGTGGACCGAGACGGGCGGGGAAACCTATCGCTTACTACGCTCATGCGGTTCACCGCTGGTTTTCTCGAAGTGTGGTCCTCGACCAAGTAAAAGTTTATGGACGAACTTCTGGAATATCGAGTTATGGCGACCGGCTTCAGCGGATATGCCGCTGAGCGAATTCCGGCGCGGTAGTCGCTGAGCTTTGCGTGCAGTTCTGACCTGCGGCATGTTGGGCCAAGGAATATTGCGTATCCTGGGGTCGGCCAAACAGCAGAGTGTGTCAAAGCCGCTGACGAGATGGCATTTGGGGGTCGAGAAGCCAGTCAGGACTTAGAGTTACGTTTTTCGAGCCATACACATGGGTGCTTTTCCGGACCTTATCGAAACTCACAGAGTGACTAGAACGGCCCAACGCCGCTTCAGCATAGATTGCGATGCGCAGTGCGGCGCCCTTCCGTCGCAACCCCAAAAATTGTGGGAGACGGATGAAATCAGCCGGGAGGACGCTGCCTTCAGTTTTGTATCGCAACTGGCATTTGGCGGATCACCCTCGCACTGTTGTCGTTTCGTACAACGCACATGCTGGTCAAAAACTATGGAGAGTAGAATGGCAGCACTTGCAGAGAGAAAGCCTATTCGTATCGGAGAGGATCTGCGTTCTGCCTTCGACGACAGTGGCAAATAGGGTCATGGACGGCGACTGCGCATCTTGCTCCTGGGGTGCGCGCAAATCGCGAAACTGGATAAAGCTGGGAAGTTCCGCCTCTGCGCCGCCAGTCGAAACGGGAGATGCTCTCGGTGGCGTCATCGGACTGGTCCGGGTGGACCTAAGACCTGGCTCTTTATTGAAGACGGGCAAGCATGGTCTCGGAATGAAAGCGATCTCCGGATTGGGCGAGCGCTTGGGCGGTGGAGCAAGGCTCGCCAGCCTGTTACGCGTTTCTCCGCGAGGGCTCCGCGAATGATATATCGGATAGGCACAATCCGTATCGCTTTCCGGCAAGTCGAATGTGCGCTTACGCCCGACGATAGCTTGCGCCGAAACGACTGATGACCTGAGCATTCGAGCGATTCCGCCCATGCGTTCAAAGGACAGTTCGGCCCAAAGCCGCTCTGGTCGGTTTTTTCAGCGTGCGCTACGGCCTTCGATTGCAGTCATTTCGTGATCGCGTAGATCATCCCGTGGGCGATCGCGCGTCGTTGCGCAGATGTCTAACGCTATCGCCGAGCTGCAACAAAGGCCGCGTTGTGGGAAGCGACGAGTTCTAAGCTGACTTTGCGGGGGCAAACGGTGGGCATAATCCGTGATCTCTGGACACAGCCCGCGATGCGTTTTCGGTGGCGGAGGCTGACGCAATTTGCTGTACAAGGCGTGATTCACGCACGATGTTCTATGCTGGCGGTAACTTCTGTATCCGGAGCTTCGCTATGACCGAAATCCTCTTCCCGCCAAGCCTCCTTGGCGGCGTGCGCGGCTCCTTCTTGCAGGTGCTTGCCGCGCTGCCTGCTGGCGCGGCACCAGCCACGGGCAGGTGACCTTTGACGCGCGTGGCCCAACACGGTTTCTTCGCGCCTGCCATTGCACCTCGGCGAGGTCGCCTCTGGCGGGCCGCGCGCGATGGATCCCGGGATCCTCGACCACTTCAAATCCGAGTTCCGAGGAGCGCGCTCATGACCGGACCTGTGATGACTACTGTCGACGACGGCGCGGCCCCGTGGCCTAATCCACTCGCTACTTTGATGTGGCACGAGATGTGAAGACGTGGTGGATGGTCAACCGATACCGTCACCTTCTGCCCGCTCGTAACCTGGAATGGTTTTCGAGGGCGGGTTAGCGGACGCCGCTGACCTTCGCGTCGCCGGCCTGCTACGCCATTCGGATGATCAATGTAAGCGACCCAACAAGACAGAAAGCTGGTGTTCAGCAAGGCAGCTGGAGAAGGTATCGCAGGTGAGATGAAGGAACGCACTTTGATTCAGCTTCCAGCCTGGAAATGGAAAGCCTGGGCGGCGTTCCCGCGACGCGCATCCAACGGGCTTGCTCGACGAGCCGGAACTTGGCGAAGGGGCCTATGGCACGAAACCTTATCGCAACTACGAATACGTCCGGCTTTTCCTTATTCGGGCGGAGACCGCCACGGCATTCCACTCTCTGGAACGTGGTGGTCCCGGGTCGGTAACCAGGCATGGCCGCTAAGCGCCTGTCCCGTGAACGCATAATCACGAGGGGGCTTGAGATTGAGTTGGGCGAGGGGGGGCCTCCCGCGCTCGAGATACCGGAACTTGGTCCAGGGGCGCGAGGTTGGGTAGTGTCGTGTCCGATGCCCAGGGCCGGGAATGTGGGCATGAAATCCCCTTCGCTTTTCGCGTTTCACGCCTTCCACCCGAGGGTCGTGGAATGTAGGACTAAACGGGCCTTTGCTGCCGTTCGCAGAGGGTACTCGGATGCGCGCCAGCAGCCGAATTGCGGACATTCGTGGCAGAGGCGCAGCATTTCTACCGACTTCACTCACCTGTGCGAAAAGCTGCCGTTAGAGCACGCTTCCTTGAATGACCGCTTTTGAAGATAAAGATGCACGAGACCTGTTTGGAAACAGAAGCGACTTGTGGAGATGTCAAATCTTTCGGAGTAAGTCGGCAGGCAGATGAAATTAGTTTCGGAGCGATGGCTCAAAATTAAGCTGACATATGGTCAACAGACCGTTCTAAGCGCCATCATCAATGTCAGCACGTTTTCTGCAATCATCATGTTGGCGCGTTTTTTTGTGTTCTGCAATGATCGATGGCATGACGGACGCATCGCGCCCGAGGCCATGACGCTCGAACCGGGCCCCTCAGGGTCAACACACCGAGCGGTGTCCATCCCATACGGCAGGTGCCGACAAGGATTGGTAAATGGTTTGGCGCGCGCCGAATATCGGTATCGAGGTCGCGTCTGACTGCACAACTTTTCCCTGGAAATACTCTGATTTTAGTGGCCAGCGATTGCGGTGCGCATCACGCGCGCGTCGATCTTCAACCCGGCAGCAAAACTTCTATGTCGTCGGGGTGGCTTGAAGTAATTGGGCTCAATACGGTGGCGGGGGTTCACGCGGCGGCCGATTATGTCACTGACAGCGGCTTTTGGCAAA
>Ga0163217_1083013_pt1 | contig 13121 bp, 13 predicted proteins | sample SynspAceP_FD_185933 | JGI IMG/M metagenome (GOLD analysis project Ga0163217, IMG submission 185933) | Saline lake microbial communities from Ace Lake in Antarctica - Synechococcus sp. Ace-P (PacBio error correction) | ecosystem: Environmental > Aquatic > Non-marine Saline and Alkaline > Saline ...
GGAGAGAAAATACCGGTAAACCGGAATCCTCACACCAATACGCCCCCCCAGCCCTGCCAAAATGGCGCAAACAACCCCGCCTCAAAACGGTCAAGACACAACCAATACTGGGTCCCCCGCGCCACGGCATCCCCAGTGGCCCTTTTTGGGTTAATTTAAAGCCAAAGCAAAACAATTGCCCCCGTTATCCACCACCTTTCGACAAACTCGCAACGCCTTGTAAAAAACAGCCAAAATCGGCTGCTTCAATTCGGCCAGCAAAATAGCGACCGTTCGCAAATCACCCCAACGCCTGGCGAGTCCAGCTACTTGTCCACTTACCTTAATACCCACCAAATCAAAACACTGAACAACATCTTTAAATGCCTCTTCCTGATGTCGACGCTGAACGGCCTTAAGGCAATATGAGCGGCATGCTGATAATCAAGTGCCAAATCCACCAAATACAAATTTCAATTTAATTGCTCGTTTTTGGCCCTCGCTCAACATGCGGTAAATGGATACGCCCATAACGCCCGTCCGGTTAAATGCCAGCAAAAGCTTCTACGATTTTCAGATAGCCTTTCCCATTCCAAAAGAAACTTGTATATCGGAACAAACCCGCCTGAGACAAACGCGCTTAACCACCCACAAGGTGTCCTCCATATTCTTCGGAACACTTCACCCTAATGTTATTGGTTATCAAGCCTGAAGATGAGACAGAGACAATTTTGTGCTTTCTAGGTTTTTTCCGCTTCCATCTTGTAGGAATAAAAACCTTTGGCCTGATTTTCGGCCTAAGTAGCCCGCATATCGAACCAAAGTCCCTTTTTGATGGAGAAGAGGCTGAAACGCAAATCGCCATAATAGGCATCAAACACAGAAGCAGGTACGGCATAATTCACATCAATGAACCTATCCATAATCCGTGAGTTTCGAAAGCCCCCATTCGAAAACCACCCCGCAACCCCGTAACAAGGATTAAATGTCGGCACAGTCGGCCCTTGCTCCTTGTCGTAAAGCGAAAACTTTCCGCATAAAAAGGACGCGCTTAACGTCGATTGACCAATAAAACCTGGTGTAGAAGCCGCGTACACAGGTTTCTTAATTCCAACTTAATGCCGTGTCCATAGAACGCAGGTAGCGTACATCAACATCCGTCGCCAACCCAGAACACGAAAGAAACCTCGAACCAGCTCCAAATAATGGGCGCCGGAATTAAAAAAGTGCATTTCCAACCATTCGGATTTAGGGCTTCAATTTGCCCGCTGCTAAAACGCGTAAATAGAAATAGAAGAGGGTATTACTCGCTAAAATACATCGGGCAGCGGCAATAGATTCTAAGGCGGTCAAAAATGGCTTTCTTAACGTCAATATTTTCAAACAATCGGCTTTTCCACAACCAAACCCGCATCTTGAAAAAATCATTCAGCGTGTCAAACAGCATGCAATCGCGGCCACTATTTGCCGTACTTGCTCTGAAAGTGAATTTTTTAGCGCTCTAAACTAAGACTGCCAGCTGCTTGGCAAATACCTTCAATAGCAGAATTTCGGCCACGCCCTTCTTCGGTTGTCGTAAAGGCTACTTGATGGCCTTGAATTGCGCTGGCTAACTTGAAGGCAATCCCGCTCCATTCGCGCCGGGCAACCAATCACAACCAATAACGCGCACTTTGGCTTCAATTGCAAGCATGCTCACTCCCCTTTAAATTCTGGAGTACGTTTTCTCCATAAAGGCTTTTACGCACTTCACGGTAATCCTGCGTTTGACCTGCCATACGTTGTAAATCACGCTCAGCATCTAGTTGAGTATTAAATCGTGAATCAAAACTCTGAATTCAATGCACGCTTACAAAGAAATCCTTTTGTCGTTGAGTTTGCCAGGCGGCGCGCCAAAAGACATGGCCTGCTTTCCTCGTAAAATCTTCATCGTCTACAACTTTATAAGTCAATCCCCAACTCCAGCGCTTTTTTCGCGCCATAAAGTGGCTCCCCTAACAACGCCAACTCTTTGGCTCTTGCCATGCCAATCAGGCGAATGAGAAACGCAAGTGCCACCTGAATCAGGTATTAAACCAATCTTGCAAAAAAGCCTGAATAAATTTGGCTGAGCGTGCCGCAATAAACCAAAATCACACGACAAAGGAATATTGGCCTCCAGCGCCTGCGCCACGCCAGTTAACGGCGCATATCACCGGCATTGGAAAGGCTGTGTTGTTTAATAAAAGCGGGGTTGTAAAAACAGCCCTCTATTGACCCCTCCCTAATATTCAGGCGAGCCGCACTAAGGATCCAACATTTCGATCAGACAGGTCTTGTCCGGCAAACAGAAGCCATCCGCGCCTCTTGCCGTTAAAACGCAGCGCCCTAAACCTGTGTGTCTTTTAGCGCAGACTTTTAGTGGCTTGCTGCACTTCAAGGTGCATCGCTTCGTTAAAGGCTATTAAAGTGCTTTGGGACGATTTAAGCTCATAAAGGCGACACCTGAATCAACCGAAATAATAGAATGTGTTTCGAAGCTCCATTTTACTTTGGCCTCTTCTAAGAATTGAAAAATAACATCAAAAAATTAACGACCAGAAAAAGTTTTGGCTTGACGTTTTTTTTTAAACGCCAGAATCCCTTCTTTTCCTATCTTTGTACCTGCCAGCGCACAAGTAAGCATGAAACGCTCAAAACGCAAGACGCTGTTGCTTAGTCAGTATCCAATGCCTTTTAAAAAATAGATCTTTTGCTAAGCGCACAAAGCAAGAAGGAACTTTTGCCTTGCAATGACCTGCAGCTAAAGCCAAAAGCTTCTGGTAACGGTCAAGTTCGGGTTGGGTATTTCAACTAATGAGAACGGCAGCATCTTTTTGCCTGCTGGGCATTAATGGTTGACCGGTGAAGCACCATTTGCATGCGAGAGATTTAACCAACAGCACCGTAACAAGCGTTGGGTTCCGCCCCGCGCCCGGCATGATACCTAGATTAATTTTCGGGTTGGCCAAAACTGCGGCATCACGACGCGGCCAATAAAGAAATATCCGACGTGCATAGCAACTCGCAGCCGCCACGCAAGACAGTAGCCATTAATAGCAGCAACAACCGGTTTAGAAAAACGGGTTAAGCGCTGCCAAATATTGCTGACGCGGATCATTCAACATACCAACGAGATCAACGCTTCTTGCCATCTCATTATATCCGTCCAGCGGCAAACGTTTTCGAGCTTCCCCAAAGGTTTTTTAAGACCAAAACTCGAATATCATCCGACCCATCAGCCACATCCATGGAACATCGGAATAATTCTGCCACTAGCTCTGTTTGTTATGCATTCAATGGCTTCAGGCGGTTCAACTGGACGCAGTTGAACCATTGTCCCGCTTTTCTTGATGCAGATCCAACGCCTTGTAATTTTTATTCAGTCAATTGATTCAAGCACTCGATCTAATTGTTAAATCAATTCTCACACAGACCGCCAAACACACTATAGCGAAACGCGACTACAACTTCATTCCTAATAAAGATGAAAACCATAATTAGATCAAACAATAATAAAATAATATTTACTGTAATCCCTTTTACCTCGCAACCCAACAAAAAAATATCGAAAATATTAAAAAATTAAAATCAAACACTTTAAATTTATTAAAATATTTTAAAACAAATTTAATATAAGCAATATCCTTCCTTTGTAAATCTCATTTATTACGTGAAAAATGAAAACAAATGAACATAAATCGACACGTAATGAATCTAGATGATAAAATAAAGAACCAATATTAAAAAAGAGAAAATCAACATGCCTACTATAAGATAGATGGTGTACTGCCCGTCGTAACATCCAAGCGCCTATGGCACCCGTACTGCAAACATTGATTGGTGATGTTGATCAATTGGAAAAGGGTGCTATGTTGTCCAGGAGCTGTTTAAGAGGCGATTTTGGGCGAATTTACCATGGAGGAAGGAATCAAATATCCAAGACAATTGTGTTGTTCATGGGGTTTGCTTGACAGCCACAACCATTATTTGCAAACATGGCCACATTGGTCATGGTGGCTGTTTTTACATGGCTGGCGTTATTGTGAAGATGCTTTAATCGGTATGAACAGTGGGTTTATTATGGAATTACTCTGAATAGGGTTGCAGCTCGATTGTAGCCGCCGCTTCATTCATTAAAGAATCGATTCACCTGCCCCTCGTCTCGGGTTATGGGTGCAACGCAGGAAAAATTATTCGATCAGTAACAAGATGACAACTAAAATGGAACAACGGGCACCACAAGGAATACATAGAACTCTCAAAAGATGCCTAACATCCATGGTTTGAATGCCATTCCAATTAATGCCATAGAACAAGATAGACCAACCCTTCAGAGTCCGGTCACATCAGCAAAAAAGCTAAATGACTCAAAGCACAGAATCCACTAGTCCTAACGTTTTAAGACTATTCTTCTTTACTAAGCCGAACAGGTTTTAAGAGAATAAACGCGCTCGCTAACTCCAACACTGGATCACCAGTTTTAATAATGAATTAAACTTAATACTTTTAGACACATTAATCACTCGCTTTCAACAGCAAAAAAGCCAATTCCGGCCCTTTCTGCTTGTCATCCCTATATGGGGGCCGTCTATTGAGCCTGCAATGGGGGACTGTTTTGGCTAGGCCAGTTTAATTCAAGCTACTTGAGCCCATGGGAATCAACGAGCCGTTTAATGAGAACCACTATCTTCGTTTGACTCAGGATGGTTGGCTAACCAGCGACAAAGTGGGAAGAAAAAGCTATTACAGCTTAACGGGATCAGGCAGACGAAAATTTGAACAAAGCGTTTTTCGGACGAGTTAAAGCGCGAATCAAACCGTATGGGAATGGATCTTGGTGCTTAATTCATGACGCAACAGCTGTCCTGCAGATGAAAGAAAGCAACTATTTAGAGAACTTGAAACTGGCAAGTGTTTTGGCGGTGTTTAACGGGGCAAACTTATCGGCATGCCCCAAGCGCATTTTAAGTGACGTGAATACCGTTTTTGGGCGTCATCGAACTTACAAAGTAAAGTCATTGTATTCCAAAACGCATCAAACAAGAAGAACTGGCAGGAAAAAACAAATTCGAATGCTCGTAACGAGAGTGCTGGAACTTGATAAGCTTGGAGCGCTCACTACAAGAATTCCAATACGATTTTGTTTCGCCCTGTTGGCAAAGAGCTTGATGAAAAAGACAACATCGAAATGCTGAAAATCTAGCTTTCTGACCGTACCTTATTGATTCATGAGTCATAGAAACTACTATTGAGAGACCCAGCAGCTTTTCCAGAAGAGCTCTTACCTGGAGACTGGGAAGGCCGAGCCGCTTTCGACAAACTGTGCCGAAACATTTACCAGGCAAAGTCACCCCAGCGGCAGAGCAATGGTTAGAAAAAAAATCTAGAATCCGCCGACGGACCATTAACCAGAAGCATCGCAATCTTTTACAACGATTTGGTGGAAACTGAATTAATAACAACATCAGCAGACTCTCTAATATCAATCGACCAATCAAGCTTAATATGTTCCTCTATTTTGTCAGGTAATGGACCGACTAAACTCATAATCATATCAATGGCACATTTGCCTATATTTTCTAGCATCTTGCTCAAGGTTTGTTAGTGGCGGGCAAGTAAATTTGCTCAACGGGTTGATTATCATGGCCCGGATATCGAAATATTTAATGTGTTTTGGTCCCTGAAATGCGAATCAAACCCTTTCTGAAAAACATCGCTGAAATCACACCGAATGCCATCCACGATCATTGGCACAATATGATCGCATCACCGTCCTAATTGATTAGAACGAATCATGCGTAAAGCCTCTTCAGCGAGCCCATTCTTTTCAAAATCCACCGTAAACTTTTTTTCACTGGAAGAATAATGGGCACTTGCAATCGCTTTTTTTCATCGTAATCAAGATACAACATCCTAACGTTTCCTGAGCGTTACTAATTCAACGTTTGGCATAGGAAAAAAAGCGGCCGTCGACCGGCGCCCCCAGCAATATTAATTTGTTAATAAGGCTATTGTTTGCCTATTGTTATTTCTGACGCTGATAAATTAAGCACCCTCAAAAACAGCATCAAATAAAATATCAAAGGTAAATCCATCTGAATTCTCTGAAGTTTTTTTATCAACTTTGCCGGAATACCTGAAGGCGCCATAACAAATTCTCAGCGACCTTTTCACGGAAAGAAAATTTTTCAATCCGCTTTTCATCTCAAGTACAGGATCCGCCATAAGAGCACTCGATCATAACTGAGTAAACCATAGGTCAACGCGTTCATACGCAATCGAGCGCACAATAGAATGCGTAAAATGGGTCCTCCTAATGAAGGAATCAAAAACACCAATTATCTTTGAATCTTTACGCAATTAAACGAAGAAAGCCAAAAGGTTAAGGCCGATAATCGACCTCCTTTAACTTGCCTTCAATCTTCATCTTAGAACGGGAGCTTAACAGCTCTGCTTTTTTTCAAAATATTTAGACGCCGTTGGTCGAGATAAACTCCCGCCAAAAGCCGCAAAACTCTTCATGTATTAATTTTCTTCAAACAAATTGCCCCTCCCCCTCTAGATAACGCTTACAAAATATACAAAAGGTTTATGCCGTACCAAAATTGATTACAATGCATGGCATACATTTTTATTTCTGATCGAATTTCGATTATGCAGAAAAACACAGGAAATCGTTTACTATTTTACCTTATTCTTAACTCAACATATTGATCTGGTAAATATTGACTAATCAATGGGTAACGGCACTGGAGAAAGTCCGTCAAGTTCTGATCAAAAGCCCGCTAAACTCGTTTCAACATCTAATGTGGATTTCCAGTAGTAACGAGAAACGATCACTGAAGCTAACTTACGAGCAAAATATTTTTTCCTTGTTCAGCGCCATGATAATATCTTGGCCAATACCTCAGGATTAATTCCATCAAATTGTCTGCCTCTAGTACTCCCCTATATTGGAAAACGTTTAATCAGACGCTATCCATTTCATCTTCAATATAGCTTAATGCAATACGGCTTCACGAATGCAAACGTTAGTCCAGGCCCTACTTTTTAGAAATAGCAAAATGATCTTTTACGAGATTGCTTAAAACAATTTGTGTTTGATAATCCGTTGAGATGCGCCCTCAAAAAACCATCCTGGGAAATTGATGGAATTACACGACTTCAATTCTTGCCTTTTTCTGAGTCATACTCAATCACAACTTTGCGTGAATCAAATTCCACTCCCGGTTGCACTACACCCCATCACTCGATCCAAAAAGCATCACTGATACGCAGATCAGAAAAAAGCCACACGATGTGTTAAATAGTATCCGCTAAAATCAAGCGAAGATGTCACTTTGAAAGTCATCCAATCTTCTTGTGCTCCACCCGAACAGGCACTTCAGTTCTATGATGTAATAAAGGTTTCGTACATCTAAAGATACGCGCTCCGCAGCTTGACACATAATCGCGTGGCACGCTAAGCAAATCGTTTCGACGACAAGGGTTTCTTCGTCGTCTGCCACAAGACATAACTTGAGTCCAAATGAATTTTGGTAAAAACTGCTTTCACATAGGCTTCGACAAAGCGCAAAATCGCTTTCTCCATCACGCAATCATCGGCAGAAAAGATATTTCCAAGGATTAGGACCAAGGTGGTCACCAACGCCAAAAATAAGTTGAATGGAGTATCAAATCACAAGATTTAAGCACCTCGGCAAAATACACATTTGAAGTCCGCTGGTGTCATATTGGTATAACCACCATCTTGATTTACTTGAATCAAGTTGCCTCATCAAATAATGGTGATCCATTTTCTTTCGCTCCAGCATGGCGCTTCCAACACAAAGCGATTTGCAGAGCAATACAGAATAAATACCAGCCGGCTCACCCTAAACGATTCGGTTGACAATATTTTTAAAATTTTCTGTGAATGACATTTATATTTCCACTAAAGATTCATGTAAAGACACCCATGAAAATAGTTCCAACTCTGCTTCGGAAGCCGCCCCTCCATTGGCCCCAGCGAGATAGCCGCCATGGCCCCACCTTGCATTGGCAAATCTGAAGGGATCGTTTTCGGGCGTAATAACCCAAATACAACGACACGCAAATAATAATTGGCGCTAAATTGTATCGCCCGCTCCCCGTCGCGTCAATTTCATCAACGAAAAAGGCAATATAGAAAAGTGCTCATTCAGCTAATAAAAATTCACAACCCGTCCGGCGGCCGTTTTTTTAATACAATTTCGCAACTTACCCCTACGTCCCTTTTAAAAAAAAAAATGGGGGGCCCCTGGGTAATTGCTTTCGTTCAAAGTGGGTTGCATTCGTTAAAGCAAACAGCTCTTCTCCACTAGGTAAGAAAAATTGTCGGTAGCTGGCATAAACTTCTTCAAAAAACGCCCAAACAAAGTTGAATACATTTAACAATTCTTTTACGAAAGCATTAGATCTAACGATATTTTACCACATGCGCTTTACGATAGAAAATCGCTTCTCTCATCATTTGAAATAACCGTATGGAAAAAATAGATGATCCATTTAACAATGTAACACGCGCACAATTGGTAAGCCTATCCTTTGCTTGGCATCAGTCAGTTCAAAAGTAGCGGGCGGCCAACTAATGACTGAATATTAAAAAATAAAAATTCTCGCCCTCCGTCCGTCTTGATAAGTAACAAAAAGCAGTTCCTGTTGGAAGCTCATTATTAATGTTTTAAATCAATGAAGTATTAACTCCATTTTCTGTGAGACGATTAAGACAAACCTTACCAAAAATCATCTCGACCAACACTAGCCAATAATAGCTGCCCGCACTTTCATTTTGGCAATTTGATTAATAAAAATAGCTGGTGCACCACTAGGGGATAAGGACCAGAAAATTCCACAAGCCGCTTCAAGTAATAATTGATTGGTTTTTTTTTTTAGCCATTATTTCAAACAAGGTATTTCGCCAAGAGTGATTACTTCCTTTCATTATTTTTCCATGCGAAAATATACTGCCAACTTTTTGGTTTTAAGCGGCATTAAATTTTAATTAAAATGATTGGAGGTGTTTTTTTAAAACCTTTAGCTAAAGGGCGCCAATAAGCCTTAAAAAAAAAACAATTTTATACACGCCAATATATTTGAAAATAGCAATACTAGGCTGCTTTTCCTCTTGTTTTTGTAAAACTCAAATACCTAACAGCATCAGTAATCACAATGCTTTAATAATAAGAGAGACAAAAAAATCAACATTCATTATAGGGCTCATGCACATTAACTAAGCACGGCAATAATCAAAGCCACCGATCAAGTACCTATGATGGGTACCTCTACCGCCAGTAAGGGAGGTTTCACCAAGAACCACGAAGCCGCAATAGGCATCAAGTTCATACCGCTTGCCGCTGTTGGTTGTGCGGAAAACATTCTTGAAGCCAAACATAACACGCAACCAACTCTGCCATTAATTCCGGTGATCATGTAGGAATAAAATAGCCCCGTTTTTAGAATAGCGTTTAATAGCCGAAGTAAGCGGCTGCCTCTGGGTTGCCCCGAACAATATAAACTCGCCGTCCAAAAGTGGTTTTTGGGATAAAACAAAGTGATTTAAAAACAGATCATCACAGTTAAGATAACAATGGAAATGGAATTCCCTAGAAAGTAGTGCCATTAAAATATATTCAAATGGTGGCCATTATCGGAAAGAGAACGGCCTGACCATTGCTGGTTTAACATAGCAACGCCTGCGCCCAAATACCCAAAAGCTTCATGGTAAACAATAAAAGGATGAACCCCTAGCCAAGTAGTAATAAAACCAATTCGAAAAACCCACAAAACACAGCTAGCCAAAAGAGCGATTGGTAACATCAAACCGAAAGGTAATTCCATTTTGTTAGCCCTATCACTTAAAATCAATCCCCGTTAGCCGAACAATAGCAAACCAACGGATAATCAATCCCCTGGCAAGCAAAAATTGCATAAGTCTACCAAGGCAACAATAGCAACAATAGAAGTTGCAAAAATGATATTGGTAATATTATTAACGGACCAAAAAATATTCGATAAAAGAAGAACTAAAACATAAAATAAAACAGGCCGCCCATATTCCAAGCGGTACTCTCGGAAAAAATTTTAATCATTTGAATTCAAATCCCCGTGCATATAATCATTACCTGATCCTGAGTTAGATTTATTTCGTGTCAAACTCTTTAACTAACTGTTTTATCTCCCGCATAACAAATAAACGATCACGTCATATTCATAACCTCGGTAACTCAGATGAAACCATAAATAACGGCAGTACGGCTTTTGCCGTCAGTTCGCGAATTATGCTGTAGATTTCATACTTTGCCCCGACATCTACACCACGAGTAGGTTCATCTAAAAATCAAAATATCAGGCTGTCTTCCTTAACCAATATTTGGCTAAAGCACAATTTTTTGTTGATTACCGGCCACTTAAAGGACCCAGCCTTTGGAGCCCTTGTTTTTGTACGCGGATTTCATTCTCTTGATGCTTTCTTCTGTTTGACGGATTTCCGCTTGAATGCGTTAATGATCCCTCGGTTTTTGCTATACGATCAAAAGCTCGCAGATTACGTTAATATTGCACCTGTGGATCTAGCATCAGCCCTTCTTCTTTCCGGTTTTTCAGTGACCAATGCAATACCGTGCTCATCGCTATAATGGGGAGCCTTTCTCTGGCCAACTTTTTTTCCGCTTAAATAATGAATCTCGCCTTTCGTATGGCAGCATTGCCAAATAAAGCATTCATACATCAGAGCGTCCTGCCACCAACGGCAAACCAAAAAACCAATTACTTCACCCGCATGAAGATAGAACTCACGTTGTTGAATAGCACTGATATTGAAAGAGACTTAACCACTCAAACGAGCTCACTAGCCCCTAAAACTGATTCCAACTCGGTGAGGATAAAATGTCATTCATCTCTCGACCTACCATCAATCGTAATCAGTTGATCAATTGAATGTTTTTTCCTTTTTCTAACGTGTCAATGTATTGACCCTCCTCGCATTACTGTTATGTCCATCTGAAATACGCATAAATCTCAGCCATTTTGTGAAACTCAACATAAATGACGGGGGCTTTATTTCAGATTTTCAGTTCTTGGCAATGATGTTAAAAAAGAATATTCACTTCGGATCAGATAAACGATGAGGTGGGTCATCAAAAAATAACAATGTCAAGATGGATAGCTTAAACTTTGGCAATTTTCAATAAACTGACGTTGTGGCCATCGATAAGAGCCAACTTTCACTTTCTGCTGTATAGGTTATTTGGTATTTATTAGAATTCGTTTTCGCCTTCAGAAAGGAATCTTCTTGGAATCAATCATTCAAAAACGTAGGTGTCATTATTTGCAAAAATATATTCTCAGCCCACAGTGAGGTTATTACAGCAGCACAACGAAAGCTCTTGAAAATAATCGCTTATACGTTTAATTCCTCTTGAGTCTCGAGGGCATTTTTAAATTTCACGTTTTTTGCCATCTCGTAAAATACCGCCAATGGTTGGGGAGTGCACACCCGCCAGCATTTTAAGCGTAGTTGATTTACCACAACCATTTCCCTAAGAATGGTATGCACTTTTCCAGCTTGGAACTTAATAGACAGCCCGTCCTACAGCCTTGTTGTCACCAAAATACTTACACAACCCCAACTGTTTCTAGTAATACTGCTCGAACATGAGTCGCTCCAAGAAATAAAAATAGGGCTGATATCTGATCAGCCTTATCTCTGGTTTGTCGTTAATGTACTTACCTGTGTATAGAAACAGGAAATATCGGGGTATTCAGCTTTCACATCTTTTCCATTCAAGTAATCTGCAACGACTTTCAATCGCAGTTTTACCCATAGAATCGGCAATCTTGCTCACAACCACCAATGATAATGGTGTTTTCATCAACAGCTTTAAATACCCTTCTGGCATGCCAATCAAAACTATGACAACCGCTTTAGAGGCTTTGCTAAAGTAACCGCAAGAACCAAGCACCAAATCATTCAATGTCATCACACCAAAAGCAAAAATTAGGTCTGTATTGGGATTGGCTTGGAGCCATATTAAAGTGGACGTCCAAAATAGATTCCTTCACGTGTTTTACCAGGCTGAACAGCAACAATCTTAAATAATCTGTGTCGGCTACAGCATCGCGAAAACCTTGAAGTCTTGCTTCAACAGAAGAAAATACCGGAATAAGACAAGCATTCAACTTGTCCTTAACGCACCCAATTGCTTTTATAGCCAGGCTGACCTGCGACAGAACGCCGCCGCCATAATTATCCGTAGGCAACATGAGAGACGATTTTGGCTGTTTCTCTGCTCCTATATGCAAACGGTATACAAGGAATAAATTCCGCACAGCTTCTGCTTTTTAAGTGGTCCAAACGAATCCTTTCGAATCGCACAGGAAGAAATAACAATGGCATCCACCACCCTTAGTAATACAGTCTTCTATATCAATTAATTATTGCTTAGGCACAGAATCTTGTTTGCTACCGGAACTTTTAAGTTAATATGTTGCACTTAGCAAACCATCTTTGAGGCCATCCCCTAAAGCAATGTAAAAACGGGTGGGAAATTGAGTAAAGGGAAGCACAAACAACAGGCTCATCCTTTCGCGATAAGATTAAAAGAAGCAGAAGCAACCATCACCGCAGTTGCCGTTAAGCGTTTAAAAGTTTTTCAATTATGATCTTCCTATACATTTTATTTTTTATAAATATCACGTCAGCACAAAGCAGCTATTAATTATTTAATAGTAGATATGTGGAGAAAAAATTTTAACCTCTAATAATTTACTCGTGTCAATATTATTTTTAACTCGAGTAAAAAACATGAAAATCCTTATCGTTTTCTATCGCCACTCTAAAAAACAATGAAGTCCGATTTAAACTTTCGTTGTAATTTCACACAGTTGCACCCTACGAAGACTCGCTACGGCAATGTCAAGAAATTGAGGCCTCATGATGATTATTGGAGGCGACGGCCGAGAAAGCGGTAAGCAGCAAGGTAATTCCCAGTCATTATCATTAAACGCTGAAATAAAAACGCAAAGCGGTCTGCGAAAGCACAATTGGTATCCAATAGACGCTCAAAGGTGCAAGCAATTAGGCGCCATACAGTGGATCGAAA
>Ga0163217_1077323_pt1 | contig 13120 bp, 33 predicted proteins | sample SynspAceP_FD_185933 | JGI IMG/M metagenome (GOLD analysis project Ga0163217, IMG submission 185933) | Saline lake microbial communities from Ace Lake in Antarctica - Synechococcus sp. Ace-P (PacBio error correction) | ecosystem: Environmental > Aquatic > Non-marine Saline and Alkaline > Saline ...
CCTTAAACCAAACAAAAGCTACACACAACCACTAATAAAAGAAATCCCAACCTCAACAAACAACACACACCATAACAGGAACGAAAGACCGTCGACAATAACTACTGCACCCCGCCACGCTCACAATACCCTCACCCGCGGAACAAAACTAAGCCATCACACTATCCATGCATTGCTTTCCTCCCTGACCACATTCCCAGCCCCCATCACACAGCAACCACAATCCTCCACCCACACAGCACACCCGCACTGTCCACAAAATTCGCGCCCAGCCAGGCCACCCATCTGCATCCGCGACACACACATCTCAACTGCATAAACCTAGAACACACCGCCATCCCAACCTAACACATATAAGGCCGCATAAACCCTCGACCATCCGCAAACAACCACCCACACCCCTCTCTAAGCACTCCATCATATTCCAATCCCACAAAGCCACACCTCCCCACCCCAAACACAACCAGCACCCGCGACCCTCTGCGCCACACCACCAACCTCCATTACTCACCTCTCACCCCTACACCGCACCTCATAATATTCTAACACGCAGACCACCACACACCACCCGACAACACGAGTATAACCCAAAACCTCAAACAACATCGACCATACACTCACAACCACCACTCCATCCCCCCACTTAAATCCCCACTCTCCCAAGACCTTCACTCACCACACGGCCATCAGATCACCAATACCAGGCACTACACACTTCTCAACCCAACAATACGGGGCCCGATATACCTCTACATCAAACCAGCCTAACCATCACAAGTACATCACAACACTCGTCCGCAAGGAACGACAACTACAAATTACAGACAAGCCACAACTTCAAACACATTTCCCGCCACAACGCCAAATTCTTCATATTATGCCATACCACTTCACACTACACCTCACACACTACCACCACGCCCATCACCGGCACACCGCCACCACACTTCGCACAGGCCCCACTACTCCCGCACACACCATCAAAACACATCCCAAAAACCCGGACTCGAGGACAACGCCGCCACACACGACACCCCAATAGATAATCCCCAACCCCAACCGCCATCACAACGCCCTGCCACACTTTACAGCCCCTCTGCCCTCACTAAACCATAGCATGCCACCGCCCGCAAGTCTCTCAATCCACACGCGACACCCATCAACAATACTCTGAAATCGACCCGAATAGATCGCCACGACTCCCCGACAACCGCGAGAGCAAGCAGGACCACGACCCTCGAGAAGACCAATACCACCACCACAAACAGAACAACAACACACTCCCACGCACCAGTTTCCAAGCTAAATCAACAGGCGCCTCAAAAACACTCGACGAACCCACTATCACACCCCATGCCTTTCTCAATACTAAATTTCCAGCCTCTCCCAACAAACTCACTAAGATTTCATTAAATCTAACATCACTCTAACACACACTTCCTCCCACTACCTAATCTATTTATAATTCTTACGCTCCCAAAACAAGTCCCACCTATATTTATACTCACCACCGACACACAAGATGTATACCGAACACTAAAAAACCAAAAAACATCCACGAACAACCTAAATAACCCGCGCCCTCTGCAATCGACACATGCAAGAACACACTCAAGCAACACAAAGCTAACAATCACTCTAAAAACACACCCCACCCAAATAACGATATTCAAGAAACATGCAACAGATATCCTACTAAAGAAATTCACGACCGCGGGCATCCAAAATCATCCACAAAACACAAACACATAAAAAACAAATCTACCGCTACCACATCGTCCATCCACTGTGTTAAACTTCAAAACACAATTACAATAAACAATAAAATCCCATCAGATTCCCGAATCCAATACAACCGCACGCCCCCATCCCCCCAAACTCAAGAAACCACACGTCATCGCCAACACCCTCCGCTTGTCCCCCCACCAATCAACACCAAACTTGCTAATTAAATATACATCCTATTCTATCAAACCTCTCTCCACAAACACCTTTCCACCACAAAACCACCAAAGACCGAGCATCGAACCCCGCCAAGCGAACTCAAACTAACGAACACACACACCATAGCCCACGCCAAAACACTACATCATTCGACACACAATATTCGACCCCTTGTCTCCGCCACCACACACAACCCAGCCGGCACACAGCAAACTCCCTCTCTCAGCCACCCACATGATAACACAGCGCTTTAACAGCTGATACCCTCAGACACCCATAATTATCACACAACCCCGCGGATACGAACAATCTCCCACCCCTGACCACCGGCGCTCCGCTACAAAAACCACACGCTAACCATTAGAAACCCAACTCTTACACCCGTAATACAAGACCCGAACCGATCCATTCCAATTACTCACTCCTCACAACAAAACGTATAGAAGCATGCAACCCCACCAGCCTCCCTATTTAATCCCAGCCCTACGCCACCAGAACTCCAGCCACTACCAAACATCTCCCAACACCACGGCGGCCTCTATAACACCCCTGCCCACACCCACAGGCCGAAGACCCTATGCGACTAACCAGAAGCAGCCCTACTCAAAAATCACCCCCATAAACAATCCCGCCCAAAGCACAAACCCACAAACACTAATCACCAACCTACCGCTCTAACCACCCCACAACCCCAGACCCACCCTAAACATACCCCGACCAACTCCAAAAAGCCCAAACCCATAGCAAAACGACACTTCCATCGACTACACCTTCTCAGAACCAAAGCCCCTATCCCATCGCCCAACAAACAGTACCCCCTCACCCCAACCCCTTGCCGGAATCGCAACCCTGCACCTCACCGCAATCAACAATCAACCTTTAAATCCACCCCTCGACACTTTCTAAACCGCCGCCCCACCACGCCTTGGTCAGCCACAAGACATGCGAACGCAAAAGACCGCACGTATATTGCCCCCAATCAACTCCCTTCGGCTCATCCGGCTCGACATCTCCACGCACCGACCCGCCCATTCCCGGCACGTTAAAAAGACCACAACTATCAAACTCACAGTAACACCTCCCAACCTCAGGAAATAAAACCCCAACACCCCAACACCAACGAACCCAAAACAGCAATACCTTCCCAAGCACTGGACCGAGAAACGACACTATCTCGAAAAATCCTACCTGACCACAACTCCAACTATACCGCGTTGACGTCTGCACAATGAGCTGCGCAGCTACCTGAAACCCGAAACACCATCAGGCTTTCCATTCGGAGCCATAATCACATCCCCTGCAACATCACATACCACAGTACACTACTCCTTAAAAACCCAAGCACGTCCCCTCCCTGGCCCTCATAACCCTAAACAATCCCTGGAAAATCTCAAAGAAAAACTGCCGCACTCTTCACCACCCTCGCCCACACGCCTAAATTCAACTCCCCCTCCCCTACAACACCCACCCCACCCACTGCCAAAATTCCACTCTTCCCTCTCTTCTTCCAATTTCACCCCAACATAACCGACCTAAAACGACATACCACGTCCGCACTCCCATACCCCCGCCAACCAAATACTAAAAACACCCTCATCCCCGCCCTTATCACGCGGAAACCACTGAACCACTCAATATCCCACGCTGTCATTACAATACACCACAATTTTTACCCAAAACACCCACTACAAATATCACGCCGACCTCCACAATAAACAAAGCACCATAACCCACACCCACCAAACCCACCGCCCAGACGTTCATCCCCTTCACTCCAAAGAATCGCCCGACACACGAGCACCCAAATAAAACAGCAAACAAAACCTATACAATAAAACAGAATTTCCCCATAACCCGCACCATATAAACTTTGCCCAACCCCCCAGCCACACCACCCTCAATACACAGCCCCATCAACACATAAATAAATTCGCCTCACTCATCCAAAGCCCGAGTACAAACAACAAAAACCATAAAATCAAACTCTCATAACCGCAACCACGAAAAAACAACTCAACACAAAAACTAAACAACCTCGATAAGCACATTCCACCACTTCACACCGCCACCACTAACTCCCGTCCGAACCACCTCTCACCTAACACAACGCAACACGCATCAACACCACACTCCCCAAATAACACCATGCTCTTATAAAATATTATATCGCTTTCTTTTAAGATACAATCCACCACCTCTACATCGGCCCTCCCCACACCGTGACTAATTCCCCTTATACAAGTATCAACTAACGCTATTAATCTCAATCTACACCCACACACACACAAATCACACACCACACAACTAAAAAAAACTAAGAGATAAAAAGAATAAACTGCACAAGAAAACAACTAAACCAAAAAAATTACACAACTCACTTTGAACAAAAAAAACAACTCGCATAAAAGTTTAACTCAATTCGACCTTTAATTTCCCCACCTGCCAAACCCTAATCTGACAGACCACGAAAACACCACACAAACTCACAACCACCCTATCCCATACCCGCTCCACAAGCACGACCTCCTACTGCCTATCACCGCATCAACACCCCCGCAAATGAGACTCACGCACTCACACCCGATCCGATACCCACACACCAAGCCCCAACCAGATAAAAACCTCACCGTAACACCACCATCCCTCAGAAACACTGAGCTCACCACCCATTCACGGCTAAACACATCCTCAACTCGGCCGGACACCGTAAAACCGGCACAAGTGCGGACGTCGAGCGCGCCCCCGTGCAAATGAAGTCAATCCAAGCGTCCGGCCGGCTTATCCCCTACATCCCGACCTCCGTCTTCGCACCTCCCTAGACACCGATGCCCGCACCACCAATGTCCACCAATGTCCATCCCACATCCAAACCACCACGACCCGCTACCTCCCCACGTGACCACTCGAGTCCTGAACCAATTCCCACCAACCGGCCAAATACCCATAAACACTATAAATCCCAACTCCCGGCCTCGCCCAAAACGATCTAACCACACCCAGTCAGCACGCCGGCACTGACGACAAGCCGCCACTCACTCACATACCTCGCACATTCCATCACCTTCTCAGACCCACTGCACAAATGGCCTTCACACCAAACAATCCCCAGCCCGCCGCACCACAGGACAAAAAAAACCGCGGAACGAATATCCTAAATCTCCGCACGCCCAAGAAGATGCCCACTCTTCCAATACACAATCTAACCACAAAAACCTTCTCACCTAATCCATCGAGACACACTACACATACTGCTCAGGCCAACCCCTCTCTTCATCCACAAAGGCGGATTGGCAAATCCATGATGCACCCTAACCTTCCCCATGACGATCACAATCCGCGGAATACCGCTTTTCATAGACCATCGCATGCAACAAACAAACACTCCCCATTCGGCACCCACTGCTCACCCCCAACAAACAACAAAAGTGAAGGGGAGACACAGAGTATAGCAGAAAATCAACCCTCTTGCTGACCTCCCCCCTTAACCATTCTTAGTCTCAAAGCAATATCGCGACATCCCGCCCCCCCTTGCCGTACCACGCCCAAGAACACAAATCACCCACGTTGCCTCATCTTTCGAGTCACTACTAAGAAACATACCCTATTCCCACCCCTTCTTTAGAATGAAGCCCCTTAAAACGAAAAAAACAGCACCCCACCTTCACCCGAGTACAGCGCACACGCTAGACCTACCAGATCATTCACCACCGAGATCCTAGACATCAACTATAAGCCGCACAGCGGCTCCTAATAACGCAGCCGTCCATAACCCAGCGCCAAATCCACACAATTTCCTCAAAATCTACCATTTCCTCCCCTCCTCCCTCCCCCAATCCCCCGAATAACAACAGCGCCCACCCAATATTCCGGACAGACAACGACGGCACACAACACACACACACTTTAGTACAAGTTTAACCGGCCTGCAAAACCTACCTGGCACACGCAACATCCCGCAACACACAACAAACCAAAACATCACGGCTCAAATGGGCAGGACCATCTAATCAACACTTCACATAACCAACTACACAACTACTACCCCTACACGGCAGACACCAGACATTCAAGGATATAAATAATCCCCCTACCCCCCAACTCCTCCAAACAGAGAGAGAACAGATCTACACGATCGCACCGGTAACAAAAAACGATTCTCCAAACACTAACCACCTCTTCTAGCCTACGCCTCGGCCTACCACACTGCCCTAAAACCTATATTCACACACAAAAACCGCCGAGCCACCAATGTCTGAGCTTTATTGATCACCCCAGCCCCCATCTAGCAAACTTCCTATAAGCCCGCTCGTTTCACCCAAAACAACCTTATGACACTATTTTGCCAACAACTAAGATATTGCTCATCATACATGACTCCACCATCAGCTCTCAGAGTTAAGAACCGCCACAACAATTCGAAACCATCGACCCCAAGTAAGTATCACTAGACAAAAAAAATCCACCATCTCCCACCAAACATTCCCCTGAGAGATCAACACCACTTACCCAAAATAAACAATCGCAAGACATTCTGAGTAGAGAAACAAAGACACACATTCACCATCTACTCAAAGGAAAAACCCCAACTCCCGAGTAGCCCAACAAAAACCCCCTCCACCTAAACACTCTCAACGAAACGCCTACCTTCCCCAACACAACCTCTCGGCCCTCCCTGCCCTCCCATTCACACCCACCGCCGCTTCCCCTACACACACAGTTCACAACATTCACCACCAGATCCACTCCCCACACAACCTGGCACCAACCGGTCCCTAACCAAGCACGCTAACAACACTTACCCACCCCCCACACGCCCCAACCAATTTCAAAAAAAGACACAAAACAACAGCACACACAAGCATAGACAATCGACACAACCAACGCACAAAAAAACCCCTACCATACAACTAAAGCCTCACAAGCCCCTTAAAAAACCATCTATGAACAACACCAACCACCGCACCGAAGCCCCGAGTCAAACCGAATTCTCCGGCCGCACACGCAACTCCTTCGAATCAACTATACAACTCATTCTCACAAATACCCCTACCGTACCGGCCCCCACGTTTCTTTGCCCCCACCCGCTCCCGTCCCCCCAAAGGCTCATTACCATATCCAGCCCTATCGTCAATGCGGCCACAGCACCCCACCGCTCGGCCACATCCGCCTTAGCCTTTTCGTACATATTACATTAATGCCTTTTTCCCTCATGCCAACAACAGCGGGCGCACCGCCCAAAATCCAGCCTCCGTCAAAATTACAAATCCCACACCTTCACGTACCTTTCCAATAACTTCGAACCTATCAAACACAACGAACCGGCCCATCATAAACCCCACATACCACCCGGATTTCACGACGACACACGCTTGCACCAACGTCCACGCACTCGCACCAAATACAATACCTCGGATAAATCCGCCACGCCGCACACCCCCTGGACAATAGCCCAATCATAACTTTTCGCAATCCCGGTCGCCCTCCCAAACCTTACGCCACTCTGAAAATCTCCGACCAAACAGCATCTCTACACATCCGCACCCGCCACACCGCCGCCACACGACGGCAATCGCACGCTCGTACCGACCTTAACCGCAAACACCATCCTCCAGGCTGCGCTCCACTTTATGTAACATTCCAAGCATACCTTCACTGCACAAGAACACACTCCCACCTCACCCATCCACCAAACACACTAACACTCATACTAAAGACACCAATCATACAGAAACTGCCGCCCCACTACCACATCATAACCCTCATCGTGAACGCGAACCCAAACGACACCACATAAAAACATACTCATCAATGATCACAACCTCCCCCCAGCATAACACCCCCGCCGGTAACAATTCAGATTCCTGCGCACACCCAAAATCTAACCACACATAAAAAACAATGACTCTCATGCCACCCACTCCATCGTAGAAACTCCAGAATATAAGCGCTCAAGGGTCCCATCGAATGCCTTTCCAAATCTCCCGACACGAACCGCCCAGTTATGCGAGCGGCACCTCCGCGGTCCACCTCCGCAATACATTCCCTACCATCCGCTTGGCTCTCCCTCACCGGTGAAAACCCTCCACACCGACTAACCTCACCCTATCAGAATACAGTAAACAGTTCTCGCGCCGGCAAGTACAAATCTCTCAATCTCGGATTTAACAGGCAACTTTTGACCTTGCACCGGCATAAACGACCCCCGCTCCGACAATTCCCGAACCCCCACACTCAACCGCTACACAAAACAATCCACTAAACGGCCTCAACCCGGCAAATCTGAAAAAGACCAATCGCCCCGCAACCACTCTTCCACTCACAGCGCCGACCACCAACACCCCCACATGAACGAGCGACTGCCTCGTCAACGCCATTACGAGCCTCACACCCCTACCGACCCTCCAGGCTTACCCGCACCCCCACATCACCCCGCGGTCCATATGGAATCCGACATTTCCCAAATCCAACGTCCTGGAGAATCTACCCTACATCGAACTACGCATACCACTTATGCCCCAATACAAAGCCCGCCTCGGCAGCCACGGGAGGATAGGCACGAACATCCGCCTACGGTTTCCACGTCCATCCCCAACCAGAATAGACCCGAAACAAGTTAAACCCAATTCGACGCTCCGCAGGCGAAGCCGGATATCCAAGAAACTCCTTATTCATACCGCATCTTCACAGCCCGACCCCAACACTCCATTCACCATCTGCCACCAGACAACACCTCGCATACCTTTATGCACTCCGGCTATTTAATTCTCTTATTTCTCTTATTCGCTCCTCTTTTATTCGCCAAAATCCCACCCACGCAACATACATTCCCTCCCATAGAAACAAACACTCTCCATTACACCCACTAAACTGCCCATCACCACTAACGACCCCACGAACACTTCATACAGATGAATAGCACTCAAGCAAGCACAGGCATACACCTTAAATAACCAGCCTTATTAGGAGATCGATGACGTGTGACTAAAATCGCCCGGGATCAACGGTTCGTCCGGAAAAATCGCCAAGCTTCGTGACCATATTTAATTTTGTTATCATTTCAATAAATAAGCGCTAGAATCTACAAGGACGCCCATTGCCTCACGCCACCAATTAGAATCGCCAACAGGCATCGGGCCAACATCCACCCCCAACCGATCCGCTCCCACAAACCACACCCAACTATTCCCTAATACCTTTATTAGATTTTCTCCCCTCTTTACCTTTCGGAACACAAACCGACTCTAACCTCTCGTGCCGTCAAAACACCCGGCCTTCTAATCGTCATAATCCACATCCTTCCAGTAGCGTGCATCGCTTACACAACCCGCGCCACTCTACAAGACACCCGAACAACTCATCCAAAAAGTACATATCTCACCCCACAAAATTATCCCCCCCGCTCTAAGCTCACAACTTTTGCGCTGCACACCAAACCTGACCCCAACTCCACCCAACCCGACAGCCACAAAACTGACAATCTCTCATCTAAAAAGAGTCTCCCTAGAATACCTAACATGCCATCATGAAAGACATGATACAGTTCCATGACACCAAACCCATACCAAAGCAAAGCCGGCTGCCGACTAAAAATACCCAAGAAACACCGCTACGCCCTCCCTCTAGTATCACCGACGACACCCAAAAAAAAACCATACCTAAACCGTCGAAACAATTCGCAAAATCAACCCTTCAGTAAATTCGACATCGCTCCTTCATTTAAACCCACACACCAAACCCGAATCACCCCCTACGGTCCACCCCGAACAACCCGCACCACCACATCGAACAAAACATTCATCTTCGCCATCGCTTTTCCATGCACCTCGGCGACTCACGTTTAACACAAGAACTGCTACACACAACAGACCTTAAGCCCTTACAATAAAGACAAGCCACACTCAAATTCAAAAGACTCCTCCATCCTACACCTCCACTCACCGGAACACACCACCCCCAAAACATTCAAAAAATACACCCACCACGTTTCGCATACCCTCTAACACAAACCTCATACTCATCAAGACACAAAACATCCCCAAAAACAACAACAGCACGCTCCCACCCCTCAACACGAAACCGTCATCACACTCACATCCCACCCTCTGTTCACCCCAATAGCCGCACATAGCGGTCTCCAAAAAACAAGTAAAAGCAAAGAAAACCAACTACAAAACACAACACATATCTTCCCATGCAACTCCCCACACCCCACCACCAAACGTCATCAACTTCCATCCCACCACCAATCCGAGCCCAAATGCTAAACTCAACCCCGCACTTTATTAAAAACATAACCACAAACACATAAACAAGAAAAGCCGGAAAACGCACCACGCTTTGTCAATTCCCCAGATACCGCCCTTACAACAACCGCACCAAACCTACAACCGCAAATCAATACCCCTACAACCCCATCCAGACATCCGACGAACACCACACTTATCACTCCACCACACAACACCGACCCATCCAAATCCACCCAAGCCCCTGCCTCACCAAAAAAAGCATCACTCCTCAACCATATCTATAATACAACCAACTCTCAACCACCATACCATCACCACCCAACCCCCATATCCTCGTCAAAACCCATTCTCTTATACAATCAACACATACAAACCCCCCCCAAGACCCACAACAAAAATCCAAAAATAAATAAAACAAGGCGCACAACACCCATATACCACACCGAATCCACCGGCACACCAAACGCCAACACGCTCCTGAAAACCAAGAAAAAACACAACTATATCAACCGATAACAACACCTCAGGAATACACACACTTAAACCACACCTCCCCACAAACCCACCCCCCACGACCCATCATCCCAACGCTCCTCTCCATCGCCCCACCTCGACAAACCATAACAGCCCACCACTCACACCCCAACAACACCGCCGGACCGTCACCCCATCAACAACATCTTCGCACCAAACCCCAAATTACGAACCCCACGCCCCACCGCAACACTAAAGCATATACCACCCGGCAAACAGCACCAACGGCACGTCATCCTCGATCCCACGCGATCCCCACAGCATGACCCAACTCCACCATCACAATTCCAGTCTCCTAACCGGCATCTAACAACTGCGCACCCACATTGCCAGCACGCACCTCCTCTGAATAACACATCCCCTCACACAAGCACTTCTCAACAGACTCTGTCTCCATAAACCTTCGCACGCAACACGCGACCAACACAGACACACCACCCTCAACCCCAACAACCATCCGCACACCCGAAACCATCGTACCAACACCCAACCACACCACCAGACACATCAACATGCACATCTACCCTTCCACAAATCACTTCCTCTACTAACCTACCAACAGTCCACACACCCAACACGCACAGCAACACCCAAAACCACATTGTTATATTGAAGGCTCCATGAAAACAATCTCTCAACCCAGACACCACCCAATATCCCCTAACCGACACCTATTCCATTCACTTCTGTCCAGTCACCGCATACCCACGAACCACCCCGCCCCTCATCACCAATTCCACTCACTATTCCAAGACCCCCAATTCAACTCAGCCATACCCCGCACATCCACCATAAATACTCCACTACACAAACCAAACAAACCAACGGCCGAACACCTCCTCCCAAACCCCCTCACCACCAACACTATCCCCACCCTCCCTCCCACACCCTTCAGATCCCACCCACACTCTTCCCACAGAGCCTCCAACACAACAGCCCCACATGCCTCTCCCGCTTAACCTGCACCCATCACGACCCCGCCACACAAACCCTTTGACCAAGCCCATACCCTGACCCGCTCATGCTCACTCCAACGAACACCAAATAGAAACCACCCAACACTCACCCCCGCCACCCCACGCTCTTCTCCATTACGGCCCCCGCCACATCCCCACACAAAGCTACCTGAACACACCCCAAAATACCAACCATGCCGAACCGGCATCACCGCCCACTCCCAATCCACCGCCACGACATCAACGCCATGCAACAAAAGCAGAGAACCAAAGCCTCCCACCATCTACACCCCCCCTCTCCCATCACGCCCGACAACACCACAACCACGCCAAATACCCTCCCACCAAACACTCCCGCCCCCGCCCAAAACTCCCCCCGTCCCAACACCCCAAAACAACGCCCCAAATCGCCGCCTTGACACAGAAACATTTCGTAACGCTTGCAAAAACAATCCGTCATCAACAAAATGCAACCTCACCCCCTTCAATCATCTCCCTCCCACCACGCAACCCCACATCCACCGCTCCACACACAAAGCGACAACATCCAAACTACCTATCCACAATACATCCAAACCCAAACAAAACCTCTCCCAAACTCCCCCCACTCTCCTCAGCCCACACTCCCCTCCAAGCTGAAATGCAATTCCAAACACCCAAAAGCGCCCCCCTCCCACCTATAACCCCGACCGACACCGGCACCGTTGGCCGATGTTGACAGCCAGCCTCAGTACCACCCCACCCTCGCACGCACTGCCCCCGACGGCACCCTTCAACAAACTGCACTCTCACGCCGCAATCCCATCACCACAGAGCTACCAATTACCTTCCACCCCGAACACTGCCCCGACACCTCTCTCACAACAACAAGAAAAAAAAAAGAACTCCACAAACGCAGACACCCTCTAAAAAACTCTTGATCACCACAACTACCCCCCAGCTCATACAGCCCGACGATTCCAACACCCAATGCCCTACCCCCTAACACTGCATACGGCCGCACCCGAAAGCCTCAGAATACACCAACAAGCAATCAACTCGCACAAGATACACTAGACTACTTCCAAAAAATTAGCCACCCCCTTCACAAGACCGCGATAAACCAAAGTCCCTGCCCACGACACATCCTCCTCAACAGACAACAACCCAGAACGAAAACAAACAATCCTACAGATTCACAACCCGGACCTTTCATCAATTTTTTCTTCCCAACAACCCAACAACACACCATTATCCACCCACCCCCACGCCCCACCAACACCCCCAAATTCAATAAAAACCCCCCGACCCAACACCCTTACCACACCTAACCCCACCCAACTATCCCCCGCCCAACACCCACCCCCACCAAACACAACCGCACCACCTTCACCCCCCACCCAAGCAAAAACAGCCCTGCACCCACCCGCTGACACAACACCAGACCCACACCACCCCCAC
>Ga0163217_1107516_pt1 | contig 13119 bp, 18 predicted proteins | sample SynspAceP_FD_185933 | JGI IMG/M metagenome (GOLD analysis project Ga0163217, IMG submission 185933) | Saline lake microbial communities from Ace Lake in Antarctica - Synechococcus sp. Ace-P (PacBio error correction) | ecosystem: Environmental > Aquatic > Non-marine Saline and Alkaline > Saline ...
GGGGGGGGGGGGGGGGGGGGGGGGGAAAAAACAGAAAGGAGATCCCCCCCCTTTTGGGTGGGGGGCCCGGCCCCCCCGAAAGGGTTAAAATCCCGGGAAGGATTAATGCGCCAGAATTGCCGTCCCCCATGTTTCCCTCCGGTGGGGCCAGTCAAGCCCAGAAAAACAACGGTAGGGCGGGGCATCGCCGCCCAAACGCTGTTGTCATTCCCTCGGCCCCAGCGCGGCAAATAGACCAATTGGCAGTTTTCAATGCGCGTTTTTGGTGGGCCGATCGCCCTCGATGTCCGCGCTTTCATGGGCAATATGGCATTTTCGAGTGCCGACGAATTTTCTTCGCCCAAACCCTTCCGGAATCAGGGCCTGCAACACAGCCGGGATCTTGCCCCAGAAATAGGAATGCCCGCCGCCTTGTCCCGAAATCGGCAAGGCGCAGCCCGTCGGACGGCGCGCAAGCGCTTCGACCTTCCTCCCACAGTTGGTCATCGCGCGGGCCCAATGAGGTAACCTGCAACTCGAACCGGCTCCAATCGTGTTTTTCAGACCGCAACGCCCCGCGGCAACTCCCATCCAGCACGCGCGAGGGGGGGAAATTTCCGCAACATCATCAACCTCGGCCAGCCTTCCCTCGAATGTCAGCTCGTAATTGATCGCCCTTGCGCTCAAAGTGAACTAGGGGCGGCAGGCGCCAACGCTTCGAACGCCAATTCCATGAAAAATCGGGCCGGAACATCTGGGCCGCTTGCCATAAAAGGTATTCCGCGCAGATAGGGTGCTTTCGCCCGCGTGTTCAGTGACAGCGAGCGGATGTGATCCAGTTGCCTCGCGCAAGCTTATCCGCCTCGTCAAATCCAGCTTTTGGCAAGGGCCACATGGGCGATTCGGTTGATCAGGCTGAAGGTGACCTGCGTATCCGGTTTATTGCGACACCGACTGGGCCAACATCAGCAAGCTTGTAGATCCGTGTCGATCAGGGAACCGCCACGATCGGGGTCGATTCCTTCCAGCGGTGATTCCAGAACGCGGGTGGCGATAATGCGACGATGGGGTGGCTCCGGTTCCTATGCCTTGCGTTTAAAGCAAGGCCGGGCAGGGTGCAAAGCCGCCTTAGCCGGCGTCACACCCGCTGCCGCGCGATCGCATCTGTGGGCATTTGCAAGCGAGCGCGTTCAGATCCAATGGCGCGGACAGGGTCCAGCCGTACGGTCACGTCAAAAGCCACAAGCCGCGCCAGCGTCCATTGCGGATAAAGGCGACGGGCAGAAATCGGTTGGCAAGGCCCACAAGCGTCAACCGTTTGAAAATTTCCACGTGGTGTTCAGGTAACCCTTTTCAAGCCTGTCGGGTGGTCTGGGTCATTCTCGAAAAATGCCAATAGCTGTTTCGATTGCACGGGCGAATCCCCTTGCGGAATATCAAGATCGGCGGAATCAAATTTGGCAGATCGTCGATGGAAGGCCGCGCCTTGGACTGCACTTGAATACAGTGGATCGGGCCACAAGGAAGCTGCCGGGCCGTAAGGCAATATCCACCTATGTCCAATAGGCCCGCCGCCGCTCCGGGGATGTTCCGATGCGAAAATGACGCCAATGATCGCAGGGTGCCAGTTCCTGTGTCCAGGATCACGCAAGCCACCTTCGTGCATCAGCCGCGTTGAATACGGGGACGGATCCAGGTCGCCGTCCTGCAACGGGCCAGCGCAACCGCCGGGGAGAAATCGTTTTGAATCGTCGATCACCAGCAAGGGCGTGGTCGGTATCGACATATGTTGTCTCTCCGTCTTTGCCCGGAACAAGGGGTAAGCTGCTGGGGCATTAATGCGGTCAATGCCATGCAGCGGAACGCCTTGCCGGCGGCGCCGTTTCCGGGATTACATCGCCGCCCATGTTTCACCATTGCCGCAACTCTAGCACTTTACCCGCTTTGAAGACCCCGCCGCGATCAAGCCCGCCGCTGGCGCAAACTGTGGCTGCGCGCCAGGGCGTTACAGGCCACGCTGTTGCTGGCCGCGCGAGGGGATCAACGGAACGATTGGCGGCCATCGTGACAGCGATTGAATATAGTGCTCGCGCATATTCCCGGGCCTTCCGGGGTTGCGCGGAATCTGGAGTGGAAAGAAAGTACTGCGACAAGCCGCCCTTTGCAGCGAAAATGAAAGTCCGCCTCAAGCGCGGGAGAAATCGTGACGATGGGACAGCCCGAATGTGGACCCCAAGGCGCGAGTCGGTTCATTTAATGTCGAGCCTGCTGCATGGAACGATCTGATCACTAGCCCCGATGTTGCAGTGATCGACACTGCGCACGACTACGAAAGTGGCGATCGGGACGTTTCAGGGCGCGGTTCGATCCGAAAACCGCCAGTTTCCCCGCGATTTCCCCGCATGGTGGGGAGGCGAACAAGCACCGTTTTTCCACACAAGCGCATCGCCATGTTCTGTACCGTGCATCCGCCTGCGCGAGAAAAGTACCAACTTACCTGTTGGGGCAGGGTGTCCGATGATGTGGTATCACCTTAAAGTGTGGCATCTCTGAAATATCTCGAAGATGTGCCAATGCAAAAGACAGCACATGGCAGGGTGAGTGTTTTGTTTTTCGATCGGCGTGGTGTCTGTCGGCCCACGGGCCTTAAGGAAGGCCCGCAACCTGCCTGTGCCATGCTTGCCGCCGCCCGATCTGCCCGAAGACCGCAGCCATCCGCGCATTCGAAGGAAGGCTTGCCCTGCCATCACTGCGCGGCGAGACCAGCGGACCGAGGACAGACGCCGGTTCCGCGAGCGGCAAAACAGAATCGGCACTGGCGCGGCAAGCGTGGCGAGGCGCCATCTGGGGCGGCATCGCCGGCCTCTGATCCGAATTTGGATTAAGCCGCCCGCCAGCCGCATGGCTCACGGCGCGAGCGTGTCAGGATCAAGCACCAATGAATCCCGTATTGAAGGAAATTCCACGCGAATCCCGTTTGATAAAGGCCATGTGATAGCTGCCGGTCAGGTCATAGATCCACCTGAGTCCAGCCGCCGATGGCATGCCAAAGGATTGTCGCCATGATCACGAAAACCGACGGCCGCGCGCAACTGCCTCACGCGCGGGCATGTATTCACGCACGATCAACCGCAATAGCTGGGAACGATCCCGCCCTGGCTGAGGCCGAAGACCAGACTGACCATATAAAGCGAACCAGAACCCGCCTGCCAGGCAGATAGAGAAACAGCGCCAGACCATTGCAGCGCAGATCCGAATCAGGCAGGGTCCATCAACCGCCCAGTTTGTCGGCCAGCATGCCGGAAAAATTCAGCGCGAGACAACGCCGCCCATCAGCATCAGCGACAGCATCTCGGCCCCCCACTGCAGGCCGTAACCCAGAGTCCACCCGCAATAGGCCACGGATATGGACCTGTGGCATCGACATGGCGACACAGCAACCGATCCCTGCCAGCCCCAGCAACCACATCAGCAATGCGGGCGAGAAGCTCTGCGGAATGTGGCGCGCGAACACGCGGTGATGCCTGTCGGAATGGGCGCTCGCCTCAAGCGGAACCCGGGCGCGCAGGAACAGCGAACAGCGGGATGACCCCCGCCACGGTGACAACGCGCAGCAGCCATAATAGACCGCGCGCACAGCCATGGATCGGCGCAGAACACCTGAACAGCAACAATGCCAGATCGCCCCTGGACAAGTAGTTACTCCGCTGGCCGCAATCGCCACGGCAATGGCACGCCGCTTTAGAAACCACAGCGAGATATCCGCGATCAGAGGCCCGAAACTGGCCGCCGTGCCAAGCCGATCACCCAGTTGCAGGAAGGAACAGCGTCCAGAACCGATCCGCCGATTGACGCCAGCGCAAGGCCGCCGCCGAATGGTCAGCGCCGAGGCGGAACCAACGCAAGGGTGATCCGAACCTGTCCACGGCACGACCGATTACACAGATTTCACCAGCGCAAAGCCCGATCATTGTCAGGGTATAGGGCAAGGACGCATCGGCGCGTGCCGGTTTGAAACCTCGGCCTGCATAGCGGGCATGATCACGATGATTGCCCACAAGCCGACATTGCCGATTGTGGCGAATCAGAAGGGATACGCCAATGCGGGTCCAGGAAAAGTAGCGGCCTGTCGAGTGCGTCAATGCCCATGGCGTTGACGCTAGACCGGGTCTTGGATTGTTGTAATAGGGCGTATACGACCTGTTGGTGACGTAAATGTGTGGCTTGCAGGCCAAGACAGACGGTGCCTGATAGGTATAGTTTCGCGCGCAACCTGCAAATGCCGACTTCATGAAGGAACCCGAAAGCCTAGGTTCATGATCGACGCGATGATCCTTCCCCGCACAACGGCCGTTTTGTTTGACGCCGAGTGCGGTGTCCTTCACCGGCGCGGGGTGCGCGCAGACCAGATCACGCTCACCGTTTCGGCATTCGGCATTCTGGGCTGTGCCCCGTTTGGCGTTGGGGTGGTATGGGTGCGGCCTTGGTGCTTATCCGTGCTGAACCGGTTTGGCCGATGGTCTGGACGGGGCCGTTTTGCGCGCCTTGGGCCGTCCCTACAGATGTGGAGCGTTTCTGGTATCGCACTCGATTTCGTCTTCCCTATGCGCTTGGTGCCGCTTGGCTTTGCCACTGGCGCGATCCCTGTGGGCAATGCCCTTGCTGCGGCAGTCCTTTGATCCGCGCTTCGTCGGCCACCCGGATCAAGCTTTCCGGCGATTCCGTTGTCCGCCCGCCAAAGCCCGGCGGGAAATGCAGGCCCGAAAGACCTATCCAGCCAAGGGCAATTTTCTACTTGGCGGAACTTGACCGAAAGGGGCCGAAACGATTGCGCTGTTTGTCGCGAATGTGCCTCTGGCCCTGCGCTGTTTGCCCGCGCTGCCTATGGTTTTGCCGCGGCCTGTGGCATCACCACGCTGACGCGATGGTGGCAAGGCCTGGCGGCAGCTTTGACTGGCGGCGTTCCGTCAGTATTCCTGATATTGCCAATGACGCCCGCTTCATACGTGCTTATTTTGCCAAGCAGGACGTGAATTCCGGAGGCCATAAATTAACGCAAAACCCGTGTGTAAAGCGCGCACCCCGGTTCGATCTCGACACCCAGAGGGTCCAACATGCCAACATTTGGCAGAGCCTGCGAACACTGAATCGATCAGCATCGCGGTTGAACTGGGGGTTCTGCAAAGACCGCAGATAGCCTCCATGTCTGCAACGGTGGGCCTGCAATTCGGCAAATGCGCCCCGCGCATGGGTGGTGTCGCATCGCTGAGCGAGATGGCCCCCAATGCCGACAGGCCAAAAGCGGCCCGCTCGAATATTGGTAGGCGTCGTGGAAGACCAGAAAAACCCCTGTAATCGGCAAAAGTGCCCAGTGCGGCAGCTCAATTCGCTTCCAGCGCTAAAGTTCTCCTGACCAGTGGCAGCCGTTGGCGATAGATTGCTGCATTGTCTTGGGTCAGCTCTGACAATTCAATCAGCAATGATACCACAGCCCAGGGCGCGCGTTACCGGATCGAGCCATACATTGGGCGTCGCGCCGGCATGGTCGTGGTCATCATGCGCGTCGTCCTTTTCCGCATGGCTATGTGCTTCGGCCTCGCTTCCTTTTTTGTGGTTGTGGGTCATCGTGTGAACCGGCCTTTTCCGCTTTAAATCATGGTCATGGTCAATGGTCCCGTCCGCCCTTCGCTTTCTTTCATGGCCATGCTCGTCTTTATCGGATCATGGCGGCAAAGGTCGCACCCTCACGGTATCATGCAGGATGTCCCAATTGACCGACATGCAGTCAATCCTTTGTGTGGCGTCTGCTGCAAGGGTCTCGATCGGATCTTCAAGCCACGGTGTCAGGCCTTCACCCGATCCAGATTCACCGACTGCCTGTTCCAGGGCCTGCGCCTCGGACGGACGCATGGAATAACCATGTGGTGACGCGCCGGGAAACGAAACCGATCAAAGGAAGGCTCCCTAATCCGGCCATGACGTCGCACCAAATGACTGCACTGGTGGATATCGGTGACGACCTTTGGTACATCTGCCTTTGCGGCTGTGGAACAACAAGGTGGCCATCAAGCCGATGCAGGGGCCGCGGCAAGGACAGTGCGGGATCGTCTGGACATGGAGGGAATTCTTTTTGCAAATATCGGACGGCACCACGTACTGATATTTATAACATGCAAACCGAATGTATAACAATTGCAAAAAACTTGGCCGATACCCTACCTCGGACACATTATGACAGCACATGGAATTCGACCGCGCACGAATCAACGACCAACTGCAATTGCCGACGCCTTGTCCGGCGCTGAAGATGCCTGCGCGCAGCGCAAATTGAATCTGACACCTGTGCGCCGCAGAGTCTTGGAATCCTGCTCAGCAGCCAAGGCGCTGGGCGCCTATGACATTCTGTCCGGCGCCTAGAAACAGAAGGCAATGGGAAATTCACAACCGCCTGTAGCCTAAATCGCGCGCTTGAATTTTCTGGTCAGCAACGGTTCGCCACAAAGATCGAAGGCTGAACGCTTATATTGCCCTGCTCGCATCCCAATGCGACCATGCGCCGGCATTCCTGATCTGCCGGAAAATGGGCGTGGGTGCAGGAAACCCCAGTCCGAAGCCCGCAAAGGGGACCTCGGGATCGGTGGCGCGGGCTGCCGGTTTCCGTGATCGAAAGCACTGTGGTCGAAGCGCAGGGGCTTTGCCCTGCCCTGTCAGGACGAGGTCGCGGCATGAGCCTGATCCGACGTGCGGAATCTGAGCGTCCGCTATGGCGGGCACCGGGTGCTTGACCATGTGGACATGTCCATCCAGCGCGGCGAGATCGTCCACCATCGTCGGGCCCGAACGGGTCTGGAAAGTCAACACTTTCTGCGTGGCCTGATCGGGCGCTGTCCATACTGTCCGGCGGTCGCCTGACGAAGAACGCCCAGGCTTGTCATCGGCTATGTGCCGCAAAAAGCTGTCGATTGATCCCAACCGCTTGCCGATGACGTTGCGCGCTTCATGTCCCTGCACGCAGACAGCCAGCTGCAGGACGTGACCGGTTTGCACTGGAACAGGCCCGGTGTGCCGGCACCTGAGCCAACCCGTCAGAATGACCGATCTGTCCGGTGGGGCAGTTTCCAGCGTGTGAATTGCCTGGCGCGGGCGCTGTTTGTCCGAAAACCCGACCTTCTGTTGCTGGACGAGGCACACGCAGGGGCTGGATCAAACCGGGTTCCGCCGCCTTTTACCGCAGATCGAAGAGGTGCGGGCGCGTCCCTGGGCTGCGGCAGTTCTGAATGGTAGCCACGAGTTTGCACCGTAGTGATGAGCGCGTCCGATCGGGTGATCCTGTCTGAATGGCTCATGTCTGCTGTCAGGGTTACGCCGAAATCGTCGCCTCGGCCCTGAATACCGCGCCTGTTCGGCACTGGCACGCAAGGCGCATTGGCGCTGTACCCGCCACGATCACAACCACAGCCATGATGAATGGCTGCGCACATTGAATTCACGTACGACAATCACGGGCTCCACCGCCAACGGAATAGCGGGGTAATCCCGCTTACATGCAGGCGACACGAGCAAGGTGCATTGAATGTTGGATGATTTCCTGTCCGCGCACCTCGCCGGTCTGGGCGTCGCAACTTGCCGCGGCAACGATGGGGTCTTACCGTGGTGTGGCGGAGGATGGCTTATTCGGTTGATGCCACGGCCCATGCCTCGATCCTCGGTGTGGCCATAAGCGCTGGCTTTGTCGCAGTCGGTCTTTCTGGGGCATGATCATGGGCGCCTACTGGATGGCGCTGGCGTGTCGGGTCTGTCGGGGCCGCGGCTATGACGTCGATAACGCTGCTGGGCCGTTCTGGCCCATTCGGCGCTGGCCTTCGGGCCTGGTCGCGGTGTCCTTTCCTCAGCGGCGTCCCGGATTCGACCTGATGGCCTATCCTGTTCGGCGATATTCTGGCTGTTGGGAAAACCGATCTTCTGGTGATCTGGGGCGGCGCAGCTTTGGGTGCTGCAAACTCCTTACTTGGCGCTGGTCCGCGCTGTTGACCGCAACGCCTTGAACCCCGATCTGGCCTATGCCTCGGTATTCATCCAAGCGCGAACAGTTGGTGCTGACCCTGGCGCTGGCGGTTGTAAGTGGGCGGTAGCAACAAGGTTGTCGCGTGCTGGCTGATCCGCCGCCCTGCTGATTCATCCCTGCCGCTGCCGCGAGCACCGTTTTGCGCGGAGGCCGGAAAGGCATGGCAGTAATGGCGTTATCGTTGCCGCACTTTTCCGTACTGGGTGGATTGCAGGCCTCGTTGGTGCTGTGACACACCCGACGGCCTCCCAGCATCGTCTGTATTGCAAGCCTGCTTTTTTGCAGTAGCGCCATGGATCATCCTTGCACAGACGGTTTGTCTGAACGGGCTTTTCCTTCTGCTGTCAAATATCCAATCTAAGGCTGGCAAACCCGGAACGCCGCCCCTCGCAATCAGGCGCCAGGGCTGTGGCAAGTCCTGGACCGCAACGCCCTGCAAAGGGGAACGCCCATGACACCACTTTCCGATCTGATCGCCGCAAAGGGCGCGGCCAACATACCCGCCGATATCGTTTCTGCGCGTGGCAAGGTGCTGGATTTGGTCACTGGCGCATTACTAGGAAAGGGTGAATGTCGCGGATCTGCGGTGAATACGATTGTGGGTACCGTGCCGCCAGTTATGGGGGCGGCGTGTGATCGATGACTCCGGTCCTGGTCCTTGTCCCCGGTTTCATCGACACGCATCTGCCATATCGAAAGCTCGCTGGTCCACGTCCGCTGGAGTTCGACGCCTGTGTGGCACCGCATGGGGTGACAAACCGCGATCTGTGACCCCACGAGATTGCCAATGTGAATCGGCATGGACGGAATCCGCTATTTCCAGCGGGCCTCGGAAACCACCTGATGGATATCAAGGTGCAACTGTCTTCCTTGCGTGCCTTCCGACCCAGATGGAGACCGCAGGTGCGCCGGGATTGGAAGCTGATGATCTGGCGGTGCTGGCGGATCATCCATCCGGCATCCGGGTTGGGCCGAGAATGAAAATGAAACTATCCCGGTGTGCTTGGTGGGTGATACGGGGCTTGCTGGCCAAACTTGAACCTGTTTTCGGGGCGGCCATATCGACGGGCATGCGGGCCCCAACTATCCGGGCGGGAATCTGAACGGCTATATCGCCGCGGGCATCCGCACCGAGCATGAGGCGACAACGCAAGCCGAGGCGCGGGAAAAGTGGCAAAAAAGGGTAATGGCGCGTGCTGATCCGCGAAGGCTCGGTCTCCAAGGGACATGGACGCGCTGGGCCCCCTGCTGACCGAAATCTGACCGCGCCTATATGTGCCTGTGCACCGATGACCCGCAATCCGCTGGATATCCGCGAACAGGGCATCTGGATTACATGATCCGCAGCCTGAATCGCGCGCGCGTGCCGATGCTGGCGCCTACCGCGCCGCAAGCCTGTCGGCGGCTTGAGGCTTTCGGGATGAAGGACGCGGGTTGATTTGCGCAACCGGGCAAGCGGGCGCGATATAGTGGCTGTGGGCGGCGGCTTTGTGAAGGATTGTGATGTCGATGGTGTTTTTGCGGCGGGGTGCAGGTTCTGATGCAGCCTTCGCGGCGCGCGCACCCCGGTCCCGCCTGTCGGCCCGCGCCTGCGGTCCAAGGCCTCTTCGTCGCCGCGCAGCATTTCCGTACAGGCGGCAATCGCGGGCCACGGATGTGATCGGTATCATACGAAGGCAAAATCAATCACCAGCATCTGCACGAGGTGATTCCGATTTGCGGATGTGACAACGCGCTGATCCTGGACCGCGATCTGGTTAAAATTGCGATCATCGAACGGCACGGCAAGAATGGCAATATCGCCCACCGGCTTTGTGCGCGGCTTCGGGTTGCAGGCGGGGCCATTGCCTTCGACCGTTTGTTCACGACCATCACAATATCGCAGTGGGGGTGTGGATTATGACGAACATGGGCCCGTTGCCGGCAAACAGGCTTGGGCATACGTCGAGGGCGGCTTTGTCCGTTGTTCATAGGCGGGCAGGTTCTTGCGGAACTGGCGTTGCCCGTTGCGGGGACCTTGATGAGCCTTGCCCCCGTTCGAGAGGTGCGCGACAGGTGGTTGATCTGCGCCGCCGCTGCCGCCAGTCTGGGGTGACGCTGAAAGAGCCGTTCCTGCAAGAACCTGGCCTTTCTGCGCTTCGGTCATTTCAGGCGTTGAAAGATACAGACGCGGTCCTGGTCGAATGTCACGCGGTTCGAGATTATCAGCTAGGGCAGGGTGAAAAGCCTTGCTTGAGGGGCAGTGCCCGCGATTTACGGTCGGTTGCCGTCACAGCGTATATTCGCAAGGCAAAAACAGTAATTCCATAAATTTGACGGGTCTGGGATCAAGGCACTACCGTTTCTGCCAAAATTCGGAGGATAGAATGTCTGAACCACAAGCCATACGACTGTATTTCAATCGAGGTGATTGCGATATCGCTTTGATCTGCATCGATAAATCCGCCGTGAACGCTAACAGGTCAGGCGGTCGGACAAAGGCTGAAAAGAGCCATGAGCATTTGAATGCTGCGCCGTCGGCCGCGTGTGATTGTATCTAGCAGCCGGACGCCCTTTGTGGCGGGTGGCGATTATCCGGAATTTCGGCAAGCCCATTCGTGGCCGGCCCTGCGCTGCCGATGTGTTCAACATCATCGAAGCTTCATAACTATCCCCGTGATCAGCGTGTTGCAGCGGCACTGCGCTGGGTGGTGGCTGGAACTGGCCCTTGCTACCCCATGCCCCGGATCGGGTCGAAGGGCTGCGCGTTGGCCTGCCGGACATCCTGCTGGCTTCTGCCCGGTGCTGGCGGTACGCAAGCGTATGCCGCGCCTGACGGGTATCCCTTCGCGCTTGAAAATGATCCTGTCGGGCGTTCAGGTTCCCTGCCCAAGGAAGCGCTGGAGGCGGGCAAAATCAATTGACGCGTCTGGAAAAACGGGTGATCCGCGCGATGTCGCGCTGAAAGCGGCAGCAGGACGTGATTGACGGCGCCGCTTTGCAACAACACGGCGCAAACCGACCAGACTCGCTACCATTCCGGATCAGGTTGCGCTGGATCAGACCGCCCGAAAAACTTCGCCAGACACAGGCGCAATCCTAATTCTCCGCCCGCATAAATGCGTCGAGGGCGGTAAGCCGGCATCGACAGAACCTTTGCCTTGCGGGCCTCAAAGATCGAACGCGCCTTGTTCATGGAATGCCATGGACACGCCGCAACGTGGCGGACTGAATCCATGCCTTCCTTTTGGCGACGCGCTGTCAGCAATATCCCCGAAGCCAAAGGCCCGCCGCCCGCGAGATCGCGCATGTAGGCGGTGATCGGTGGCGCACGATGGGGTCCGGTATTTGCGAACCGCCTGCCTGTTGGCGGGTGTGAGGGTTTACCCTTGTAGAAGTGGCGCAGGAACGTTTGGAACCGTGGGCGTTGCGAAACGATCACCCTTCAATCTGGACGGGGCCCGTGAAACGCGGCAAGCTCAAGTCAGACAAGCGCGATGCGACACTCGCGATGCTGAACACCTTTCTCGACAATGGCCGCGCTGTCAGATGCCCGATCCTAGTGATCGAGGCGGTGTTCGAGGGACATGAGCGTCAACAGAAAAGATATCTTCGGCCTCGACAGCTCTGCAAACCGGGGCGAATTCTTGCCTCCACACCTCCTATCTGGAATGTGGACGAGATTGCGGTCAGTACGTGCGCCCGCAGGATGTGATTGGCCTGCATTTCTCCAGCCGCCCGCCCACGGATGCGCCCTGCTGGAAAATCGTCGTGGCCGACGAAGACCGCGCCGACGTTGTCGCCAGCGGCTTTGCGCTTTGCCAAAAACTTGGCAAAGGTTGGCGTGCGCGCTGGCGTCTGCGACCGGCTTCATCGGTAACGCATTCTGGGGCGCATTACCAGCAAAGACAGCCGCATAATCTCGTGCTGGACGGTGCACTCCGCAGCAGGTGGACACGGCATTGGAGGGTTTTCCGGTTCGCCATGGGTCCGCACAAGGTCGGTGACCTCGCAGGCCCTCGATATCGGCTGGATGACGCGCAAACGCAAAGCCCGACGCGTGATCCAAGCGAGCGCTACGCTGGGGCCTGTCGCCGATCGCAATCTGCGAGGAGGTTGGTTCGGGCGTAAAGTCCGGCAAGGGCTATTACGTCTTGAGGGCAGATAATCACAGCCGAATCCACGGTCGCGACCTTCAACGAAGACGAGCGCAGCAAAGCAGGCGTCACACAACCGCGCGGCTTTCACCGACCAAAGATCGTGGATCGCTACAATGACCGCATGATGCAGCGAGGCGGCCCGCGTGGTCGAGGATGGCACCGGCCCGTCGCCCGCTGGATGTCGATATGGTGTTCCTGTTCGGCTATGGCTTTCCGCGCCACCGCCGGCGGACCGCTGCAACTAATGCGGACACCAATTGTGCTGCCGCACTTGTTGCGCGATCAAGAGCTACGCGGCCGAGGATGGCCTATTGGGCAGGTATCCCTCCGCTGCCTTGAAAAGATGGCCGCGCGCGGCACATCATTTGCTGACATGAACAAGGAGGCCTGAAGATGGACCTGAAGTTTTCCCCCGAAGAAGGGCGTTCCGCGACGAAGTACGCGGCTATTTGCCGAAAACCTGCCCAGCGGATCTCCTCTGACGCTGTGCGCAACGGGTACCCGAACAGACCAACGGAAATGGCCGAAGAATGGGATGCGATCCTGGAAACGCCAAGGCTTGGCTGGCGACCAACATGGGAACGTCAAATTCGGAGGACCGGGCTGGCCCCCCCGTTCAGAAGCATATCTTACGAAGAAAAAGTGCTGCCAGCGCCTATGCCCCGCGCATCGTGGCCCTTTTGGCCTGAATATGCTGGCCTGTGCTGGCAAGCTTTTCGGGTCAAGAACAGCAGGAACACGATCCTGCCGCGCATTCCTGATGGCACCGACTGGTGGTGTCAGGGCTATTCCGAACCGGGCGCAGGAGGATCTTGCAAAGTCTGAAAAACCCGCGCCGTGCGCGAGGGCGACGACTTATGTGATCAACGGCCATGAAGAACATGGACGACACTTGGGCCAGCACGCGAACAAGATATACTGCCCTTTGCCGCACCG
>Ga0163217_1028376_pt1 | contig 13118 bp, 6 predicted proteins | sample SynspAceP_FD_185933 | JGI IMG/M metagenome (GOLD analysis project Ga0163217, IMG submission 185933) | Saline lake microbial communities from Ace Lake in Antarctica - Synechococcus sp. Ace-P (PacBio error correction) | ecosystem: Environmental > Aquatic > Non-marine Saline and Alkaline > Saline ...
CATATGGCTAAAATCATTTCTTTGCCCATAACAATGGGATTAGAAAAACAAGAAAGTATGAAGTTTAAGTTCCCATAGCAATACCATGAATGTAGTCTTTTGATAATTGGCGCTAAATTAATCTTAAAACAGAGAATGAATATATATTAAATTGCGAGAGATAAGAGGCGGATATAAATTGGAGTGGGTTTACAGAATCTGCAAATAATGGGGCGCTTGGACATTAGGGAATAGAAGTTTAGTCTCCCAACATTACTAGTATTTTTCATATTAGAATTAAATAGTGCCTTTTCGCCTTGGAGGAAAGGATGATTTTGAAACTAATTGTATTAATTGGGGATACTTGGACTTCCTTTTTATAATCAATCAACCAACCACTTCAAGCAATTCATCACCTGAATTTTATTTTTGCTAAATTCATAGCTGTTTGTGATTATCTCTGACTTAGATAATGGAGAGTGGCCTTAAATACGATATAGGTGAACCAATAAATTGGCCTCTTTGCGGAAACAAACCATTGGCACTACTGCCGATGGTGGATGGTGTGCTGCTATCAATTGAATAATTGCCATGTTGAATTTACCGTCAATATGGGAATTGGTCTTGGGCACAAATGTCAACTTACAAGAATCACGAGCTGGATACTGCACCTATTGAAAAACATTACTTACTCGAATTCGGCTAAACTATGACGATTGGATAAGAATTGAAGAGTGTAGTGATAGGTGGAGTAGAAAATCGCGGATATGCAGCTTGGTAACAGCGTCGGATTGTGAAAATAAATGAGTTTTATATGAATTGAAATATTACGTCGCAAACCGACAAAGGAAATAAGTTGCAGGTAAATAATATTCCGAGTTGAAAATTTTATTTCGCAGATCCGCGTTAGAGGAACGCAGTGACTGTGAAGAATGTATAGTGACAACCACTGGAGGATATGTTGGAGCTTCAAACCAATTCTGGCGGAACTAATAATACTTCTCGAATTAATAAAATTGTGTTTTTCTGACTTAAGGATGGTTATCTATGCAGAGAGATGGGCTTAACGGAACATCACGACTTCCTCAGAATACTTTCTTGATCGATTCTATTACGATAATAGGCCGATTGGTGCTTCTCCAAATGCCAACAGTTTCAAATTTAATACTGCTATACGGAAATATTAGCAAGAATCATCTATTTACGACAATTGGGGAAGAAATTGCTGAGGTGGGTGAAATTAACACCGCCAACAGCTGTCACAGAACAATATAGGTCATGCACAATTGGACCAAGCATTTATGGAAGATGTTAGCCGGAAGGTACAAAAAGCCAAAATTACGACCGACGTATATAACAATCCGATGAGTTGCTCAATCATGCAATTTATGCAAAAATCGATATTGCGCTCTAAGAGTGTCCTCTCACCCTATCAAGAAATAAAGTACTCCGAATGATCCGTTTATTTATGACAATTGCACTCACTACAGTTATGACTTCACGGAAATGTAAATACGGTGGTCAAGAATTTCCTTGACTTAGACATTGGAGGCAAAGGTTTAAAAACAATCAATTATGAATACGACTTTAATATAGTGATTAATGTACTGAAGTATAGTTATCAGCCGGAACAGACTGATCACAATTTTACATAAGTATGAATAAGATTCCTTGACAATAAAATAAAAAAGGCATTTAACGTCTACCAATGTATATACTTGGACGGAAGACCGCCTAGAATATTACAGACTGGCCCACCTAAAAGAACACAGCTTGGAAAGAGTGGGGAAGTGCAAGGACTAGATTTATGCAAATACACCATACAAGGGTGGCTAAAGGATGAACTCCAATAGCTGGTTTCTTCTATGAGATATTGGCCCGAGATAGCAACTGCTCTGCACTGGAATAGACAATGTAGCAAAAATGCTTTTTTGGAGTTAACTTGGGTTATTTTAATGGTGATACACTCTCAGTAGGAAGCCAGCAAAAGTTTTGAAGCGACATTAATGGGTCCATAACATTGTAGTAACCATGAAGATTTATACAATGAAACATCGCTTATTGACTACCGCATATTACAAGCAATACTGCGATGCAGTGCAACAAGCAATGTTACAGTTACGACAAACTGAATGATCAAAGGAGCTACTCCTTATACTGATATTGGTCCAGATAATGGTAAGGGGAAGCACCAGCCCAACATGGAAAATACAAATACTGCTTATACGATACGATGCCAATCGGAAACATTGAGAACCTGAACAGAAACTATGCATGCCAGGAGAATCTTATGGATGATCTAAATTAACATTTTTATCAGCATCCAGACAAGCTGAATTGGGGTAAACGATTTAAGGCGAAAAAGAACAACCGATGTGCTTGTTCAAGATGCACAGTCAACTGACCCAGGGCTTGATGATCTAAAACAGGGCAAAAGTTTTGCAGTACTGATCTGATGTTATAATTATATCATACGATGCGATAGGTAATTAATAAAAGACGACAGGAGATACAAGAAATTACTGTGTGACCGGTCTCTGGTAAAGTAAAACCACAATAAGAAGAGGCTTGTAAAGGAGGATGTTGGTAAAGCCATGACTTTAAGAATTCTTTTACGATGAACGTGGCAATGAATAAGAAAGTTGGTAAAGCCACGAGACTACGCCACAGTGAGTTATTAACTGAAGATAACTTGGTAGAAAAACCAAGTATGTTAGTAGATGCCTCAGGCAATTAATGTCAACTTACAATAAAACCTATGCTCCAAATACTGCATTGGCGAAGATGTCTTAATACCGAAAAGTTAGAGCAAGCGAATGCAACATTTATGGATCGAATAGATTAGGGGTTTTACGAACGAGATGCGATATTCGCGCATAGAGATTTTACAAGTGTCTGAAGGATGGATTATTTGATGGCAAAAGAGTTCCGAGAAATATTATATCCGCACAAACCGATGCATTGAGTTTTATCGAAAGGCGATCGAAAATAACGAACTTGAAGAAGCATTTGGGCAATGTATTGCGGTGATAAACGACATAAAAAACCAGTGTTTTACTAGCATAGAAACCACACTACTCTATTTTCTTGAAGGATTTTAGAGAGATCCGTGGAGAATGGCAATCTTATGGAGATGCAGATCTAGAGATAAATAGAGAAGTGTAGTAGTAAACGTAAACGAACGTAATGCGGTAATAACAAAGAGATTTAGGAATCCAATTAATTCCTCTAGCTGCACTATCGTTTGTGTTTTAATTTGTGCAGAGCCCGTTGCCCGAAGCTCCTTCCTTTGTAACGTATTGATGACATTCTGGAACGTATTGGGATGCGTGAGTAAACTCCAGTAGTGTGTTTTGAATATTAGACGGACTAAAAGTGTTCTCAGTTGGTTTATAATTCAGCCAGACCCGTGACGTTGTTTAATAACCGCAGACTCACCAAACCTGCACCTCTGGTATTTACAGCCTTACTGAAGCACTGTGTTGCAAGCGAAACGACTACTACCACCTTTGGGTATGCAAATGCCCAGGTAAGATCCCTCTCATTGGGAGAAGGGGTTTTTTATCGATATGGCTTTAACGTAAGGAAAAAGATGATGAAGTTTTGGTGTGAAGGAAATCAATACTGATTATGAGTTTTAGAATCTATAATTCCAAAATTGGAAGGGTTCTTAAGTGTTGAATCCTTTAACTGGATTTACCCATGGATACACCTTAATCAATTTGCTGGTAAATAATCCAATAAATTATTGATTTAGATGGATTAGAACAGGCTTCCAAAATAAAGGATTAATGTTTCCGCAAGTCGAACATTTAATTTAAATTGAAATTTTGTTTCAATTTGTTGATCGTTTATAGGTTCTGATATTAAAAAGCCTGAGCTAGATGGAACAGAAACAGTTTAATCAAAAGAAAAGTTGAGAGTTTTTAATGTTGCAAAGAAGAAGCAGCACTAATTAAGAGTTGACAGGCTCATAGAAATGTTATTTGAGTGCAACAAATTTGTTCTTGAGTTATGATTAGGCTATTCCTGGAGTTGATATGTTGTGGACGATCAATATTAGTCATTTATTATTCATATGAAGGGGATTATAGTTAATCAGGATGTATCCTGCGTAGTTTTTTATTCCAAGGGCTATATTTGGCTAATAAATAGCTTGCTGTAAACTTTTAGAAAAAGCGTTAAATTTGATTTTTCTTATTAACGGCAGAGTATAATTTTGTGCGAAATAAGTATGATAATCATTTTGAAAAATACGTTCACTGAATTGTAATCGCAGGTGGCTACAGTTGGAAACAGGAAAGCACAGCTTCGGCTGTTATTAAATGAATGGAGTTGATGGGGTTCTACATTATGGGAAAGTCCTGAGCGAATAACCAATTGAAAAATTTTGCCTTGAAATAAAGAGAAGTATAAGGAGTCATTTTATCTGATACTGATAAAAAATTGCAAATTTTTGAATGTTAAATTCGATTAAAAAGATCAAGGTTAAAACTGCCTGAAGCGGCTAAAGTAATTGTTATTAAAATGAATGATTTTATTATTAAAATTAGAAAAGGAAGTTCCTCGCAATTTTGGGCATCTAGGACGAAGAATTTATAATTTTACTGACAGTGATTTGATTAGGCTGGGCCAGTTATTTTATATTTAAAACTATTTTCAAATTTTTAGACAGATCCCACTACAATAAACAGAGACACCACGAAACACAAAAGAAAATTTGAACGAAAGGATAATTAATAGAGATTTGATTTTGCAATTTTGCCTGTGACACTAGTAATGCACGTGTCGATTGAAGTCAAGTGTATTTAAGGGAGTATACATATATTATTTGATTTTATTAATGTTGTATTTTTGAGAAAGTTTGATAAGTCTAATAACTGGTTAACTTTGTAGCCGAAAAAGTTATGTCTGATGAATTATACAATTCATTTTTCTTGACCAATTTCCATTTTCAATTTAATAAAATAGTGGGATGATTCTCGAGTATTATACTGAAAGAGAGTTTGATGGTATTAAAGGATTTGCGATGATAAGGAAATAGGATAGTCCACATAATTACAGCACCGAGAAGCAAGGATGTGCTCCAACATCACTCCGAGGAATGTTCGTTTAAAACTAAGAAGTGTCGCAGGCATTGCCACCAGCTCCGGCCGGATGTTCCAAAAGCAGAATGTGTTCCTCAGCGGGTTTCCAACCCTGCGGCAAAACAAGAGCATTATAATCTACTCAAGTACAATAATTATACTGAGATAGAGAATTATCAACACTTGTGATTTTGAGTAAAAGTTGAAGTTTTGTAGGATTAAAAGACCATTTTCACAGGGCGCAAGTCCTCACCAAAATACAGTCATAGGAAGTCATCGAGCTATCGTAAAAGCATTGTGGCTGTGTGATTGGAAAGGTCCTACGTGTTGGCCTAGGAAGATTTAAAGGTGGATTTGGGCAGATTTTGGCATATTTTTACAAAATGCTTGATGTAAGAATAATGTGTTTGTTTGAATACTAGTTTTTTTCTAGTAATTTTATTTTCCAGATTGCTTTCTACTGCAAAACTGAACCATTATGATTGTATAAAAAAGATGCACTACAGTGACCCTTAGTTGCCATTTCTTTTATTGCTTTGTTTAGTGTAGGAAGATGCGAGTCGCTGTGGCGCAAAGCAATTTCAATGGCTTAAAACTAATGGCATGCACTCAACAAATAGATTGAGAGATGTGGTTCAAAAAAGATGGTTTGTAATATGTTTACTGGAGGTATTTAGGCACTGGTTTATAAGGCGCTACTTTTGGGATCCACCGTTTTTTACTTCTCAGTTTCCTTTCTAATTTACTTGGGTTCTTGATAATCTTTTGGCCAAATACGATACCTGGAACTCTGATTTGGGCCAAGTCGTTCGGTGGTACTGAGCGAAACTATAGACAAAAAATTGCAAGTCGATGCAAATGGAGAAATATTTTTTTTTTATTTGGATTTCGGATAGGAGTTGCTATTTCGGTCGCACTTAAGTATCACCATAGGCATACACTAGGACCCAATAAGTCAATTTTTCTAAAACTAACCATCGGGTCATACCATTGGGTTAAATCATTAAGAATTAGTCAGTCCTCCTGTCACTCAATGGGATAAAGCTGATCGGAATACTTCAGCGCTGAAAGATTAACAAGGCAAGGAAGAAGTTGGTAACTTTATGTGTCCAAACGAATGTGACAACTAAACTAGTGATTTTTACTCACATGAATCTATTAATGATGGGAACAAAATAAAAATTTTTTGAAACAGTGAGCAAGGGAAGCTTTTTATTGCAGATTGATAAATTAATAGGTTCATAATTGCAATAGTAAATTAATCTTGGATTTTTGCCTTTTTCTAACTTACTTAGTCAAAGTATAAATTCGAGGATGGGAGAGGAATTGGCTATGAATTTCAGTCTCGTCTGAATGTGGTGATCACATGAAATTATAATGACTAGTATATTTACTGTGGATAGTACTAATCTCACAACTTTTTCCATCACATCTTATATGTTGTAAATGTGATTACAAATATCGACTCCTCCAATACAGTTCAGTGATGAAAACGTCAAGTTCACCCCAACTATATTTCACCTTATCCAAGGGTTGTTCCAATGATTTGCAGATAGATAATCAACAATATTTTATACGGTGGGAAATACAAAATATTTTCATTTCGAGTGGGCTTAAACCCCTAAATCTAACTGACATGACATTATTACGTTTATATTAAAACTAACATCCTAGGAAGCCACTTATCTGAAAACTATTAAAACGGATATCTTCTAGTGTGAAGAACCGATCGGATCTATAGATTGGCGGTGGAATCAAGGATAATAATTTGTTTGGAATAGGTCTTTTAACAACATAATGGTTATAGAAATATCAGGTATTGCAATCCTATGGTGGGCAAGAATGCATTTGTGTTAAATTGGATTCAATGGCAAAAAGTTGTGGCCTTAATGCTGGTCGGTAGTAAAATGATGCAGCAACTGCAAATTGCATTAGATCAAAATGGATTGGCATATACGGTTTTAGGAAATTACAAGGCCTAGCTCATTTGCGTACACGGTGGTGAACAGTATTAAATTTCCGCCTGAATTATATGGGGTTTTGTATTACTCGTTGGAGAGTGGTGGCACGTTGAAAACCTTCATAACACCCTTTCAGGGACACACTTTTTGGGTGAGTGTCCTGGTTCTGTGAACGTTTTTAGTTCCAATTCAAACGAGTCGGTTTTAAATACTCAGTGGTTAAAGAATGGCGGAATTTTGCCAGAGAAACATTTTCTAATTTTCTAGCCATAAATATCAGGGAGTTATGACTGTAATATACACGATGAACATATTGCATTAAAGTAGGAACGCCCCTCCATCGATATTTGAATTTGTCATATCTGTGTTGCGCCAATAGACCGCTTTTACTCTCACTTGGTGGAATGCCTCTCAGGAGGAACTATAAAGGGAGCTGCTTGTCAATCAACAAATCAATTTTTATCTTCATTGGCAACCGATAGGTGCTAATACTGTGCGTTATTGGTAGCTTGATTCGGTAGGTTTGTCAGATTCATTTTTTCAAGTGTTCATGTAAAATCGCTCCAACTCCAGTCATTATGTGATATAAAATCTATTTTGTATAAATACAGGGAGTTGCCTACAATACGAATTCTCAGGGCCAATTTATAGTTGGTCTTTCTGTAAGGAGGACGATATACTTGTCCTGCAAAAGGAAACAATAGCATATTAGTAGATTGGGGAGGAGCCGGAAATTGAGCAATTGACCCTTTCAAGAAACCAATGCAGAAGTGCTTGGACCTGAAGTAAAGAAATGATCACTGTTGTGAATCAGAATTTGCTGAAAAATTAATAGGTGCAATTTTCGTATGTTGCGAATGATAGAAATCATAAAAATATATTCCAGTGGCAGCACCAAGTTTAGTTCTACAGATGGAGCATTACTGGCGGGGCGCAGTTATGCACAGATGTGTCTGATATTCACATAGCTGGGAGGAAGGTTAACGGGTCATGATCTTCTCAACATTGGATGAGCCTTGGCGATTATAGTGCCGAGCTTTACTCCCCCCGGAGTACATTCATCCACATCATCCCGAGTCTGTATTAAGAGCCAGCCCGTTTAAAACTGGCCCCTTTTAAAAGGAAACTGAAAACATTTTCAAATAATTAACCTGTAGGATTCGCAAATCTAAATATGTGCATTTTCCCATATCAAGCACCTCTTCATCAAAAATTATCTAAGTACTATTTACTATTGGAACACCATCTACTACATTAATAAGCGGTTGGTTATCACACTAAAGGAATGGGGCGGGCTAGCCTCACTTAAGTAGTTGATAACTCATACCTCTTTATTATGTATGCATTAGAATGCGTTGGTTCACAATATGAATAAGGTCTAATTAAATTTGTTATCGAAGGGTGTCTCGATATGGGCAAATGGCCATAGCTGATAATTGGACCCATATAATTAGTTGAAAAATGTATTCCATTCTAATAGAGGTGTCCCAACGTGCGTGGCTGTGCTGGCTGGTAGATGGTTTCGCCTGAGAAGTGGCCGCGGAATTGGCATTTGTATGTGTTTAGGTGGTGATATTATAAATCACCACAGTAACGACAGTGGTCTGAGCGGTTCGCTGGGAGAAGTAATAAGGGGTCCGGTGCTATGATCATAATGACCATGCTTGCCAGTTCTTCTGATAGATTACAGCGAAGGGTCGTAGCTAGCTATGCGATAACCACTTCCTTAGATTGTAGTAGCTGGATTTCCCTATATTAGAATTGGTACTATATTATTATATGAGGGTGCTGATATGTTGAATGCCCTACATCATGATAGTTTGCATCTAGTAAAAGTGAAAATAATTTTCCCGAGTCTAAAAATAAAGCCAAGTGCGGCCTGCTCTGTGTACAAAAGGCGTGTCCATCCTAGATTTCCTGAAGGAGGAGGGCCCACAGAGACGATAAAAAAGGAGGCGTTGAGTGGGAGTTACCTACACGTTACCAGGGAGTCTCGGTGAGATTACAGCAAAAGGGGCTAAGAATCAAATATGCAGTTGCCTGAGACTGGAGTAACCCTTATGAGACATCCAATCCGTTAGTTAGGTCATCACAATAGGACGCTACATGCTCGATTCTGTAACACACATAATATTTAGGACGACAATGGCAAGAGCTCAGCGCGGTTGATTTCCTCTATTATCAACTAAGTGTATCTTAGGAGTGAGAAAAACGCAACAGCTAGGGCTTAAGACCTTAGGAACGCAGGGAGAAATGCAATTGGTTGCAATACTGGCGATACCTCGGAGATTGTAATTTAGCGTGAGCCAAGGGTGACAGTTGCTCAGCTCCACTTTAGTGTCTTTACGTGACAGTATGAATAAAGGTCTTCACTGGAACAAATTTCCCTTTAACACACAAACAGTGGATTAAGCCTATTTCCCAACACCTAAATAAACGGAGGATTCAGTGGATCGTCGGCGGTAATCCATATACGATTTAAATCTTAACTCAATAAGGTGGAGTCTTATGATTAGGATTATCGGTAGGATTGGTACACCACTATATTAACAAATCTACAAAAGGGTGTCAATGGCATGTATCCCATAGAGAGGTGGATCCCGCGATTTCGAGAGACAGCTAATCCAATCTCGAATTATTAACCATGCTTTAATCCTGTTGTGTGATGTGGCCGCAGTGTATAATGAAATTTGTACGACCTCGTTTAGAATCTATAAGGTAGCAAGAAGGTGGCTACAATTGAGTAAATGCGCGGCTCCACACGCAATACTACAGAGTTCTTGAATTATACACATGTATCTTAAAAGAACCTTGTATTTGTTGAATTCTAGGCTCGGTCCGTGATACATTTAGAGGATACATGTGTAATGTGAACGATATTTGATTTTCAAATACAAATAGGAAATCCTGCACCAAGATCAACCAGTAAACTAAACCACTTTGATGCGTAAAGATTTTTTATTTGGCCCTCAATGAAACTATTCCATGGGTTATTGGCTTTTTATAAAGGAGACAGTAACCTTGAATCATAATTGACCAAAATTCACCCAAGTAAAAGTCAAGAAATACAGGGAGACCCTTACGTTGCCCGGTTTTGATACACCATGAAACAACACCTCCTGTCATCTTAAACGGCGGACGCTTCTTATTACAGGACAGAGCCAGATTAAGTGTATTGTACCAAACAGATCGGCGAGCTAGGTATGAGATTGAGGGCCAAAGACCGTTGCCACCGGCACTAATTAGACCCATATGCTCCTATATGACCAAAGAACACGGCGGTAGCGCACTTATATTCTAGAGATATAAATAGGATTAATTCTAAAATACACCGAGGGCAGTAAAGAGATAGACCCAAACAATAAGACGGACCTTTATAGCATACGATAGTGCTGTATTAACTCCACCAAAAAGGGGAAAAGAATGTGCGAAATTATTGAGAATTATTCAAAATGGGGAAATGTCTATATATGAAAAACCATTCCTGTAAAAGAGAAACCGTCAAATAACTTTGATTTTTTTAAAATACTTGCTAATTCATGAGAAATAATCTCTAAAAAAATTCAAGTGAATCCCAATTCATGTGGGAAAGTCGTCGAGTTTCCCCTTGGTATTGGTAGTTCGCCGGGCGCACTGTTGATATTATAACTATTGCATCATTTAATTCGCTATAAGTTCCCTCTTGTCCAAGGATATCGGCGTTAAATCCTAGAATGCTCTAGTTGGGTTAAGGTGATCCAGGAAATCATATGTTTAATTACTAATTGGGATCTCAAATTACGCGAAACGTTTTGCCTATCGAATCCTGTAGAAGGTATTGATCAAAGCTGAGAAGCGTATTATGTGAATTGATTAGTTTTAAGAAAATAACTATTAAACTGAAAAAGGTGGAATAGGACTTCAGGCTCGAATCTGTACTGTAAGTAGCCTTGCCGGCGTAGAAAAAATGAACAAACATGTTCATTGTCTAATTATTCTTAATACGACATTCTATCTCCCGCTCGAGAGAAAGAACCCAGTTTTTTTGTCTAGTACCTATCTCTAAAGACTCGGTTGCTAGACCATAAAGCAACCCTTTCGTCTCTAGTTCATGGATCGCCGTCTTGCACATTATTCGGCGCTCGGGCACAACGGTTGTGTTTGTTGCAACATTATTCGGGTAGATCCAAAAAATTAGAAAAAACAGGGTTGTTTGTACCCCCGAATTGCCCCCTCCCCCCCCCCCCCCCAGTGATGCCGTTGCGAAATTGCCGTGCCGGTTGGGCAAACGAAGATTGGGTAATGGGACGGTGGCCCCGTACCAAATGCAGTCAATATCCTTGCCTGCCACTGCAGATTGGGGATATGCCAAGCGTAGTACCAAGATGGTGTCCTTAAGAAATAGCAAAGTAAAACCCAGAACAACCACCTTCAAAAGAAATCGGTATCGATTTAAAGTTTGTTAGAACTATAGGCTAGAGAGGCTTGGACGGCGACCTATTATGAAATTGAAAATGAAAACCAGGTTTTAAATAATTTTTCAGTACCAAGTTGGATCCGGAGCGAACGACATAAATTGATGCAACGCAGGCCTTTATTGCCAGTAATGGCTTGGGTAAAATTGGGTACCTCCTACTCCTACTCATAGCAGGCGATTTTAAAAGACTTGAATTGTTAACGTGTCAAGGACAGAACCAAGATCAGGAACTTGCGGATGGTAGGATATTCAATTTGGACAAAGAGGATATCTATCGTGTAGGAACTTACGGTAGAAATACATAGGGGATTATCCTATGCTAGACCGGCTGTTGACCGTAAAGGATTAAAGATTCCCCATATTTTGATACCCATTAATCCAATGAGTTATTGCAAAATGGATAGATGATGCCGGGCGCAATTTGAAGAAAAGATTGGAACTTCAATAACGGGACTTACCGGATAGGGCTTCCAGCCCAACATATCACCTAATAAGGCCTTGTCCTTATCGGCGAATATTGATTGCGTCAGGCGGGGGGGGTGGGAATTCTTCAGGACTAGAATTCTTATACGGAATATATGTCAGCTTAGAAATAACACCTTTCTGGTACCAACCTTATGGATCAAAAATATTGTGATGATTGTAAGGGAACAAAAATTGAAAAGCAGGAACCGGAGACAATTTTGGATAATGGGTAGGAGAAAACCGAGGAACTAGTGTTTTGATTGGGCGAATCTATCGCTAAGGCAGGGAAAATGAGGCCAAGCTTCATCCTGGAGTTGGAGGGGAAGTGGCGGTGGTGTAGAGTGCGGAGTGAAAGTTTGTGGGAGAAACCTCTTGGAGAACTGGAAACATATTTGAGGAGAAACCCCCGTTCGATGGCAACAAAAATCTCGCCAGGGAATTTGCAGAGGCATACAAGTTACAGGTGCTACGCTAGTAAAGTTTAGGGAAGTGCTTTGCTGGAGCCCTATAGGCATCCAATGACCTTTGATCAAGGAAGGCTGGACTGCTAATAAAGTATCGCGGTTTCTTTAAATAAGCAAAGATCTATGTGAATGGACGAATTCATCAATTAAATTTTGACCCTATAAAGCCTTTAAGGGATGGAGCAAAAGGGTTCAAGGGAATGAAATAACTTACAGATAGCTCTGCATGGTACTTCTTATGGTTTAAACTAAAATTGACCTTTTAAAATAAAAAACCATGAAGAATTAATATAAATTTTGATTATCCAGTTTTCCTTATTTATAGGGCATGCGAAATCGAATAAGTGGCAATTTAATGTAATCCCTAAACAACGGAAGATGTATCTTCTAATCTTAAGTTTGACTTAATGTGCTACTCGAAACGGCCAATGCGTATAATAAGCCTTGTCTAAGCCGAACAATATCTTCGGTGCGATGCAATCCCAGAGTACATACAAGTAAATAGCTATGATTGGGCCCCTGAAGCTGGGTAATTATTATGAATACTCAGAACAAGAAGAAATATTATAACAAGGGTTCAAGAGGATCCATATTTTTCAAGGTGTTCCTTAAGTGAATGCGACTCTTTTATTTGTGCGTACTAGATCTGTAAAAATGGAGATTGCCCCGTATTCTGAGCAGCCTTGTCCGCCCAATGATGAAAATT
>Ga0163217_1038260_pt1 | contig 13118 bp, 8 predicted proteins | sample SynspAceP_FD_185933 | JGI IMG/M metagenome (GOLD analysis project Ga0163217, IMG submission 185933) | Saline lake microbial communities from Ace Lake in Antarctica - Synechococcus sp. Ace-P (PacBio error correction) | ecosystem: Environmental > Aquatic > Non-marine Saline and Alkaline > Saline ...
AAGGGAAAAAGAGGAGGGATTGGAAAAAAAAAACCCCTGTTGGTGTGGTCCCCTTCCAAACTGGGAAAAATTGAAGCTCAAAAAAATGATGAAAAATTCCGATAGATAGAGTCGATACTTATACAATTTAAAAGCCCTCAAAATAGAATGGCTATGGTTAAATCAAAAATCAAATAATAGAAAAAAATATAAATTCAGCAAAATAGAGAATCGTGCGAAAGAAAGAGTATTTGATATAAAAAAACTAATCAGTATCCGAATAAAATCGCCTGAGTCCTAATTAAAATTCGCCTGCCAGAGCTTAACGACGAATCGTTTTTGATAAAAATTTTTTAGAATATGTGGTTCACTCTTATAAATAGTAAAGAAAAATCGAAGATAAACTTAAACTCATCGTTGAAAGTACTGGTGGAGGCAGAAAGATAAGAATTTCAAAGAAAAGCTCAAAGCTAAACACTTGCTTAATTTAGAGAGATATGTAATCAAGGTAATTAAAATTTTTCTCAAAACGAGCCTCTTACAACACAAAGAAAGAAACAGCTGGAAGCTGAATTTAAATTTGTCTTTTTCCCCAAATTATACAGTACCTTAAAGCAACGAAATTTAAGAAAAAAATTCTAAAAATAAGAGCTCAAGCGCGAAACGCCAGTGTTTAGGTGGTTCATTCTAAAGATTGCAATTGTGTCCCCCTAACATCAACTGGCAAAAAATTACAAACTCTTTTAGAAATCTTCTTTCTATTTTAGTTTGGTGGGGAAGGTTTTTTTCTAGGAATATTTTGATTATGATCTTTCTATCTAATCAATGAGAAACTTCATATAAACAATCCTAATTAATTAAAGGTCAACGTCCATTTTATTTGGCAAAAAAATTAAATCAACTTTAAATGAATTCATTTAAAGTAGCGCTTATCACAGGAAAAATAAACAGGTCAGGATGGAGCATATCTGGCGGAATTTGTCTCCAACAAGGGATATCAAGTTCACGGAAATTAAAAGGAGGTCATCTTTAATGCACAAACAGATAAATAGATCACCTTTACCAGGATCCTCATAGATAGGAAGATCCTAGAATGGGTATTCATTATTGAGAAGTATGACCGATTCTATGAATTTGAACCAGAATTAGTACAAGAAGGACCCAAACCTGACGAGATCTATAATCTCGCAAGCAATGTCTCATGTCCAGGAGTAAGTTTTGATATTCCCCAAGAATACACCAGCTAATGCAGGATGGAATCGGGTACGTTGCGGATCTTTGGAAGCGTTCGTCTGCTAGGCTTGGAGAAAAAGACTAAAATCTATCAACTTTCGACCTCAGAATGTACGGATTATCCAAGCGGTTCCACCAATCGAGAAAACTACTCCATTTACCCAAGGTCTCCGTATGCAGTGAGCAAAGTTATATGGCCATTGGATCACCGGGAAAATATAGGGAGGCTTATGGAATGTTTGCTTGCAAGGGAATTCCTATTTAATCACGAATCGCCAATTGGCGAAGGAGAGACTTTTTGACATCGAACAAATCACAGGGCAATTTCAAAGTATAGCAAACTTGGATTTACAGCAAGATTTATTTAATGGGTAGATCTTGATTCTAGAGAAGAACACTGGGGACATGCCAAAGATACGATTGGGCGATGTGCTTATTCTCAGCAAGAAGTGGCTGAAGATTAGTAATTGCTACCTGAGTGAACTACAAATAGTCCGTGACTTCATCTCCATGCTTTTGACACAATCGGATTTGAAATTAAGCGGTCAGAGGAAGTGGCGTTAGAGGAATAGGGAGTTTTGGAAATCAAATTAATAAGTCAAAAATGTTAATACTCTGTTGGAAGAATATCCATCACCAAAGAATATACAAGCTTATGGAGAAGTTTAGTGAAAGTTGATCCCCAAGATATTTCAGACCAACTGAGGTCGATCTACTTCTTGAGAACCTACCAAATCAAAAAACTAAAGCTGAACTGGAAGCCTGAATATGATCTTCCAGCATTGGTTGAAGAGATGGATGATTCGGATATAAATAGCTGGTTTAAGAAAGGAATTGAAAGTCTTTCTTGATGCATGTTTTTTTCACTTTTGAAGGAAATAGGAATAACCAAATACGTTTAGAATGAATACGGATTTAGAAGAAGATTGGATTGCTAGAGCCAAAAACCAAATCTTTCGATTTAAAGCAAAGAATTGGAGTAAAAAGAGAGATTTACCATGCCTCTAGTGCGAGGGCATATGTGTCTTTTATAAGCCAGAAACTACCCCTTGGTCCTTCTTTGGTTTTTCATTCAGTCCATTTTTACCACCATAGTTTTCCGTGTACAATTTTCGGGAACTTTGCTGGAAATCGGACTGATGTCTCCTTCGCTCATTCTACTTGGTGAATACAGCTGGAATTATTTCGCAGAAATGCTTAAATAAAACATCCACAGGTTTAGAGAATAATGCACACATTTTTGGAAAGGTTTATTTCCCAAGAATATGTAAGCCTATAATTATTGGTGATTTCGAACCTAATGAGATTGGCATTCGATTACTACTTATAAGAGGTTACTTATAACTTTATAAATTGACTGGAGCAGATCCTAAGCCTAGACTTTCCAATATTTACTATTTCCTTGTTCGTCAGCTTAAATGCAATGCAAAGGACTTTGTTTTTGGAAATGCGGTAACCCGCTATGACGAACGATAATATTCGAGATTTGATTTTCCTTACTGACTTTCGGGATTCAATTGCTCATGTATGCCACTACGGTGTTTACCCCATTTGTCTAGCCTATCTGGTAAAATATGTAACTTGGGTATCTCTAAATCCTATGACTTATGTGCTTGAGGGAATCAGTGTAAAGGCAGTTTTTAGGCTCTGGAGTATTTGATTTATTATACTTGAGCTAATGCAGTAGATCATCAAGTATGATATTTGTTTTGGGGGCTCTTTTGTGTCAACAAGGGTCGAAAAAAGTTGCGTAGGACACCATTTTAAACTTAAAAAAAGTAAGTATGTCAATTGCGATAAAGTAAGAATCGTTCAAAAGCATAATCAAATAGGCGAATTCAGTACAGGGGACTATTTCTTCTCAGGATTTGGAGCGTTGTGGCAAAAACTCGGTAAGAAAGATCCTTTCTTGAAACTGGGAGAGGAGAATAAGAACGAAAAAGAGAAGGTAATATAGTTTGGGAAGTTTAAAGAATTTTGAACTTTGAGTTTAATAAAGAGAATTGTAGGTATAATTGGTTAAAAATGGTGCTGGCAAAAGCTACATCCTAAAAGTTCGTAGTCGGTCCACATCCCCAACGATCGGTAAAAATAAAAATAAAGTAGGATCCGCTAAGCTTACGTGAGGTAGGTACTGGGTTTCAACCCTGAAATGAACAGGCAGGGAAAATATTTTTTTAAATGTGCGATTGTTTTTAAGGAGATGCAAGATGCATGAAAATAAAAGGCAACTGGATGAGGATTAAAATCTCGGGGTCCGAACGCTACTAGAAACACCTGTAAAGCGTTATTCTCCGGAATGTAATTGAGAGTAGCTTTTGCAGTGGCAGCCCCATTTAGAAAGCGAATTTTTTAATTGTAGATCTGAAAAGCTTAGCTGTAGGCGATGCCGAGTTCAGAAAAGGCAATCGGAAAAATGCCCAAAAATATTGCCCCACAATACTGAACGAACAGTCTTATTCGTCAGTCATAATCCAGCAGCAGTCCAGCAACTTTGTAATCGAGGAACTGATCTTGAAAAAATGGAACAAGTGGACATGTTTGGAGACGTGAGTCAGCAATTGATAGAGTCAGGTCAATTCTCAAATGAATTTGATTCACCTAAATTGAAAGAAAATGAATGAAATGTAGGTAATCATTCAACTTGTATTCCTGTGTGGACTCTTCTAATTCCAAGAAAAAACGAAAGTTTCCCATGATGAAGATATCTATGTCATGATTCGTAATAGTTTTTAAACCCAACTACAATGAATATTTGGAACTATCATTAAGCTTGATGATTCGAAAAATAAGTGGTACTGGTTTCACAATTCACGAAGCCTTAAATGCTCTTGGAGAAAATGGTAATTGCATTGAGTTAAAATTAAAATCCTGCAAATTCATAGCACCGTGGTTCTATTTCCTGGACCGTTGTATAATCATCCAAATTTTTTAAAGTTGTATGATTTGATGGAAGATTCCTCAGACTACTGATTATTGATACAGATCCAAATCAATTTATAATGGCAGAATAAGAACCGAATTCCGCTCCCCTATTCTGTAGAGACTGTTAATTGTTTCAAAACTGTAATTTCTCTAAGTAGTAATGTAATGTAAAATGTGGATCAGAAGTCAAAAAAAATTTTGAATGGTTGTCTTAAGAAATATCAGGTATCATATCAAAATGTACCTCAGTAAATTATGCCAAACGAGAATCCTTGGCTTGCCCGAAGTCTTATGAATCAGCAGATCCAGAGCTGAACATGGATAGTTTCTAGAAATCTTTGTAAATTTGCCGAGTTTCGAATCATACTTCAAGTATAAAGTATTGCCTCAGACGCACTTATCTTGATTATGCTGGAGGATATGGACTCTTTGTAAGGTTGATAGCGTGGAACGGGAGTTAATTTTTACAGGCAGGATGTATACTGGAAATAATATTTCGCGAAGCATTTGATGTTCTGGATTTAACCATCAATATCAAAAATCAAAAGCCATCAAACGCATTCGAAGTGTTTGAACATTAGTCAATCCAACGAAGATAGTGAAAAAATACTTGAATATCTGATGTAATCAAAATGTTTTCGCCATTATTGCAACCAGATGAAACAAGGTAAGTATCCTCTAATTGTGGTATTTCGTGCCTGAAACGGGAACAGCATGTTCCCTATAACTGCATTAATTCATATTGTATTATGCAAGAAATCCAAGGCCTGTATTTTACTCTGATAAAAATAATCTCCCAATAATTGTCAAGCATAAATTTGAAATGACGCCTTTCCTGAAAAAGAGAAGGGTAACATTAATTATCTGAAAAGATTTTAAGGAAAATATTGTTACCAAAAAAACACTGCTAAACCGGGAAAGTTTGCTGCCAAAAGATTTTGAGTATATAAAAGGGGATGAATTGAAACTCTAATGCGACCCTTAATTTTAGGTTTGCAAAAATTCGAGGTATGTTCCAGGAATATGCAGAACTACTATTAATTTTTCTAAATACAAAAATAAATAGCAGCTCCATTCTTTTATTTACTATACGAGAATCTTCATGTGATAAATTATAAATCTTAGAAAATACTTTTTTCCATTTAAAGATTGAGGTTTTTCCCTTTCGGTTAAAAAATTATTTGTTAGAAAAAAAGTCGAATCAAAACGATTGAGGAACTCGAAATGGGAAGATGATGTGTTGTTCCAACTTAATTATGACCAAGCCTTTTTGCCTTTTCTAAATGGAACCGCTTTTGTATTAAATTGTCTATGAATGATTCATGAGCTTTAATCCTGAAATTGGGAACAGGAAGCGACATCATCCACAATAAAAACAGCTAATAAGCGTGCCCACCAAATTGATAGCTATAATCCGAAAACACAAAGCAGGATATCTTAAGTGCTATCCCTCATATTCTGAAAATAAAGATTCAGGGTCGTTTACCTTATTCCCTTCTTGAAAACAAGGAATTTGGGAAATCATTCTTAAAGAAACAGCTACACAGGGGAAAGAAATCATTTTATTTGTTGAAATAGAGGGTTTATAAAAATTTTTAACAGTTTTGAAGCAGTTCGTCCTGGCTTACTAAAAATATATGCTCCTTCTAGCCTAGGAGGAGTGAGTATCCTCTGAAGACAGAAAAAGGAATTTGATTAATAGTTGAATCTAATCATTGGTAAACATAACTTTAGAGATATATGAACTGTATTTTCTTCTATACCGTTAGCACGATTATTGTGTTTCCTTTCAAGCTAAAAGGATTCGAATTCCTGTTTTAGAAGCAATGGCAAGTGATAAAATGTCCTGTAATCACCAAGAAAAAGCTCATTTCCTTGAGGTAGCAGGAGAACGCGGAGTATATATGTTTTGATGATCCAAATTCTTTTTTGAAGCAATTAAGTTCGGTTTGTTCCAGCCAAATTGAGAAAATAGTTCCCCATTGAAAAAGGGTTGCAACCAGTCCGAAAATTTCTGGGAGAAACGTCAGAGCGTGTGTGAAGGGTTTTAAAGTGACCGCTATTAACAATTAATTTGAGCCCCCTGAATTTCAATTATTACCATTAAATCTGAATAATGCAGTGCTTGGAAATAACCCATCAAAGCGTATTTCTCAAGCCTCGTGTTGATATGGAGCACCTATAATAGATGCGTTTCATGATACAGCCTGAGATCCAATTAAAAATTAATTTGCCACATTAATTTATTTTGGCTTAGTGAGCAAGATAGAGGAGTGTAATGAAATGCGAGAAAAAGGAAATCCCAAAGAGCGACTGATTCTATCTCTTTTTTAAATATGGAGATTACTTTGGATGGAAATAGCTCCAAAGTTTTATTGATAATTCCAGTGGCGAAGATCTCGATTTATGGAGAACTAATACAAAAAGAATGGGATATATTGAAATCTTATCCAAGGAAAAATTGAACATTCTACTTTCGAGAATCTCTCCTCACTCCAGCTACCTTGATTCTAGAGATTGTTCTTTCGATTTGGAATGTATGATGTAGAGTTAAGATGGTCCGACTGGAAGTTTTTTTCTTGGCTGTAGTGAAAGTAACTTTCCTATAAGCATCGTGCCTTCGCTGTTAACAAGTAATTTCCCATGAACGGGAATGAGTTCTCAAAGACAAATTCAATGATCTACAACAAGCTGGAGCGAAATTTGTGATCAAAAAAAATACTGTTGGGAGTGTACTTCTTTTGGTATAAGGCTTATATCCTCACAGGAAAAAAAACTAAATAAAAATTTGAAATGAGTAGCCATTGGATAAGTGTCATACTTACTTGTTATAATCAAGAAGATTTTTGAGCAGAGTGTCCAATCCTTGCTTGAACCAAGGACTATCAGTGTGGGGAATGCTACTTAAAATGATGGATCTACAGATGAATCAGATACATGCAAAAAAAACTATGTAGCAGGATGAATCGATAAGCTATATTTTCAAGATAATAAAGGTGTATCAGCTTCAAAGGAATAAAAGGATTAGACTTAGCAAATGGCGAAATTTCCATTCAATTTCTAGATGCAGAGATTCATTCATACCCAAAAAATTTTCAACTCAAATGGATATAAAAACTCAATCTTCACAAGCCATAAGTCTTTGATCAAGCAGATTTTTTCCTTTGAAAGTGCGCCTGAAAAAAGAATTTTCGTCTCATTTCATGGAGGAATCCCCATCGATTGAACTGTAGAAGATCAGTTTTCAGTGGATCTAACTTAAGAAAATGCCTGAGTAAGTGCAACCGCTTTAAATCCAAGGACCATTCGGTGAACAGATACGTTAGAGCAGCGTGTACGAAGGATTGGGTTTGTCAAACTGGAAATGTGCACTGCTTGGTTTGAAATTCATTTTTTAACCATCCAAATGTACTCATGTATACGGAGACAGATGCTAGTCAAAATGAGCGACAATACGACTGAATCTACCAAAATAAAAAAGTTTAAAAGCTAACTTCACCAAACTTGGTGTCCGAATATAACTACCAATAACCCGCCTTCAATCTAAAATACTGGAATCAGCGATAAAGCGATTTGAAGAGAAATAGCCCTCCTTACATGATTTCCTTGAAGCCAACTCAAACTAATTTTAGAAAATGTAAGCTAAAATCAGTTGCAGTGGCGTTGCTATAATGGCCTCTAAATTCATCAAAGATCAAGTTTTGAGTATAGAAACAGTCTAGAACGCCCTGACGAGTTGAAGTATTAGATGATTCTCTCGGATGATTCAGGAAAATCATTAAAAGAACTGAAAATCAATTCTCTGAAATAATCCATTCAACAAAATCAAAAAAATGCACGTGGCACATTAATATTGCCCTTCGAAAGCAAACTGAGAATCTTATTTTTATCGGATCAGGATGATTTTGGTATTCCAAAAAATGAGAATAGTGAATCTCCAAATTCGAATCTCCAATATCATTATTCACATGATGTAGACCTGGTAAATGAAAGTTGCAAAGTAGTGGCTCTCTTTTGTGAACAAATAAAAATCCGTAAATCCTCAATTGAGTCGGCCGTCCCCTTAGATGCGCCATGGTAGTCCTAAACCATTGTCTTCAAAAGTGTCTCCAATCCCTTCTGAAACTTTACAGCTCATGATATTTTGAATAAATGAATTGCTGAACAATTGAATTGAAAGGTATTTTACCCTCGGCGCTAATCGCTTATCAAGACATCAGGATAATGATTCGGACATTTTTTGTTTATCAAAAAAAGTCTAAAGTCCATGAATTTCAAGTTAATTATTAGTTGAAATTTTAAACGAAAACAAAAAATCTTCATTAGAAAGACGATCACTTGATAGAAAATTGATTCAGACACGATAGTGTTGGAGTTTTCAAAAAGATCCAAATCGAGTGAATGCAATTCTCCCGAAAAGCCTAGCAACAAATCCAAGCTGAATAAATCTTAGAAGAGGTCCGAAAATAAGAGAAGTTTCTTGTAAAATTTAGGCTTTGCCAACTTGCAATAAAATGGAAGTTATAAAAAATAGCCTTGGGGTTTAAAAATTCTTAAGAGATTAATCAAGGGCTCCTGAGATTAATTTGAAAACTATCTAATTGAAATTGCTTTCCGATCATCCAAGTATTTACCATCCAGCGACATGGTGGAATTTCTTAGGTATTTTAACAAACAAGCTTAAGAATTAACTTCTTTAATCAAGGAAGTTAAATCTTCGGAGATATACCAAAATCATTACCTAATATCTGACAGAATGAACTAGTCAGCGGAAAGTAGCTAAGTAGCCAAAAAAAACAGGTTATCATAATCTTGTCAATCACATTTTTTACCCCAACAGCAAAATTTAAAATTTTTTTCGCCTGAAATTTATTCCATGAGACCATTACAGTATTCCTAACCAAACAATCTAATGCCCAAGAATAGTCCGGTTTTAATGACATGACATGAACGTTCCTGCTAGTTTCCAAAAAATGAATCCTTACAGGACAAAGCTTAAAGCGAAAGGCAATTAGAAAGAGCAGGATCATATTATAAGCATCTCAGAAAATAACAAAAAAAGATTGAGCATTATTTGATATTTCCTTCCAAGTAAAATTGACCCGGGTTCACCTAGGGGTAGATTTGCCAGAAATCGAGAAAACCTACAAAAACCCTATTCTCAAAACCCTATCTGCGAGTGGGCTCGGAAATGAGTAATAGAAATTTTGATTTGCTGATTCAATTGTTTTTAGAAAACCCATCCTTGTCAGAAGAAAGTAACCAGTGGCTTTTTGGTGGGGGAGAGTTATAAGAAGATGAAAAAGATTAATTTCCAAACTAGGTGCTCGAAGTAAGCAAATCAATTTAAAATCAGGTAGCGATCAGAACTATGGCAAGCTTTATAGCAAAGGCCTCTGCATTATATTATCCATCTAAATACGAAGGTTGGACTGCCAACCGTCGGAAGCGATAGTTTAAATGTCCCGTGACAAGTAGCAACACTAGTTCTATGCCTGAGGTTATTGTTGATGCAGCTGAATTTTTGAACCCCAATACAAAAGAATTATTTAAGAGCAATTCAAACGTCATCATCTAAAAGCCGTCAGGAGGGAATGAAAGAGCATTGGGAAAAAAAACGGTTGAAAAAACTTTGTCGTGGGAACTTTGCAAAAAAACACTTATAATTTTATAAAACTTTACAACGCTTAAATGAAAATAAAGAAGCTTTAAAATCTGTGGTATAGTTGTCAGAGGGTCGTTTCCTAGCGCTTTTCTTTCTCTTTCAAAAGGCTACCAAGTAATTTGGGACTGTCCAGAGATGCTCAAAGGTTCAAGTTTTCTAATTTGACGCGACTTGGAATCAAGGATCAATTCACTTTGTCGATGGCCAGAAAGATTTTTCGAAGTGTTTTTAGTAAGCCTTTCGCAAATCAAGCCTCTGATTGAATTTATTTATTTAGCGGGCAATCTTTCCGTTGGCTCTTCTTTTGAGCAGACACAGAAACCATTCAAAGCATTCACTCGAGTTGAATATTTTGAAGCATGCAGAATGATAAACGAAGATATCAGAAATTTATCATGCAGGTCCAGTGAGACCTTGTGTGAGATACAAAAAGGAAATCCAGCTTCTGAATTAACATCTTTTTCACACCCGTAAGCCCCTACAGTAGCAAAAGCATCCGGCATTCTGGCTTTGTAGATAATTTACGAATGCGTAATAATATTTGCGTGTACAGGATCTTTGTTAATCAACAGTTCATTTTTGAGACCGAAAGATTTGTCATCAAAAAATATTTCATTCAGAAAGCGCATTGCTGCAGCCAAAGAGACCTTAGAATAGGAAGACCTAGAAAATTTCAAAAGATGGGATGGGCTCCGGAATAATGTTTGAGCCATGTGGGTGATGCTCCAACAGTCTGAATCCCTGAAGATTGTTATTGCACTGGAGAGACAAAATCTTCTAAGGTGTCGTAGCAGTGGCATTTTCTTTTGAACAGTTTGGGTAAACTGGAAAATTTAGGTAACACAAAATGTAAGAGTTTATGAGGCCGACTGATTATTTGATTAGTGTTGGTGACCTCCAAAGCAATATCAAAAAATGGTTGGAAAGCCGAAAAGCAAAGAAGGGGAATGTGGTTAAGCTGATAATAGAAAATTGAAAAGTAGTTGGATTTACCTACTATTGATCTCATGACTTCTCCTATTTACACACCAATTCAATCCTCAAGGAGGTCTCTGGACAAAGGGAAATTCAAAGAAGAACAAAATGACTCAACCGGTTACGATAATAACGGTTGTGTTGAAATGGGCAAAATTCTATTCGGAACTATGAAATATCCTCTATCAGACTTCCAAAACATAGAATTTGATTGTAAAATGGATGGGGCTCAAAAGATCCAAACTGCTGAAATCATCCAATCTCAGGATCAAAAATTGATCACTGGATCAGTGAGAAAGATCAGGATATATCAATGCATGAATAAGGAATCAACCTAGCTCGGGTAAATGGCTGAAATTTAATGAATCAGGTGATAATTTTCTTTTCAAACCAGGTGTAGAAAACATTCTCGGGCAGGTGATTCCGGTTCAAACGTAATATTCATGGAAATGGGAAGTCGCGTAATGGAGTCCAAAAAAGAGAATGCACATTTCGGGGAATCGAAGAAATTTAGGAAAGGCGCTCCCAACTTCTGCCATCCAGGCATTTTTTATAATACAGCCTACCATGAGTCGAATCCTTATTTAGCAATTCCAAAATAGTAGTGATTTTGAGTTTTTTATAAAAGCGTGAAAGCTGAGAAACCTTTCCTAAAAAACTTCTGAACCGTGGCTTCAACGATCGGGAGGAAGTTCCGATATGAAAGCGAATGAAGTATTTGAAATCTTGGAAGTCGACAAAATTGACAAGACCTAACCGAGGCTCCATGTATTCTATTCGGTATCAAGGGAAATTTTTGAATTCCAGAATAAAAAAATCAGTATTGAATCCTCAGCGCGTACAGCAAAAAGCTTATCTCTGGGCTCAATAATGTTTCCATTACCTCGCTATGGAGGTGATCGCTTTATTTCCTGGGCGTCTGAGTCCCAAATCAAATAATTCTTAACGGGTTTCAAATTTTCAAAAGAAATATAATTTTGTGCTTTGATAGGAAAATCGCAATCGTGAATTTATTGAAAGGAATCGAAAATAGGAAAAATGCTGAATCTATTAGGGATCGTAATTTCTTGCAGTTTGTCCCCTCTATGTGTAGTTTGGGAATGATACTCCTATTAGCAGCTGGACTTCGATGCTGATTCCACTTTTGTCCCATTTTATTTAAGTATCTAGATCAAAAATTCCGCCGGTTTTTTCAAAAAAATATTTACCTACCTCCATCCCACTTAGTCCCATCCCAATAAATGCAATTGGTTTTTTTGCTGGATCTGTATGGAGTATCGGCTTTATGGGTTAAATCTGAGAAATCCCGGGCTTTTTTTTAATTCCAAAACACAGGGGCATTCTTAACCAAGTCTTGCCTCTATGCTTGCTTGTTTACAGAAACTTCACCATGGAGAAAGCGATTTATTAATCTAATTTCCAAATCTTAGGGTTCTTAACACTTCTGGACAGGAAATGATTGTGTTTGTCACATTCTGCTTTTTTTTATTTTTTCAACGACACGATCTCAGTTGAATGTATGTTGATTTCCAGTCGGTTTGATTTTCCTACCTTTTTGGTTGTTTCCTCAATACAAGAGATCGCGAATTATGTATCAAATCAGGGGCACAAGGCTTACCATAATTGAAGCAAAATTCATGAAATCAAGCTGATTTCCTAGTGAAACTTGGTTGTGGAAACTAATTCAGCGGTTATTTGGGTAAAGGAAAATTATGGATTCCCTCCTTCTTTCCCTTGTGGTTAATTAGGATACCTTTGGGTTTTGTAGTTGGGCCTGAAGTTTCTGGGAATTTTATAATGCCCGCGTGGATTTCAAGGAATAAAATCTCTTTCTATCTATGAAACCATCATCTTTTTTCATTTAACTACATAATCTCAGAAGTCTAGCCTGTGAATTTATTTGGATTTTGAGTTTTATTTTTTGCAGAGAAGAAACGTTAATCAGGTCCATCGTGCTTAAACCCCTTTGTTGTTCATTTCTTTCAAGAGGAAGGGCAGCAATTGCGCAAAAGTTTCAACTTCTGACCAATTGAGTCCGGCACTAAGTTGGAAGAAGATTCTCAGGCAAATTTAATTAAAGGAAGCATTTTAATAAGCGACAATTCCATGGTTAATCAAAAACTCCAAATCACCGTCAAATACATCAATAGCATTCAACTAAATCCTTTTTCCCATATAGAAAGAACCGTATTAAGCGGCTTTCCGGGAAATAATTAGAAAAGGATTTTCCATTTCTCCACTGGATTAATAACGACACGACTCCTTAAATTGTTAGATTTTAATCGGAGACACCCCGCTTAATTCAATCAGACGCCATTCAAATGATGAACATGTTTAAACC
>Ga0163217_1091086_pt1 | contig 13118 bp, 12 predicted proteins | sample SynspAceP_FD_185933 | JGI IMG/M metagenome (GOLD analysis project Ga0163217, IMG submission 185933) | Saline lake microbial communities from Ace Lake in Antarctica - Synechococcus sp. Ace-P (PacBio error correction) | ecosystem: Environmental > Aquatic > Non-marine Saline and Alkaline > Saline ...
AAAAAGAGAGAAGATTCGGCCGTTATTTTCCTCAAGGTTGACCGGGGGGGGTTTGCAAAAACACACACAAAAGATCGCCCGGTTTTTTTTAACCCGCCCCCGTTGTTTTTATTTTGCCTTCCCCCAACCCCGATGTTCAAAAAGAATTATCACCGATCAAAGGGGAAATTGCAACCGGAAATCGCAAAGGTCGATGCCGACGGTTTCGCGCCCATGCGGTGCCCAAGAACCGATCTGCTTGCGCCCATGCAAATTGCGGCCTCCTTTTTGACGATTAATGCCCGCCCCTTGGTTGGCCCAGCCGCCAAAGAAAACAATCGCCCACGCCGGGGGAATCAAGGCCAAGGATAAACTGTATCCCGCAGCTCCAAACCGGATGCCTCAACAATGGCTAACCGCGCAACGCGCCTTGTTCCATCGTGCGGGCAAGAACCGCGCAGGCGAATCAGATCGTGCTTGAAACATCAGGGGATAATGGGGCAATGGGGCCCGGGTGTCCTGTTGGGGGTACTCTGAAGTATAAACGGCCGGTGAGGGCGTAGGACGTTCCCCCGACTAAGAGATCAAGCTCACGCTTCTCGGACACCGATGAGGTTTCCATCAATCCCGCTCGAACTCTGAACCTGGAACCCGGATTCGTGCGCGCGGGGCCTTGATCCGCGTCCCGAAATTTGACGCGCCAGCGCCTTCTTTCTTTCGCCTTTGCATCATTCCAATGGGCGGCCTTGGCAGCCCCATGAACGCAAGACATAATACCCGATGAAGTGGCGACGTTTGCCCATTTTTTGTCAGTAAACCGCGCGAGGCCGCATCGCACCAAGATCACGCAAGGGCTTCGGCAAGAATGAATGCCCGCTTGGCGCGCTTTTGCTCGAACGCGGGGCAAGATTACGGATTGAGGAAACAGGGTTCAGTCATACGCCCGAACACCTATACCGTAGGCTAGCGCTAATTGTCACTTTCAGATGCTTGGCATAATCGTAAATATCACCGCTGGGGTTTTTCCTGCGCGGCTTTGGGTGGGGCGGATTGCTGCGGCTGGGTTCAGTTTGCTTGGGTCAATGGTCTTCTCCGTTTTGTGTTGGTCTCTCCGTTTCAGGGGCTACCAACGATCGGGCGGCCTTTGTTCAGTGGTGAAGGTCAAAACTGCCTATACAAAAGGCCGGATATGGGCCGTTATGGGGTAAAACTGTGCCATTTAAGCCATGCGTTTTTTCGCATATCGACTATGGTTTGCACCTTTGCTGCACCGCCCACAATATGAACGATGCACTGGCAACGAAGCCCTGAATGGAACAGCAGGATAATGAAAACCGAAGCTACATACAAAAACCGCCACACCGGTCGCAGTCGAACCGCCTGCTTGCCGAGCCAATGCATTGCGTAGTGCCTATATCTCTGCCGCAGTCCGCCAAAGCTTCGCGTAAGTTTTTACGGCACTGTTCCGCCACCGACCGGGCAACGGCTGCAAGCCTAAACCGCCAGCGCTTCGCTGACGGAACATTCCAAACCGATGCGGTGGATAGGCCGCCCATAGACGTGGAAAGAAAGAATAGAAAATGAGCTATACTTCCACATATACGCCGCACCGTTGCGGGTCTGATGCCCAGCTGCGCAATGTTCGTTGAACGCATTCCGCGCCTACAGCGCCGATCAACGCGCACAAACGCCAGACTTCCGCGAACGTGTCGGGCGAGAATGACGAGACTTGGCAGATATCGGTGTTTGCACGCGCGAGATCCCGCAAATATTGGCATCGCCAAGCGTTGCCTCTTGCGCTAAACCGTTCGTCTAAAGCCACAAGAATTTCCCCGCCGCAAGTCTCCGCACTTTGCGGCGGTTTTTATTTTGTCTGATCAAATGTTTTACGAGGTGATTCTTGGCGCCGTAAATTCCCCATATCGGCTGTCGTTTGACTTGATATCCGTCCCCGAAAAACGCCCGTTCCGCCGCTGCCGCCCCCCAAAATAGGTTTTGCAATCTCAACCCCTTGCCAGAATTTATATTCCTGACCAAGGAATGAAATGATACTATTCGCGGACTTGCTTGCCGTAGCAAACCATTGGAAGCGCGGCCCGCGTCATGTTACTCCTCATCAGAAAGTAACGGAGAATATCATGATCACAAACACGCCACACTCACCGCAATCGCCCCCTTGCTACCGGCCGTCATGCTGCTCAGGCAGAGACGCTGAATGTCGGCAATGTCGGGCGGGTCTTTCCCTTACCTTTTGTGGAAGCTCGACGAGCTGCAGGGGTTCGAGGTCGATTTCACTCAACGCTGTAAGCCACCACAGGAAACCGGCGACGAAAGGTCAATTTCCGTCACTATGTCCGTTTTTCCCGGTCTGTCGGCGCGTTTGGAATCCAACCGGATCGACACCATCCGCCAACCAAGAATCACCATCACCCCGAGCGCGGAGGCGAAATTCGCTTTTCGCAGCCTTATCTTTGACGGGGCCGCAGGTCGTGGGTTAAGGCCGGCAACGAAGACACATCGCAGCGTTGAAAGACCTGAGCGGGAAAACGTTGCGGTCAAACCTCGGCTCCAAACTTTGAGGATTGGTTGAAGAAACTGCCAAATGCGGGGCGAGATCGACATTCGCACCTATGAAAGCAACATCGCTCAGGAAACACAGCCGCTTTGTCGGTTGGATCGCCTTTTGTCCATGGACCGCGTCCTCGTCGGCCAGCTGATTTGGCCGAAAGCCCGCTGCGCTTGGCGGCTGGCCGGCAAGCCCTTTTTAGCGAAAATCGACCCATGCGGCCCCTGCCGTTCCGCACAACGACGAAGGCAAAGCCTGCGGCGACCGGTTCGACGTAGCAAATCACCAAGTTTGAAGAAGACGGCACCCTGACCGAGATTTGGAAAAGTGTTCGGCTCTGACATCAGACAGCCGAGTAAGCCAAGATGCGAGGGCTGGATTTCGAATACATGTGGGGCTTGCTGCTTGGTGTTGCTGGGCTATGTCCCGCTGACGCTTTTTCATGGCGTTTTATCGGCATGGTCTGCCGCATTGTGCTGGGCCTCTGCGCTTCGCGGTAAGAGCGGGTGTTCCGGATTCGGTCCTCGACGTCTTGGTCGGCTGTTTCATCAAGCTTTTTTCGGGCACGCCGTTATTGGTAGCAGTTGTTTCTATTTTATTTACGGCTTGCCGCAAGTCCTGGGCTTTCTGGAATATTGAGGCGTCACCGGCGACGATCATGGGGCTTAACACTGCATTTCTCGGCCTATATTGGCCGAAGCATCCAGTGCCGCATATTACTGGGCGTGGACCGCAGCCAGTGGGAAGCCGCGGCAATGCGGTTTTGGAATGAACCCAAGTGCAGATGATGCGACAGATAATTTCTACCACAGGATCACGCGTCGCCGCGCCGAGCTCGTCGAACTAACTTTAATCGATATGATTAAGAGGGACCTCGCTGGCCCTTCACCCTTGCGTGACAGAGTGTTCTGATGGGTTGCGCCAGAAAGAAGCAGCCGGCAGGCTTTCTTGTACTTCTGAGCCTTCCTCGTTGTCCGCCGCGATCTACTGGGTGTTGTGTCGAAACGCTGGCCTTTGCGCAGCGTCTCCTTTAGAGGTGCTAATTTGAACAAGGCGCATGCGCGATGACGAAGACAATGAATATTCCAGAGACGGGCGGGCGACAGGCGACGGAAATAACGCATCCGGGCTGGCAAAATCCATTCGGCAAGCACCACCGTGTTGAAAGCATGCCTCGCTTGATATCGCCCCAAGGGGAACGGGTGGTGTTCAATCGGCCCGTCGGGCACGGGAAAATCTACCTTGTTGCCTGCCTGACTTCTTGAATGGGTCACCACGACGCGGGCGTATATCCGCCATCGGCGATATGTCCCGTCGAATGCCGCAACCGCGAAACGCCCCGACAATTTAGCGCTGCGCCGGTGCGGACCTTTCTTTCCGTATATCCAGAAACTAATGCGTGTTGTTTCCGACAAGACCTGCCGCGAAAATATCAACCCAAGCGTTGATCAACCGTGGGCAACGGCTACAGCTAAGGCTGACGCTAACGCGCGAGCCGACGCGACACTTTGCGCGAAATACCGGCCTATCCGAGGAAAAGCTGAAGCTATCCGGCCGCCCTGTCCGGTGGCCAAACAGCCACGCGGTGGGGTATCGGCCGGCGCAACTGGCGCTTTGGATGCAGACCTGAATGCTATTTTGAACGAACCGACATCTGGCGCTGGATCCAGAGTGGGTCGGCGACAGTGCTGGACCTGTAATGCGCTCCCTTGGCGAAAACGCCAGAACCAATGCTGATTGTTACAACAGAAAATCCAGTTCGCACGCGCAGATCGCCGACCGGATCATATTCATGGGACGAAGGCCAGGCATCGTCGAACAAGGGCAACGGCCCGGCGGAAGCTCATTGACCGCGCCAAAGATCGCGCACCCATCGTTTCCTTACGCGCCGCGTGACCTGAAGGTTCGTTTTAATGGCAGGTGACAACCGCGAATTGCTAGGCAGAGTCCCGGCGAGTTTAAGCTAAACGCTTTGCATCTGCCGGTTCGAGTGAAATGTTATTACGCGTTCAGCTGGCTCATTAACCACAGAATACTGGTCTGAAACACGGCGATCTGGGTGCCAGACTGCGAGGAGCTCCTGCGAGTGTACAGATAAGATGGCGGAGAGCACGGGATATGTTCGGGAAGCTCCGGGAACCCATGTGAAGGCTTCATGGCGGTGTTTTACCGAGACACTCCTCTGTCGGCACCGTTCGGATCCCACTTGGAGAGTTCAGTTCGCGTGTGCGCGAGAGTCTGGACTCGGTGCCGGCACCTCTCCGTAATCGCGCCGTGTGGTTAGCGTCGTTTAGGAATGGATTCTTACGGGTAGTGGCAAGGGGGGCTAGGCTCAGTTTTATCGCGACAGCTACGGGGATGATTTATTTTGGCTGACTGAGTACTCAATTTTGGCTCTAAAACGGTCTTGGGGGGAATAACCGTCCAAGGAATACCGGCGAAATGCCCAGACTTGAACCGTTTACCAGTTAACTTGTTCTGTTTTGGATTAGCGGTCAACATATCTGGCCCAGTCGATCACCGATGGCGCGGGCGTGCCCGACAGGGAATAGGGTCGGAGTGTGTCATTTCCCTGGAAGGTTAACCCGAGGGTCTTGAAAACAGTCCGCAGCTTGAGAAAGGCAAGTTCCGGCTGTCTTGCTCGATTCCGCGCCACAGATCGCGTGACGTGGGGTATTCAATGTCGTGATAGCTCTTGGTCTGAAGACATGGGTCACGATTGGTACGTCGGAGCGATTTTTTGAGACGAGATTTAAGAATGCTTGATATGGGGGGCGGCGCAAATACAGTTGCCAGGATTTGAGCGCATGAATGTGCATCGTTGGACACTCATCTGACGTCAACTTCTAATGCTTTAGACCGATACCTGGGACAGCGGATTAGAGTCGCGTTGGCGAAACAGCTCACTCATGATATGGAGGAAGAACGAATGCTTACGCGAAGTTCCCGGAAGCGGCGAAATGCGGATTATTGAAATTTGCTTGCGTCTCGCGATTATTTCTCACCACGCGTGTTGGTAAAATATTATTGTATCACCCGCGCCTGAATGGTCGGCCTAGCGATGTGGGGAAGCTCCATAAGGGCAGCCTCCAAGTAGAATTGCAGGTCACAGAGTTCTGAATGGCAAGCCGGGCCGGCCAGCGGTGGGGTTGTACTGACAACTACAGGGTGAGAGCGAGCCCTGACGCGATCGCGAGCCGGATTGCGTTCGCGCAAGGAACGCCGCGCATTGCGTGCGCTCTATCAAAGATGAAGTGACCGGTTGCGCGGGGAGGCGGAGCCTAAGTTACTTAATCAGGCATTTATCGGGATGAAGTCATGGGTGCTGGCCTGAGTGCAAAGCTCTGAACGAAACTCAACAGATGCAGGAGAAGTTTATGCGCTGATGAAATGGCTGGTGCAGTTCGAACTGTATAATCGATGGCGAACAGTGTATCGAAACAGGTCGCGCAAATGACGGCTGGCGGCCAAGTGTATGCAATACCCAGTCACGGGACTTGTAATCATGGCGTGCGTTTTATTCGGTTGGCGGTTCGGGCCTGTGGTTGGGCCTTGGCGCTGGCTCTCGAGGTTGGGGCAAGTCCAGAACATACGGTGCTCGTAGAGTGTGTGCGCGCCTATTTGGCGCAGTCATGTGCTGAAATCGTTGCAGCGCGGTAAAGGAAATCTAAGTGAAGCTGAAGCAGCTGGACCAGTGCCTGAATGCAGGTGTGCGATGGGTCAGGGCCGGACCAAGGGCTTGGGAGCCTCAAGGTGCGCATGCAGATGTTTATAGTACCGGAACGGATCGATGTTGAAACGGTTCGCTTACGCGCTGGGAAGGAGTTGCTTTGGTGGGGACAGAGGAGACGCGAAGAAATTGGTGATTCAGCTTTTTCGCGCAATCGGGTGAACCGGGACGCCGGCCATGATCATTGATCCGCCCCGTGAACAACGCATAGCGCGCGCCTGTCTCAGATCAAGCCAGACGCAGCGAAAATCGGAATGAGTCGTCCTGCGCACGCGCGCGCGGCTTATTTCCTGATTCTGAGACGCGGACGCTGCGGACGCCGGCCCGCCGTCGGATGGCGCTGTCATCCATGACACGATACGGCATTAGGAATCGACAGCGGCGACATGGATCGAGGTGTACGTGGAAATGGTCGCTGCGGCGATGAAACTCTACTTTGCAGTTCATGCGGTGGTGATTTGATCCGGATGGTGGACCGCCCGACTGCAAATGACGGAGGCCGGGAGAGATGCTAGCCGGAACGTGCTACGAGCAAGCATGACGCGAGTTCATAGACAGACAGATCCTGCCGCACAGGTTATGTGCTGTTACAAGAGCTCAGCCGTGGCTTTAATGGGCCTATTCTCTCGGTTGGAGAGATGACGCGCCTGCTTGAAAGACACGCTGACGTCGCATTTGTTCCGAAAACCGATGCATGGCGTGCAGCACTGGTACGGCAGCGCTTAGGTTTGAGCGGGTAGTTCGGAGCAAGCTTACGAGGAATCGTTTTCGCTATGTGTCCCTCTTGGGCGTGCCGTGGCGCTGACATGGTCGCTGCCGAAGTTAGAACTATAGCCCGCTCCCAACAAGACGTCTCCGGTCACAAGTATATCCCCCGGGCTGGGCCGACTGTGGCAAGCATTGACATCAAAGGGGGGGCGGGTGCATCAGTTACGAGCACAGCCCTCCAACCTAAGGGTGCCGCGTTATCGGGTGCCTTTGGTTCTGTGTATTTCACTAGAACATAGCCCGAATGGCGAATGCGCGCTGTACCGAGAGGTGGGCCAATGGCCCGAACGAACTGCCCGCGAATGGGTGACCACAGGAATGCGGAAACGTAAAAGGGAACGACGCAAGTTTGCGGTCTCAAGACATGGGCGGCAATGCAAGTACACAAGGTTCAATTCCGGCGATGATCTTTCGGGTAGAATAAGTTTGCGCTGCTGACGCTGGGCGAAACAGTCCCATTTCAACGGTAGAAGTTTTTTCGATGCCGATGGGTAGGACGTGTTTCCCAAGGCTGGGCGCAGACTTTGGTTACAGGAGCCAGGGCGTACAGCCGAGTTCGTCGACCTAGAGATCAATAGGCTCGCAGAAAGTTTATTCACTTCAGGCTCAAGCGTTGCCCGGGAAGCATCTCACTCGCAAGCGCAACAAGGGCACCGGATCAAAACTGATCGCTGGTTAAATATCGGCGAGATCCTGATCGTGCCGGCGGCGGATTAATCCGAGCGTCAAAGCGGCGCACAATTCGTGTAACCGGGCTCGCGTGGAGGCCTCTGCCGTGCTATGCCATAGGAAAGAGGCGTTTATTGAGCATCGCTGAACAGAACGACGATCAGGCGTAAATGGCCAAGGCGGTCTCGTTGTAGACACACCAAAGCCTGCAGAGAGAAATGCGGCTAAGCCTGCCAAGCGAAGAAAGGCTCCAAAGCCTGGCCCTGGCAGCTGAATAGTTGCCGTACGATCTGAGCAAGAGTTCTCGGGACGTTTGGTCCGATTATCCGTTGGCAAAAGCTCGAAGCGGTGAAGGCCATATGCACACTAACCTTCCGCAATCAGGTATCCGGCGCTGCGTTTGGACAGGACCGGCTGAACGCTCGAATGGGCTATATCGAAGAGAAACTGTTCGTACTAAGGTCAGCGTCGTGTTCCGTGGAAAGTACGTGGATCGCACAAGGCAAAAGAACTCGCTGAAAATAGGCCTAAGGAGAACGCAGCGAATGTGCAACATCAAACGAGCAAGGCGGCTTCATCCGTAAAACGGCCGCGACGGTACAGGCCAGGGCCCGTGGTCGGTGCGTCACTTGCAGTGAGAATGAATAGTGGCGGCGATAGCTGTCATTTGCCCCGCTAGCTAACATGCCTGGTTGACGCTCAGCGCGGAACAGACAGTACTGGCGCGCGGCTACATAGGCCCGTTGGCATGGGCAATGGATTATCACCACGATCTTTCGCTGGTCGTCGACTCGGCAAAGGTGTCTAGTTCCTATCAGAGAGGCTGCAAGAAGATCGCGGATGTCTTTATAATATGTCGGATCTTGCCAAGCTGGCCGATAGCGTCAGAGTAAGCGCGCGACCGAGAGGTCCTAAAAAATTTGAGGGATTCGGGCGGAAACCGCCGGATCCCATGTTCTCTTTTCCATCGCCCACAGTGTTCTTCTACTTAGGGGGGAGGGCGTTGTGTCAGGAAGATCGCGGGATTTGACGCCGCCTTCGAATTGGCAGGATTATTGCAGGTCTGACGGTTCGGGCTGCTGCGCGGATGTCGTCAAGTCCATTAAGAAGATTCACTTGGGCGACCGCGTCTGATCGACTGAACATCTTTTAGGTGCTTTGCCGCCAAAGGAAGGTCGGTTTTCGGCAAACTGGGATAAATCCGGCTTGATGTGGATGATTACATCAAGAGGCTGCAAGCGCCGACGGTGACTTTGGACACCGTTGGGGAGAGACGAAATTTGAAGCAATGGACTCGCACATGGTGCGCGGTCTGAGCGGTGGGCCCTGTGCCTTGTATCGTGCCGGTTCGGAGGAGGAACATAGCGATGGGAAGATTTTAACAATGGTTGCAAGCAGCAAGTCGATTTGCAACTGAAGCGGTTTCGTAACTGACGCCCCTGGCATGCGTGCTTATCGGGATTTGTGGCTAATGTGAGTTGTGACCATTAACGCATTCTGGTAAACACAAGCTGATCGGACACACGCAGGCTTGCGGATGCGCACGCGGCCTTCTTATTCGCATCCCGCTGCCGGTGCGCGGGGTGGAGTCGAGTAGGCTAATTGTTACACGCGCTGAACAGGCCACCGCCCGCACGAACCGAAGGATGTTTGGGGTGATGGACGGATGAAAAACCGAGGTGGTCTCGCGAGGATACAGTTGGCGTCAATTTCCTGCCTGATATTCCGAATGGACCGAGACGAATCCCGAACTTGGATATTGGGTGGGCCCTGGCTCGTTCTGGAATATCGCATTCTGGCCTTCCGAAGGATCCGTGCAGGGCGCTGGTACAAATGCCCATCACGGACTGCAGCAATTCCAAATATATGATGTTTGCAGCTCGGTGTTTAATCGCTGACAACCACCTGCGTCTTGCCAAAGTGTTGACAAATGGGCTTTCTCAGCGTATCTTCATGGCAATGCCGAAAACCTATGTGTCTGGCCCGGCGAGAACCTGCGTTACTCTACCTGGACCGTATCGCTGCAAACTGAATAGCATCCACACGTCGCCCGAAGAGGCCCTTTTTAAGATGAGTAGTTCTTGACCTGTGCCAAAGTCTACGGCATCTGCTCTGGCGGAGGCGGGGGCGGTTTGCGGTGTCTTTCCGGGACGAAAAAATATCATGCGAGAGTACGTTGCTGAGTGTGCAGCAGGACTGGCGGGTCATGGTTGGTCCTGCTTCTGGGCCGACGGCCGTCGACTGGTGCTGAACAACGCCTGGATCGACTTGTTCGCTACCTAGCAACAGCTTCTTTGCCAAGACGGTCCAGCTCCCGGGCATTGGAGCAAGTACAGCGGCAAACCGGCAAAGATGGGGGACGATGTATTAATCTCTCACCGGTGCCCGTAGGGCCGGGATCCTCGCGAGCGATCGAGGAAAAGCCGTGAACTGGTGGAACATGACACGAGCTTGGCCAACCAGGGTTGAACTGGCGCGCGGTGGGAAACGGGCGGGCTGGAGGTATAACCTGCACTTCATAATTGCATCCTACGAAACCAAGACCATGGACACCGTGCGCCGGCGAACTGCCCGGCTCAGGAAAGGGGTTGAAACGTACCGTGTTGGCTGCGGCTCAAGCTATCGCGATGTGGGACTATTCTTGGGTTCACTTGCGCTAAAACAGCGGGGCAAATGCGACCTTCCTTGCGCGCCACAATCCAAAGCGCGACCAGAGGCATCGCGGATTCTTATGTCCCCTTTTCCACGACTTGCACCTAACTTGGGCGTTTGTCGGGGTGGATAACGTTTCTGAATTCGGTCGTTGCCCGGACTAATTCCCTCGGCTTGACGAGGGCTGCATGTCCGAGAGGGCGGGGTGCTGGGGTGATTCTGTTCTTGGGCCATGTGATACGCTGCGCGGTGCTATGATCGCATCGTGCGCTGATCTGACATCGGCACCATTCCGACACCGTAGTCCCGAAGACTTACCGCACCGTCATCCATGAACTCGAGAGCCTATGGCGGCGAGCTGGCGATAAACCTCGTATCACAAGTGCTGAACGAAGATTGATGACTGGACGAAAGATGATCGGCGTAACCGCCCGGGAAGAATTGGAAAAAGCCTGCGGAGGCGAGTTATGATGATGTCTGGCGTCGCCGCGAAAGGGGTCAATCGAGGTCCTGCGCCGCAAACTGCGTGGCCAGAATTGACGACGACCGCTACGTTTCCGCACCGAAGACGAAGAAGAGGGCACCTTGGCAAGCCTTAAGCGACGGCAATCGTATTGTTGTAAAAAATCGGACTCTGCGCTTTTGGTAGATCGCGCAACCGGGCAGCTGCGGGCTCTGACTGGCTACGAAAGTCCTGGCGCCAGGATGGTGGCGTGGCTCAAGGGGCAGGGCAAGGACGTGGTGCTGGTGGTCTTCTGGCTCGATCGCTTTTGGGCGTGGAGGTGCTTGGGCTAGCCCGACTCACCACGGTCTCGCCGCTCTTGTGGACGCAGAAATCACAGGGGCCGCATTGCGCGCTAGTCGGGCGAAATTGCGCCCTTGCCGGCGCTTACGAAGAAGCGCTGGAAGCGGCACTTACAGGGGATCGAGCGCAGGTTATAGTCACAGGTCTGGCTTGATCACCTGTTCCGCTCTGGAAGACAGCTGCGCGACCGTCTGGCGGTAAAATCTCAATGCGATCCCCGCGCTCACGTATGGAACACGCTGTTGTCGCAGTATGGGCGCTAGTGCCGTCGTACCAAATGAAAACAGACACGTCCGCAACGGACGAAGATCTCGCGTTTGGGCGACAGACGAGACCGGCCCTCGCAGGTCCGCAAAATTTGCCGAGGTGACCGTACGCTGCGGGACCATGTCTGATGCCTACGCTATTATTCCACGGTTGATGGCTTTTTTTCTATTGCCGGACGATTTCTTCAACCCAACCGACTGACCCACGAGCCATCCGCTATGAGTGTCTAGTCAGACATCTTAAGATTACCCCAGACAATGTCGGAAGCAGCGATGCAGGCAGGTTGACTCGCGGGCTCGGGCTTGTCACACAAGCAGGAGTGGCATGAAGACAAATGCTGACTGGCCGCAAAAGCGGCCGATCGTGGTCCGGCGGGGCTTGCGCCAATGGCGATATTCCGAAGGGTCAAACTCTGGCGGCCTTCGCTCAGTGCGACTTGCGTGGACAAACGTGCGAACGCGGACGTGGTTCACACCGGCAATCCTGACGCTACTAGGCAAACTGGCGCGTAAACAAGTGGATTATCGGACGAGTCAAACGCCGCGCCATGTGTCACCATTAGATCGCAGGCGCTGTCCGCGCATGCTCCAAATGGGGCAAATCGCCTTTTTGCCAGCGGAGGGTGACCGCTGGGTCGGGCCGGCCCGCGTTCGGGGATGCGCGGCGGATTGTCACCGTGGCGACTTTCGATTTGGAGCCCGACGGCGGTCCCAAACATCGAGCACCGGGCTGACGCGTATACGTTCGGCTGTAAAGCAGACATGTACAGTTCAAGTTGGGGCGAGCAATGGCCTCTGTTGAATCGATAGAGACTATTGGAAGGGGGTGTAGCGCGCGCCCGGGGTCGTGCTGCGTTGGGATTCCACTCCGGGACTGATCTTATGCGCTTTTCCTAACGTCCCAAATGGTTGATTATTGATAAATCTCTCTACGAGCCGAAGGCTTTAGTGTAGACGAATCACTACGAAATCATTTAAAAGATCAGTTTAGGTGTGATGACCTTCAGGAGTATGAAAGCACAGATCAAGTTCCAGGACATATTCGCGCGGTTGATTTGGCGATATCGAGGTCGCGCCTGGGCGTGGCGCAAGGAAGCTGCTAGCCGTCGACGTTTTTGGGCTTTTGCCAAGATGCGATAAGCGCAGACGCCGGCGGTGGAAAAGAGCGCTGAGTAGCTACTTGGGTGTCGGCGGGAGCAGGCGCACCGAAAATTGAGTTCTGGCGGCAATAAATGCCATAAATGATCTTGGAATTCGCGAGTCGAGAAACCAGGGGGTCTGTCCGAGCAAGTGGATGGACTGCCGGTCTTGCTGCCTTCGAGCGATAGCGGCACACCGGATCAAGCCGCGACTTGCCGACACGCATTATGTACGCAAGACAGGATCGGACGGAGCCCAGAGATGATGCCCGTCCGGGCAGCGTGCTTGAGCCGGATGATGGGACCGAGGGCCCACCCGGCCATCGAACATTCTCAGGCGCGATTGCGCTACGCCTTTGGGTCGTCCATTGGGTGTGATGTTAGCTTGAATATCGGCTGCCCCAATGTAAGCTATGCCGGACTGGCTGGGGCACTTTGACCCTAATAAGGCACTCGGCCACATGTCCTGTGATTGCTTGTGGCACGGTGGGTGCCGGGGATGTACCGAAATGCTTTCATTCTGTCCCGCGCGTGTCCCACGCTG
>Ga0163217_1113241_pt1 | contig 13117 bp, 19 predicted proteins | sample SynspAceP_FD_185933 | JGI IMG/M metagenome (GOLD analysis project Ga0163217, IMG submission 185933) | Saline lake microbial communities from Ace Lake in Antarctica - Synechococcus sp. Ace-P (PacBio error correction) | ecosystem: Environmental > Aquatic > Non-marine Saline and Alkaline > Saline ...
AAAAGAAAAAGGAAGAAGAGGATTTGGCACGGGGCCCAACGGTCCAAACCCACAATAGGGCTTGTTTTTCCGTCCCTTCACGCAAAAACACTGAAATAAAGGCGCAAGCGCCAGTGGCAAGTGTTTTCACCAGCGCCGCATGGCCTTGGCAAAGGCTTTCGCCGAGCGTCCGCCTAACGCACCCATGACCTCAACCGGGTGGATTTCATTCTGGCCCAAGAATCCGGGTCCAACCGCCTTGGGAACTTGGCAAACGGAAGGACCGCTTTCCTTGACTGCTGAAAGTAGGTCCGCAACAAACTCTTCGGTAAAGCCCGATTCCCTTGAAGCGTTTTACCCGCCATGACCCCGGGGCCCGCGAATCTGCCAGCGATTGACCCGAGCAACTTGGAACACAAAGGGCACGGTGCGCGAGGCGCGCGGATTGACCCTCAATGATTGTATACGTCTCGCCTGCACGGCTCGCCAACGTTCAATCAGACCGACCACCGCCCAGCTCAAAGCGCCATTCTGGCGACCTATCACCGGATCTCGTCCTGAATGTTGGCCGGCAGCGAATAGGGCGGCAAAGCGAGCAGGCGGAGTCCAACCGAGTTGGCACGCCGGCCCTGTTTCGATAATGCCGGCATGATCGCGCGATCACCACGTCGGTACCGTCGCAGACCGCGTCAATAATCCACTTCGATGGGCAGTTTGAGGAAGTGACAGCAAGCAGACGGGGGCTTGGTCATATGGAAACCTTCACCGGTCACGGAGGTAGCGCTTGAGCCCCCTCTTTCCTGGTAGACCGATTTGCCATCGCCCGGCCGCCCAGTACGGTAAGGAACGGACGCACGACCAGCGGTAACCGATCTTGTTCGCCGCGCGGATGGCTTCATCTGTCGCTCGCACGGTGGCGTTCGGTGGCTGAACGGCAGGGTTCAAGGCGCTCAACCATCTGCCTGAAAACGCCACGGTCTCGCCGGCGGTCAATGGCGTTCCGCTTGCGGTGCGATGATCGGCACAACCGGCTTTCTTCATCAGCGCAACGCCAGTTTCAGCGGGGTTTGCCCCGCCGTACTGGCAACGATCAGCGCCTGTTTGGGCTGCTCGACGCGGACGATTTCCAGCACGTCTTTCCGGTCCACGGCTCGAAAATACAGCGTCGGAGTGTCGTAATCGGTGGAGACGGTCTCCGGGTTGCCAGTTGACCAGACTGGTCTCGTAACCGGTCTTCACGCATCGCCCAGCGCGGCGTGCAACACAGCAAATAGTCGAGATTCGGATACCTGGCCAATACGGTTTCGGCGCCGCCAACCGGAGCGACCAGATCTTGTCCATCGGCTCTTTGGGGTGGCTTCGCACTCTTCCTCATGAGTGAAGTAGCATGTAAGCGGTATCGTAGCTTAACTGGCCGGCGCAGGTATCCACCCGCTTGTACACGATGCAGCCTGGAGCTTGTGACGCGCCAAAGGTTAACGCAGGGTCTTTTCAAACTGACGCTGAGCAGATCGGCCAACGTAATGTCGGCAAAGCCCTCGCCTTTGAGGCGTACATCAGATCGCGGTCGACATCTACGCAAGACTCAGGGTCTTGATGCGCTCCTCGTCCTTGAATCAATCTTCGATTGCACCAGGACACAGGGGTCGATCTTGGTCAGCTCGAAGATTTCTTCCATGCTCATGCCGAAGCGGAAGGCATCGCGACGTACCACAGAAATTGCGATCGGCACCCGGCACAGTCAGTTCGCGAATCAGATCGGTCCAATTGGCATCAGAGGCAGCCAATCCACTTTCGGATCCAGACCGCTGACGCCACTTCCAGACGCGCAGGGCTTTTCTGCAGGGATTCCTGAAGTCCGGCCGATGGCCATACTCGCCGACGATTTCATCTGCGTGGTCAGCGCGCGCATCCGGCGCTGGGAATTTTCAAGGCGGAAACGCGGGAATCTGGTCACCACGTAATCGATCGACGGGCTCGAAAGGACGCATGGCGTGCAGACCCGCCGGTAATGTCGTTCTGGGCAGTCATCCAGGGTATGAACCCACCGCCAGCTTGGCGGCGATCTTGGCGATCGGGAAACCGGTAGCTTAGAGGCGAGTGCCCGAGGAGCGCGATAGACCCGCGGGTTCATCTCGATCACGACCATACGGCCGTCAACCGGGTTGATACGACTGTACGCTTTGAGCCACCCGTTTCCACACCAATTTCCAGCAGTACGCCAAGCGAGGCGTTTAACGCATGATCTGGTATTCCTGTCGGTCAAGTCCTGGGCCGGTGCGACGTGAATGAGTCAACCGTGTGCACGCCATCGGATCGGAAGTTCTCGATCGAGGCGACGAATGATGCGTGTTCCTTTTTAAATCGCGGACCACTTCCATCTCGTACTCTTTCACCGATCAGCGATCTTCGTCGATCAGCAGTTTCTTGTAGGGGGAAAGATCCAGACCAACGGTTGCAAGCTGTCTTCAAAACTCTTCACGGTTGTACGCGATGCCGCCGGCGGTGCCGCCCATGGTGAACGAGGGGAATAATGCAACGGGAAGCCGACTGACAAGAACCTTGTAGGCGTTCCTGCATGTTCGTGGGCGATAACCCGATTACCGGGCAGGCCAGGCGCATGGACTTCAATCGGCTTGTCGAAGCGCGAACGGTCTTTCGGCTTGGTCGATGGTGTCCGGCATTGGCGCCGATCATTTCAACGTTGTACTTGGCCAGCACGCCGTGCTTTTTCCAGGTCCAGCGCGCCAGTTCAGAGCAGTCTGACCACTCCATGGTCGGCAGTATAACTGCATCAGGGCGTTCCCTGCGTATGATCGTTCTCGACCGTCTGCCATTTGATCGGCTCGATATAGGTCCGGCATCGGCCATCACGGGTCGGTTCATGATGTGGCCGTGGTTGCGAATTCACCAGAATGACGCGGAAACCTTTCTCTTTCAGCGCAATTGCCAAGCCTGGGCGGCCGGAGTAGTCGAATTCGCAGCTGACCAATCACGATGGGGCCGGCGCGCGAGGATCAGAAAATGCTTTTAATGTCTGTTACGTTTTGGCATAAGTCGTCTACAAATCCTTGGGGAAGCTCACGGTTTGGCCATTGGGCCTCCGATGAATCGGTCGAACAGCGGCTCGACATCATGCGGGCCAGGGCTCGCCCTCGGGGTGACCCCTGGAAGCTGAAAGGCCGCCTTGTCAGTACCTTTCAAGTACCCTGCAATGTGCCGTCAACAGCGACTTGGTGGTGATCCCGCAGATTGGAGGCAACGAGGCCCCTCATCTACGGCAAAGCCGTTGATTCTGGCTGGTAATCTCACCACAACCGGTGTCCAGAATCCTGGACCGGTGGTTGGCACCGTGGGTGCCCGTGGCCCATCTTCAGCCGTCTTGGACCGGAACCAGCGCCAGCAACTGATGCCAAGCAGATGCCGAACACTCGGAATGTCGGTTTCCAGCACTCACGGATCGCCTGAATCGCATAACGCAGGGCTCCGGATCACCTGGGCCGTTCGCAGGAACACCGCCATCGGGCTGCATTGGCCACACCTCCAGAACGCCGCGTTTGCGCAGGCACCAACAGTCCAGCGGCAGCCGCGGCCGCGACCAGCAATGCGCAAAATGTTGTACTTCACGCCGTAATCCGTAGGCGACACGTGGTAGGGCAGATCAGCATCGGCGATTTCAGATGGCTGTCGTCGCAGATTCCCACGCCCTGAGCGCCACTGTAGGCCGCTGACGCTGACCTACTTGGCAGGTCCAGCCTTTCAAACCCGGGAAGCTGCTTGCCAATTTCCAGTGCTGCTCTCAGTGAGGTTATCGCCGGCGATAATGGCAGGCCGTTCTGTGAGCCTTCTCTGCGAAGAAATGCGCGTCAGGGAAGGCGGGTATCGATACCGGCAATCGCCACCACGGTTGTTATCGCGCAGATAGCCGTCCAGCGGCTGCTTGTTGCGCCAAGCTGCTGGCCAGCAATGGGCAGAATCACCGAATCACCAGGCCGCCCCCGCAATCAATCGCCGGTCAGACTCGACATCTTCAGGCTGACGCCGGTGTTGCCAAGTGTGCGGATAGGTAAGCGGTAACGGATCTGGCCGGGAGTACGAGATCAGTGGAGGATCTCCCTGATAACCGGTCATGGCGTATTGAACACGACCTCACCGCACACTGTGACCCGTCGGCGCGATGGCCTCCACCGAACGAAAATGCTTCCGTCAGAAGGGCGAGAAATGGCTGGCTTGGACAAGAAACCTCCGATAGGACTGACAGTTTTACCAAACGCGGCTGCGACAAAAGCGGGAATGAGGTGGCTTAACTTCATCCCGCTGCAAGGCATTGTCCAACATGCGTCGCTGAATAGACAGAAATTAGCTCGCAATTTGGTTAACGGCTCCGACAAGCAAATTCCAGACCGGATTGAAGCACTGCAGGGGAGACTACCGAGAGCGTGCAGACAACACAAAGGCCACTATGTTTCATAGTAAGCGAGGACATTTGTGATAAAACATCGGGAACAGAGCTGGCCAGACGATCCGAACTTCACCCTTGAGCGTAACCGGCCAAGGCTCGGGCAGACGGACATATGCCCGAACTACAAAAACAAAAAAGGACTCGGGGACTAGAAGAATGGTATTGCACCTGAAACGCTTCCTTGTACTGTTTCTGCTATGCCTGGCACCTCTTGGCCCAGGCCGACTCAGCAACGCTGCAGGCCGCTGCATGAGCTGCGTAGCGAAAGGCACACGACCGGCACCTACTGCTTGACGACAACTAAACTGTTCGAGCGTGTGCGCGGAAACCCGGCAAACCGGCGAGGAGTACAACCGTGCGCTTGGGCAATATCCAGCCGTATCCTGCAGGAACTGGGCAATCCTTCCGAGCTCGCACGCCCCTTTGCCAACTTCCAATCATTGATTCTCGCGAGCTGGAAGCAACAGGGCGAAGACGAAGCCCATTACAATCTCGCCACCGTCAACCGCCATCAATGGCAGGCCCATGGCGCCTTTGACGCTCGCCAGCAAGCCGAAGCTTTACGAACTGGCCGCCGTCGAATGCCGCCAAACGCTCATCCTGCGCATAAAGCAGAGTTGGAAAACCCAGCCAGATCCTGATGCCTTACCAGAACAAACCATGTTCAGCTCGTGGGCGTGGTATTTTCTTGAAAACCAGGAAAGGGCTCTTCGAGATGCTTGAATGGCAGCCTGCGGCGTCGCTCTGCGGAGCTGAAAACCTCTATCCGGAACAGGCAGCACGCTTGCCAACGACTGGTCAAGCATATATGCACTTTATCCAGCCGCGCTGAAGAATCCCCTGGCCGATTGGGTGCCGACCATTGCCCCCCCCCCGCGTTATTCTGCAACGCAACGTACTGAGCTGAACAATATGGCTCGCGAGGCGGTACGCAAGCGGCCTTGGAGCGCTAACACCTCAGGCGGTCTCGCCCGTCAATGCAGTCAGGGTTTAAACTGGCTTTAAGTGAAGCGGCTATACCATTCCGGCGCCAATGGCCATATCCTACCACAGCCCGGCCAGGCTGCTGCCTGCCATGCGCTTCATCACCCGGGAACCGATACAGGTCTCCGTCCTGATAACTCACACCCATTGCTTCGCAATTTCACGGTTATTTGAAGCCTTTGCACCAGCGCAGAACGGAATATCGCGCTCGCGGCGGCGTCAGGCTTGCTCAACCGCATCTGTACCTCAAGCAACGCTGCTGATCGGGTGGTTATTAACCGGCTGCCGGCTGCAGCGCGGCGTTGCACACTATTCCAGCAGTAGCGCTCGTTGTACGGCTTTTCATGAAATCAGCGCACCACCCCGAAACGCGCGCACAACGAATAGGCACAGTCAGCGTGAAGCGCTGACAATATCAACCGGCAGATCACGCCTCTGCGCGCCATGGCCTCCTGAGCGCCAGCCGCCCATGCCCGAGGCATGCGAATATCCAGCACACGCAGGCTTGCGCCGCTGGATCATAAAGCATCCAGAAAAGACTGCCCGCTGTAAACGGCTGCGCCTTCAGACCTACCGACTCGAACAACCAGTAACCGGTGGAATCAAGCATGCCTGATCGTCACGACCACATATAACAGTTCTGGTGCCTATACGGCATTCGGACTTCTCTAAGACTATAAGCGCTTCTACTCAGAGCTGACTGCGGGCAACCAACAATGGCAGACTCAGCCCGCGCCGCTGTCAGCGACAAGGCTTGCCAGGCCAACCACCAAAAGCCCTCTTACGATACCTTGACTCATCGACCAGGCCCAAGCCCGACCGGTCTGGTTTACTGGTATAGAAAGCGTGGGAACGCCGCGCCTCGCGCTCCTCAAATCCACACACCCGGGCCCCCTGGTCTGTGACCCATTAGCACCCTGCTTCCGCGGCCTGCTCAGGTCCAAGCAGAACGACGTGACGGGCTGTGCGGATGACGCTCGACGATTGGGCTTCAATAGCGTTTTACGGCAGCAAATTAACCCAGCCGCTGCTGCAGACAGAATCGGATCAACCGCATGACCTGTGGCAGGGGGCCATCCACCTGCTCGACAATTTTCAACCTGGTATCGCCTGCTTCCAGGCGCATAGACGCTACACGCCTCGCGCGCCAAGTTGCAGAGGACCAATGTTGCTGACGGCGCGGCCCTTGCGCATGGAAACCACGCAGCCGGCCGGATTACCTCGGCGCGTGCCTGCCGCATGTTTCGCCGCCTATGCGCGCAACCCCCTGAGCCACCTTGCTCCACGCTCATCACTGCGTGGGGCAGCCGCGAGCCAGATAGCGCTGACTGGCATTGGCATAATTGAGAAATGGCGCAAGCGGCTGATCAGCTCAATGGGCCGATGCCCCGAGGCAACCCCCCGCGTCGCTTAAGCGCGCCCGCGGTGCGCCAGCTCATCCCTGCAAGCGCGGTTACTTCTCCTCGCTCTGAATCCGTGCGGTACAATCGCGCGAGACGCGATGCATCCACAACGCTGCTAGTGAGGTTTCCGAAATCGCCCGGCTGGCGGTTTCAAAAACCACAGATAGTGGCCAGCCTGATGCGGATGCGATACGGTCAGCGTCAGGTAAGCCATCCTGCTCCGCGCCCCTGAAGCGCCGATCAATTGCTCCGCTCCCTGCGGTATGAACAGCTCGCTCATTGCGGCTCGCCGCGCAACTGCTCTGGCAAAAGCCAGCAGCGTCCAGGCGGCAGCGACGCATCCAGAAAGCCGTCCGTCAGGTGAGTGCCCGAGAATCAGATCCGTCGTATTCTCGATGAATCAGCCGATAGAGCGGCTCGGCGGACCTGGGCTCATGCGCAAACGCAAACTGCTCGCGTCGCATCACGCCCCTCGCACCAGAACTGCACTTAACGCGGGCCTGAGGAATATAGGTCCAGAGCAATAGCTATCATCTATTATCTGCCTCGACATCACAATGCATACGTCTCTGGGCTCTGCAACGCGGCCACCAGGGAAATGCAGTGATTGGTGGCAATAGCCGTACCCAGCGGCGCTATCTGAATCAACCAGCGTTGCAAGACAGGATGGCCTGGCAACTGCCCTGACCCGACACCAACAAGGCCGGCAGTGGCTCGTTTCCAGCAGTAGATCGGGCTGCGGGCGTATAGCAGATCAGCGTTTTCAATCACGGAAACACCTTAAGTGGTTTTTTTTAATAGTCATATATACATAATACAAGATATAATTTTCTATATCTATAGCCTTTGATCTATAGTGCTTCGTCAATAAGCGTTGAAAGCCATGCCTCACCCGGCGAGTACGCACTTGGACGCTAACAATAATCCAGCCAACAGTAATTGCCATGTCGATCTTCCAGGAAGGCCTGTCTCGGCCCCGGTAAACACATCGGCCTGACACGCTCTCAGCTCAATTCGAACGTACGGCCGCCGTCTACCGCGAATTACCTGCCGTCGCTACACGGTGGATCGCCCGTGACTGGCAGCCAGAACCTTATGCAGCATGTCCGCCCGGATCTTGCTTCGGCGCTCCACGGCCGAGGACAGCGCCGGGGACACCGTCGCCGTGATGCTGCCCATATCCCGTGCAATGCTGAAGCGCACTTCGGCGTGGCCCCAATGATCGGCGCTGTGCTCAATACCCTGAACGTGCGCCTGGAATGCAGAAGCCATTGCCGTTTCATGGCTCAAATCATGGTGAATCCGGTACTGACACCGAACGCGTGAGTTTCAACACGGTGGCTGCGCGAGGCGTTTGGCGTTGATCAAACGGCGCATTCTGGTCATCGACGTTGACGACCCGAAGTATGGCGAAGCGAAGCAGTCCAGACGATCTTGATTTACGAGGCCCTTCCTGGGCTTGAAGGAACCCGGACATCGATTGGCACTGGCCCAGCGATGAGTGGCGAGGCCATATCCATTAAGCTATAACTCCGGCACTAACGGCAACCCTAAGAGGGTGGGTCTACCAATCACCTGCGGTGCTTACCTGAATGCTCTGGGCAACCAGATTGACCTGGGGCATGGCAATCACCCGGGTGTATTTGTGGACGCGCCGATGTTTTCATTGGCATGGCTGGTGCTATCCCTGAACCGTTACTCCCCGCCGGCCGGCAACGGTGTTCCTGCGCCGGGTGGATCCGCAGAGATCTGAATCTGATCATGATCACCAGGTAACGCACCTGTGGGCGCACCTATCGTCCTCAACTGCGCCTCGGTGAATATGCCTAGAGTCCGCCAATGCCAGCCATCGACCATCCGGTCAAGGGCCATGTGTCGCCGGCGCGGGCGCACGCCGCCAAGATCAATTGGGCGCCGTTGAGTCCATGGGAATTGAAGTGACCCACGTTTACGGCCTGACCGAAGTTTACGGCCCGGTACCCCTGTGCCTGCCATGAGGAATGGGAATCCCTGCCATTGGAGGAGCGCGCCCGTCTGAAGTCCGCCAGGGTGTGGCGCTACCCCACTCTGGAGGGCGTCAATGGTGCTAATCCTGAGACGGCTTGAAGCCGGTGCCCGCGCGATGGCGAGACCATCGGCGAGATTTCATGCGCGGCAACACGGTGATGAAGGGCTTATCTGAAGAACCCTGAAAGCAACCGCCGAAGCCTTCGCGGGCTGGTTTCATACCGGCGCTAAGCGGTCTGCCCCCCAACGGCTCGTGGAAATCCGCGACCGTCCTGAAGGACATCAATCACTTCGGGCGGTTGAAAACATTTCCACACATCGAAATCGAACGACACTCTCTCGTACAATGCACCCCGCCGTACTCGAGGCAGCGCGGTTGTATCACGGCCTGAATGAAGAAATGGGGCGAAACGCCCTGCGCTTTTGCATCACCCTCGAAAGGCGGCCCATCAGGCCGACGATGCCACCATTATCAGTACTGCCGAGAGCATCTCGCGGGCTTGCAAGTACCTAAAACCGTGGTCTTTACTCGAGCTGACAACAGACCTCAACCGGCAAGTGTGCAGAAATTCGTGCTGCGCCGATTGGGCAAGGCCCTCTAGCCCCAGTAGTCAACTTCGCATACCCCCTTTACAACCAAAAAATAAGCCGGGGTTTCTGCCCGGCTGACGGAGGCTTATCAATGGCAAATTTTCAAGCGCGCCCGACCGGCGCCGAGCAAGCCCTATTTGCCCTGCGGCCCCCTTCAAAGATCCGCGCTGCCCTCTGTGCATTAACCGCTGGGAAACCGCAGAGAATGCTCCAGGCGCTGATCAAGTTGTCGTGCCGTCAGTTCCTGGCGATTGAATTCCCCTTCTGGAGCGTTTTCCTTGGCACTGCCCTATGACGTGGCTCTGGCCTATGTGTTCGTGGTGTGCGGTATCGGCTCATGCACCGGCATTATGCGTGTGCCCATGGTTCCCGGCTTGGATCACCCCGGCGATCCGGTAGTGCTGCTGTTTCTGGGCGACTTCTGAGCGGCCTACCCGGGCCCGGAGGCCCTATCCGGCCCTGTTCGCCCTGCAATTTCTTGTGTTTTGTTTTTTTTTGATACTGCGGGATCACCCGGCTAGGCAGCATGAATTGGTGCGATAGTGCCCAACTCGATGAAAGGCGCCATCATCATCCGGTGCGGGCATCCCGTGCTCCTGACGGCGGAAATCTCAACCGGAGACGCGGCCGACACGCCTATTTTCACTGGTGCCTGGTAGCCTGATCTGTCTGTATCTGATGTTCTCGGATCTCTCAGAGGCCTGACCGAGCGCCTGCCGATCAACGCGCCAGATAGTCAACTACGGCAATGGTGCCTGGCATGTTGAATCGCGATTATCGTCGCATAATCGTGGTGAATACGAGATGCCGCGACGTACGCTGGGTAATCACCACGCCCGGCCTTCGGCGAAGATGTGAATTACGTGCCGGGTCATCGGCATAACCGGAAATGCCAAGGTGTTCAGGCCTGGGCGATCCCCACTGCAGTCATCGCCTATATCATTGCCTTTGGCGAACATTATCGTCGGCAGTCGCTGAATGCAACACGCGTCTGATGAAACTGGCCCCGACGAAGTAATTCGACAACATTGACCGCGTGCATCTGGTCACCTGCAATACGTAATGGCCTGCATGCCTTTCTGCACCCTACCCTGGGTGGCCGGGCCAATTCTGGACCGCTGTTCCGCCGGACCATGCCGAGCGCACAAGTACGGGCCGCAAAGCCAATGGGACTCGGATTTACAAGTGGCGGGCGACCTTCCTGGATTACGCTTTACGCCCCTGGTTCACCCTGCCGCTGTGAGTTTTTTTTCCAGCCGTATACCGATCCCTGTCATAACTTGACACGATTCCTTACCGCTATATCTGCCTGAAGGTCGGCTTGAGCAGCCTCACAACAACAACGAACGCGGCTCGCGGAAACCAATGGCCCGTGGTACTGGCAGCTAATGGCGCAGCTGGGGCCTGGCAGCTGGCGCCGTGCTTACCTGCCCTGATTGAGCGTACTCACATCCTGCTTTTCGCAAGCAGTCAGGACAACGCAGACGAACTACCCCCGAAAAGCCATGACTGACACACATAAAAAAGAGTGATTACTTCAATGCACAATCCGGCATACGTAGCGCCACCCTGCTTCGCGCTTTCAGCAGCTTGCATGCCTTACGGCCAGCGCACCTGCTTGGAAGGAAGCCAGGGGCCGCATCCGAGCTGCGCAAGCATTACTTCACCGCGATTTTCGCCACCGCGCGCCCGCCAGAGCAAGGCCGACGAATGGGCACAGGGGTTCGCGCTACTGGCAAATCGTGCTATACCGATGGCGCTTTGGGGGTTGGCCTGGAACGCCATGGGCCTGCTTCGGCATCAAATCGGACTACAGCTTCGTACCAGCAGCGGCCCGGCCCTGCTCAGGCGCGCCAAAGCGTACAAATCGGGCCAAGGAGAATCCAGTCAGCTGGGCTGACGCAAAGCTGCGGTCTCGATAATCAAGGTACTGCGGTGGCACGCTACTGCCAACAATTGCCCCTTTGGCCATGTACAACGATGCCCGACTATTGCCACACGACCTTTCGTTGGCGCCTGGCTGCAGGCCCGAAGGGCAGCGACGCCTTGAGCTTCGACGTGGCCGCTTCGTGCGATCGACCTGCGCGACTCCGCCGACCATCAACGCAATGAACGCCAGTCCAGGGCGGCGCGCGCAAATGTGGATAGTCAGAGATCGGCAAACGCGAATAGCAAAACGCCTTTGACTTTTGCCGGCCCAGCTATCCGGTTTTAACGACAACACCCGAGCCAGCTATTACTACGGCGCCACTCGACGCGCCTGTATCGTCAACAATTAACTGTGTACTCAACCACAGCCTGAAACTGGGCGACGGCCAGCTTGGTCCAACCTGCGCTATGCGAACAGTAGCAACGCCGGGCGCAGCAAATCGACAACCGTATGACCAGTCTGGCCTCTCCGGCAGCACAGCATGCATCGTTTCGGGACCAGCTATCAAGCAAATGAAACGCCCGTACAGGTTCGCTTAAAAAAAAAAAAAAAAAAAACAAAAAATTCTGAAATGGAACCGACCGTTCCTGCCCATCTGTGCAGATCAACGAATTTTTGCCATCGGGACGAAAGCGCAGCTGGCAGATTTTCGCCATGACAACAGCTTTTGCCAATCTTGGGCTCCTGGCCCTGAGGCCTGATGAAAACGTTACAACCACGAGACAACATCACCCGGCCGCAGGAAAAGCAGGGAGTGGGAACGCAACACTGATCTGGGCCGTATACCATCGCAGAGCGGCCCACTGAAGAATCTGTCCCCGCACTGGCGTAAATGCGACCGTACGCAGCAGTTTGCCGTGGAACATGGATGAGAACCGGCCTGATTGCCGTTACGTCATCTCATTCTGACGGGTACAGGCCTCGCCAGCAATCACGTACAAAAAGGCCGCAATGCGCCAACATTTAACCACTCTGGATAGGCACAGCCAGCGGCTTGATGGCGGGGCCATGTTCGGCACGCGACCCAAGGCGCTCTGTCACGCTTGGCGGACACTGATGGAGCAAACCGCATCAAATCGAGTCTGCCGACAACTACTGGTGAAGAAGACGACCGCACTGATCTGGTGGAGGAACCCGGCACGGCGCCCTCTTCGAACTCCAGGCTCAAAGAGCGCTATGGGATAGTCGGAGATCACACTGTGCTGCTCGACAGCCTGGCCGGAGGTCGGCCCTGACGCATGAGGATAGTGAAGTAGTAGTGCTGACACACATCCTGCACTTTGATCATGCCGGGGGTGCTGCTGAGCGCCTGGGAAGAAGGTCACAGCCATCGACCACTGTTACTTCCAATGCCCGGTTCATTACGGCAGCGGCACTGGGCTCGGGCAAGCGGCCACACCCGCGCGATCGTGGACCTCATTTTATTCCAGAGCTGCTGAAACTGCTGGGAAGAAGCAGGGGCGGACTTGAGTTGATTGAAGACGGGGCAATCTCTCGTCAACAACTGGGCGACAGTTGGCGCTTCACTTCAGTGACGGGCATACTCCCGGCCCTGATGATGCCCGAATTCGACATGCCCGCGAATCGGCCCTGTGGTCTTTCCGGTGATCTGTACTGGCGCCGCCTGGTGCACCTGCCAATCACCATGGGCTATCACGACCGCTTCCGAAGCCCCTGATCGATGAAAGGAAGCTTGCTGGATGCCTTGTAGAATCGTGGGCGGACGCCTGATATTTTACTCAGTGATCCGCAGGTCGCCAG
>Ga0163217_1092825_pt1 | contig 13116 bp, 15 predicted proteins | sample SynspAceP_FD_185933 | JGI IMG/M metagenome (GOLD analysis project Ga0163217, IMG submission 185933) | Saline lake microbial communities from Ace Lake in Antarctica - Synechococcus sp. Ace-P (PacBio error correction) | ecosystem: Environmental > Aquatic > Non-marine Saline and Alkaline > Saline ...
TGTGAAAAGGAAGGAGGAAAATTTTTTTTGCCAGCCAAAAATCCCGGCCCGTGAAACCTTTTGGGAACCAAGTTGGCATTAAAAAATCCCCGATCCAAACACGAACCCGGAAAAAGTAGCGGTCCCGCCATAAGACGATGTAGTGAAAAAAACAATGCCGACTACGAAAGTAAAGGTGTCCGTGGGGACATGAATATCGAAGGGGAACCCTGGGGGGCCCAAAGTGCCACCCCCGTGATGCCCAACCGAAACGAAGTGGACACGATGAAAGGCCACAGCTGAGAACAACAAATGGCGCTTTTTGTTTTCCAGTGCGATTGTTGCCGCCCAAAGTGTGGCGCCAGTTTTAAAAAGAATTTGAATGCCGGTTTGACGGCGGATGAAAGGCCGTGGCAATCGTGAAAAAAAACAGGACGCAATTCCAGGGGGGCGTAATACCCGCTGGTGAACAACTGTGATGGCCCAGAAGATCAAGCCGAGGGAAAAACAATCCAAGAATGGGAGTAACAAACCACTCGTGGTTGTATGCCGAACAGGGGCTTGCGGCATGAACGCAAAGAATTTCACTGACCACCCAACAGGCCCGGAAGAACCATTGATGTAAAACCGCCGGGTGGGAAAGAACCAGAAAGGTGTTTGATACACCACCGCATTGCCTCCCAGGCGGTGAAAGAAATCCGGGTGGCGATGATGTTCGAAACTGAGCAACAACCAAGCGTTTTCCCTGGCTAAGCACCGGTGGTGGCGAAGAACCAACAAGGAAAACGGTGCCCCAGCATCGCCCAGCAGTAAACATGGCAGTTGCAATCATCTTCAGCCCCGGGCGACGCAGCTTCAAGGATGGTGCAATGAAGTTGATGCCCCCAAAAATGGAACTACCGCCCAGGAGCAACACCACTCAAGATCCAAACCCACTTGGCCGGCAGCGGGAGTGGTGAGGGCTTGAGCGGCGGAATAGGCCCGTCCAAAACCGGACTGGGCCGGCACCGCAAAATGATAACGCAATCAGCAAAAAAACAGCCGGTGGAATCATCAATCCAGAAAGCCACCGGCATTGAGCCGGGGAAAAAACGCCATGTCCAACTGGGCTCTCTACATAAAAAGGAATCAGATTAATTACCGAAGGCTCCATTCACCACAGGCACGAATCCCACAAAAAAATCAATCACGTGCAATGCCAGGGTGGAGCATTTCGTTGTAGGTTTCCCTGGAACAAATCGGATATCGACTCCACAATTCCAACCCGAATCACAGCCGGCCAGGGCGCCTCCCACCAGATAGAAAAAAGAACCCGTCACCAGTATGCAAGACGGATCACTTTGTGATCGAGAGCTTGAAGCTGAGATAACGAAGGCCACTTGCCGCTGTAACCCGGAGGGAGGCTTTGCGGTTGGGGAAGTCTGGGGGGGGAAAGCAGGTCATCCGCCAGGGGGGCATGGGGTTGGAAGGGAATCAAAAAACGCTCTTGGAGCCGACCTCAAGCCCGGTGGGAGCTCCGCTGCCGAGGCACACCGTTGCCGGAATGGTTGGAATCCAGCCAACGATCGAAGGCCTCCGTTCGTGGACCACCACGGTGGAGACGCATCCCGCCGTGGTACGGGCCCGCAGAGTTCGGCCGGCAAGATGATCGGATACCGGGCCCCGGCAGGGTGGGGTAAAGGTCCAACACGGTTGGCTGCCCGGGGATTCACGTCCCTGCTTCAGGCGGAACTCAGTCGCAACCCAGAAGGCATGGATCACATCGCGGCGCCTCCATCCGCGAACACTCCACGTCTGGCCGCTTTGACGTGAAGTTCGCCGCTTGATGAAGTCGCCTTCGGGGTAATGGAAAGGAAGGCGAACTGAAGAGCCGTTACATTCGACAGAGCAAGACGCCGATGCTTCCACCAGAAGCAGCAACCGATTCCTCCCCAAGGCGGGGGGTTCCCAGCCTCTCCTTCTGATGACCGGAACACTGCTGAGCGAACTGGAGAGTCCCACTCCCCCTCATCGTCCATGCATGGAATGGGGATCGCGGAGGGGGATCATCGCCGCCCATGCCGGTCATAGATGTGTAGCTTAGAGCGAAAACAACACCACGATTGGCGGGGATGGCGGTCCAGAAGATTTCAAAGCCTGAAGAATTTTCCTTCCACAAAGCCAATAACCATCACCACGAATCACCTCCCGCGCCTGAAACGCACCAGGCTGAAGATCAAAGGCCAAGAAAATTCCTAGAAAAGGATGTGCCGATCGTGAAAAGTACGGGAAGAGTTCGTCATACAAAGGGGCGTTTCGAACTGGCGGGCTGCCTGGCAGGAAGGTTGATATTCTGGCCAACCCAAAAGCCCCTGCAAGACGAGATCATGGCCCACTCACCAAGGTGAGAATGGCGGGAGGTCAATTGGCACGGACCGCATGTCGCTGGATTCCCCCTTATGGGGAAATCGAGGATCCGCAAGGGCCCATTGACGCAAAACCACTTATCAACTCCGATCCAAGTGCGGCGATTCCAAACACATGGGCTGCCCTGTAGAGCCCATCCAGACTAAACGGAACTTCAGGGTGAAGCTGAATCGCTAGTTTGCTGCATGGTGCCTGGAATGCTCTTTCTCACATCCCAATTTGGTGGTGGCCCTGGTTGCGCTTTGGTCGAAATCCGTGGGCCCAACCCGGTGATGCAAGCCGGCTTGGCCCTGCCCGACCTGGCCGCTCTGCCTATGGACAGCCTTCTGCCTGTGCCCAAGATGAATCTGAAGGTGTTTTCCTCGAATGGTTTCCCGCCTTGAAAATGCCTTTCTGGTCGGCTCGTTTTGCTGGTCTTGCTCGTGATCATTTGCTGAACGGTCTCGCTGCCTGCCTTGGCTGCTCATGGGCCAGCGGCCACGGCCTTCTGGCTGGTTGGCTTCCAGGTGCGCACTCGGTGCCTGACGGTGACCCAGCTGCTGCGACTTCGACCTGGTCGGCTCCCTGCCAACGGCCCTGGTGCTGGTGGCCCCTGCCCCAGCGCAATCCATCAGGGGCTTGGCCTTCCGTCCCGAACCCAGCCTCTTCGCCTCCAGCCTACCAAACAAAGCAGTGTTCGCCCCATGGCTGGCCAGCGCCTGGTGATGCCCCGCTCCCCTCAGCTTGGTTTGGCTGGTTTCATCAGGCCATCTCAGGACCCTGATGGCCACCCAATGGCTTCAGGCCGTTTGCCTTGCCCAGCGGAGAAGCTGCAGTGGTTAGCCCCCATCGCCCAGCTCCGCCACGCCTGTGCCACAGCGGTGATTGCGCTGAGCCCTGGTAACCAATTCCTGCTGCGCGGTTTCGCTTCGGCGACAGTGGCCGCTCCAGCAGCAAGCCGTGATGCTCGTCGACCATTGCCAAGTTCTGCTTGGCGTTTCACACTTCGCCTCGCCCTGGCCGTGCCCCTGAAATCACCGTGGGGCACCCAGAATCAACGGCAGCTTGCTTGTGGCCGTAAACTCCCGCCGCCCTGGGCGATGCGGAACCTGGCGATCCAGCCTTCCCAGCGCCACCTCGCCCGATCACCCTCAGTATGCAGACCTCCCATGGTTAGCGCCATTGTGACCACGCCCTCATTCGCCCCCCCGTTGGGCGTGGACAGGCCGGTAGCCGCTCAGCCAAGTGCGCGCACTGCCCGCCTGGCTGGAGAATCGCCCAAAGCCTCGGGCTGATTCCCCTGCTGGCTGGCCACCAACCCCTCGGCGGCATGGCCCTCTCCGAGGCTGGCCCATTACCCACCCACAACCCTGGCCTGCACCTGGGCGGTGGCGCCCCTGGCCGCTGCGCTGCCGGCGTTTCAAACTGCCTCTGGGAAGATAAATCCGATGGCCGGATGGGGCGGCACCATGGCCGTGCCCTGCCCCTCCGGTCGCTTCTTCACCACGGCCTTACTGGGCGGCGGTCGCCCTCCACCCTGGCCTCGTCGCTGCTGTTGATCGTCCGGGGTGAACAGCCTGGCGGCCGCTCTCTCGTTGCTCGGGGCTATGCAGCTATGTGCTGCCTCTAACACAGCCCTGCTCAACCCGCACCACGCCAGAACATCGTCCTCGGTGGCGGTCGCCGGTGCGATTCCCGCCCCTGTGGGGAGCGGCCGCTGCCAGTGGCAATGTGGTCTGGGTGGGTTGTGGCTGTTCAGCCTGGTGATGCTCTGGACACCGGCCCATTTCTGGGCCTTGGCCCTGTTGCTTGCGGAGGATTACGCTCGGTGGGCAATTTCCCGATGTTTGCCGGTGATCAAAGGTGCCGCACACCACCGGGCGATCGGCCATTACGCCAGGGCCCACGGCCCCCTGATTTCAAAGTGGCTTGAGTGCTTGGCCTTGCCCAACTGGTGACTGCTCTACGGGCTGCTGCTTGCTGCCACTTGCAATTCCAGGCGCTGCAGAATGTCACGCTCCTTGGCCAGGCCCGAAGACCCCATGCCGCCAAAGGGTTTGTTTCGCTGGTCGATCCTCTTTACCTGTTCGGCATCTGCCCTGTTGCTGCTGAAAGCCCGCTTACACCGGAGCCAACGTTTTCAGCGACCAGCAGAGCTTGGGACTGCTGGTGGCTGCCTACCCGTTCCCTGCTGCTGCAGCCGCTCCTGAAGCCGCCAGGGTTGGCACTCTCCTTGGCAGTGTTGCTCCTTTCTAGATTAAATGAACCCCATCGACTGGCAGGAGTGTCACAAACGGGAGAAGAAGCCAGGTGATGCGAGCTCATTGAGCTACGCAGGAACTTACTCGGCCCGGTCAGACGGCCCTGGCCGGCCTCTCTCTTGAACCGTGCCCAAGGGCTTTGCCTGTAGGGCTGCCTGGGCCCCAACGGTTCGGGCCAAGACCATCTCGCCCTGCGCATCGTCTGGCAACCTGCTGGCCCCCGACCAGCGGCAGCGTCAGGGTGGGCGGGCTCGATTGCCCTGGTCCCAGCCCAGGGCGTGCGTGAAACTGCCTCCGCTTATGTGCCCAGGAGGTGGCGATCGACAAGATCCTTCACGGGGTTCGGGACCTACTGGAGTTGCAGGGGCGCTGGTACCAACCTCAACGGCCCAACGCGCCTGCCAGGCGCGGATCCTTGAACTCAGCAGCGCCTGCTTCGGCAATGTGACGACTGGCTGGATCGGCGCTGTGGCAGCCTACTCCGGCGGAATGCGCCGCCGGCTTGGACCTGGCCAGCGGCCTACTTCACGATCCAGCTGTCTGGTGTCGATAACCGCACCGTCGCCCTTGACATCCGAAAGCCCGTGCCGCGATCTGGCAGGTTGTTGCGCCAGCCCTCCGCGATCAGGGCACCACGGTGCTGTTGACAACCACTAACTCGAAGAAATCGATGCCTCGCCGATCGGCTTGGCACGATCATCGATGGGTGGGAAAACAGGTGATGCCCGAGGGAAAGCGCCCAAACCAGCTTGAAGAGCGCCCTGGGGGGGGCGATCGGTCACCACTGCGGGTACGGAATTATCAACGCCCCCTGACTGAACGGTCCGTGAGGTTGCTGGAGCGCTGCCGGGCGTTCGCCAGGTGGTGGTGGAACCTGGCCCAGGGCCATTCGCTTCATCTCGTTGTTGAGACAATGGCAACGGTGGATTGAACCCGCTGCGGCGTCCAGCTGGCCGCGCCGATCTGCCAGTGTTTCTCTCTCTCCCAAAGCCGCCCCAAGCCTTGGATGATGTCTATCTTGCCAGCCCACCGGCCGCACCCTGATGGATGCGGAGCCTGCAGTGGCCGGTAGCCGTGAATCCCCAAGCGGAGCGCAAAACAGGCTATGCGTTGATCCATTCTCGAGCCCTTTTCCTTCCCTCTACCCGGCGATGAACCCGTGCATCCCTCCATGACCTCCACCGTTGGCCAACCTGGGGCGTCAATCTCCCGGGAATTCAGCCTACCGCGATCAGGGCCAGGAAATCCTCGGCTCTGACCAACGGCTTGTTCCTGCAATTGCCCGGCGGCCCTCCACGCTTGTGGCTAGGGGTGTTTGCAGCCATGTCTGGCTGGTGTTGTTCCGGCGCCCTGTTCGCAAAGCGCCTGAGGGTCTGCTGCCCCCGATGCATGAGCCTTACGGCCCGCTTTTCCTCGGGGGCTGGGGTGATTGTGTTCACGCGTTTCAAGCGCGGCGCTCAACGCCCGGACTTCCAGTGATGTTCGATCGGAATTTCGCTTTTCTGAACCGGTTGCTGGTGGCAACGTTGCATCGAGAAGTTTCGATCGTGGATTGCCTCGTGCTCTAACATCACCAAGCCTCATGCCTGGTTCCCAGAGCCTGGCGATCATGGGAACGGCGGCCCTGCTCGGATACGGCTGGCCAGGGTCTACGGCTTGTGCTGGTCCTCGTCACCTGCTGCTGCTCGCTTCGCCGTGACCGGACTGAGCCTGGGGCCTCGCTCTTTGCCGTTGCCGGACACATCAATTGATTCGCCGTGATCTTCGTGGTGAACCTGCGCTGGCTGTTCGCCACAACCGCGCTCGCGCCGATTTCGTTCATGCCCACCTGGTGGGGGTGGCTAGCCGGCCCTGAATCCACTTACGTTCGCTTATTGAACCGATTCGTGCCGCCTACTGCCGGCAAGTTTCCCAAGTCAGCCGTTGTCCTCCAGGCTCCCTACGGCGCCTTAACAAGCGGCCCACTGCCTGCTGTTTGCAGTGCTGGCTGGCGGGCCTGTTCCTCCTGATCCGGCATTGCTGGATCGCAAACCTCAGCTGATGCCGCCGTGCCCCTCCTTGTTTCCCCCTCGGACCTGACCCTCGCCGCGCCCTGCGCGGAAACAAGGACCCTGCGCCCAGGACTGAATCGCGCCTGCGCCGTCAGATCCAGGCAGCATTTGCCAGGCTTTCACTGGGCTTGGTCGCATCGCCATGGCGTCCGATGCGCTCGACCGCAGCCAGATCCGTGAGCAGGCCTCAGAAGCCCCCCGCAACCCAGGCCCAACGCCTGCAGCTGGAGTTTGAACTCCCTCGCAGGCACCCTGGCAAAACCGCTGGCAACCGAGGCCGCTGTTCTCGAAACGCCGCCCCCAAAACCTGCTGAATGGGATCAAAGCGGACGATCCCCCTGCCACAGTCCCAGGCGTCGACACCGCCAACCCATTCGAGACGCCTCTACTGGCTGCTGGTGGCGTCCAAAGCCAAGCTGTACCGAGGATCCGTTCCAGGCAAAAGCGTCATTGGCGATCCATTCCGCCCCGATCCGCCTGCCGCCCAATCCAATGGCGCGACTCCGTCGCCCTGGATTCCTTCACGGCTGATTCCTCATGCCTGGTTCCTTTGCTTTCAGAATCATCTCCGGCGGAGCGGCCATGGCCTCAGACCCCGTTCGCCCCATTGGACCCTGGGCCGAACCCATTTGATCCAGCCCGCCCTTGGCGGCGGTGGCTTCGGAAGCTTCAATCCGCGACAGCTATTAGCGTCACAGCCAACGATCCAGCTCCAAGGCGCCGAGACCGAAAACCAACCCTGCAGCGATCCCTGGGAGGGGCACCCGGCAGCGGCAGCGACGGCAGGCCCAACGACGCCAGCCTCGATCCGGCGCTTCAAGAACTGTGCGTACTACGCATTCGGACGAGGTGGCAGCACCTTTCCACGGACGCCTATCTTTGAAGCGAGCGGGCCCGGAGCCCACTGTTCCAGCCTACCAAGCGGCCCAGCTGCCTTCCCCCCAACGCTGCCTCTCCCCAAGCCCCGAAATCAGCTAGAGGTCCTGCCGCCACTAGCCCACCAGCTGTTAGCAAAGATCGTTTTCAGCACCCAACCACCAGGCTGAGCGGCAAGCCGCGTCTCACCAAGACGCCCCGAGACCCCAGGGGCAGCGGCTTGAGCCGCCGTCCACCCGATCTGGCGGCCTTGGGGCGCTCGTGGTTTGCCGGATCCACAACGGGACGACGAAGAGCGCCGGGCCTTTCTGACCCAGCTATTCGATCAAAATCCTGACGAAACCGTCTTTCCCTGACCAGCCGGCAAACAGTTGCGCGGTTTTCCCCCCCCCCTTTGCCCCAAGTATCCCCACCACCGGCTGCAGCCGTGGCCTCCCTGCAAGGGGGGTTGATCGTCTTCGGTGCAGGCGCCGGAGGGTTCCGCCGATGCGGCAATGCGAGGTGATTGCCCCGCCCATGGCGCAAGCCAGCCTGGCCAAATGGCGATCGGCCGTGCGGCCCTGGAGGCCCGAGCACATCGAAGCGGTTCGGAAGACGCTGCCCGCAGCCCTGAATCATCGGACTGTGGAAAACGCAGCTTTGGCCGAATAGTTCCGTCTACATCACGCCGGGATGGGAGGACATCAAGGCCGCTGGGCGCCGGCGCCGATGTGGTCGCCATCGATGCCACCGAACCGCGTCCGACCGGCGGCGAGGACTGACCCGCACTGAATTCGATCGGGCCCACACCGACTCGGCGCCTCGTTGATGGCCGGATGTCGACAGCGTGGCCAACGGGCTGAGGCTGCGGCCCTTGGGCTGCGCCTGGGTGGGAACCAACGCGTGTTATGCTAACACGCAGGAACGGCCGCTTGTTGCTCCAGCCTGGATCTGCTGGCGCCCTGACGTGCCGCCCTTGCCACGAAGGGGCGTTCGGATCTGTGAAGCGGATCGCCACGCGCCGGCGACGCCAGCGGGCCGAACCGCCTGGGAGCCCGATGCGGTGGTTGTGGGAACGCCATCCACCGGCCGTGGATCTGCGAGGGGCCGCCTAAACGTCAGACGCTGGCAGGTTGAGCGAGTCGCTCACATCATTCCAGGCATTGCCCTGCCCGCCCATGCCAGGCATGCCCATTCCTCCCATTCCACCGGGAAAATGGTGGGGCCTCAGGTTCGGCCTTGTCGGCGATCACACTTCGGTGGGTGATCACAAGCAGGCGATCGAAACCGCATCCTGCAGGGCCAGCCGCACCAGCCTTGGCGGCATCGAGAATGCCAGCGGCCGATCAGTCCTTCGTATTCCGCCTGGTGAAGGGCATTGAAAACCTTTGCCGGAGCTCAGCGCTTCAGCCCACCACACACACGCCGTTGGCGCCTGGCGTTATCGGCGATGCTTGGGCGCAGGAGCCGAGAGGGCGCGCTGGAACGATCTGGGCACCGGTGCGCTGATCGCCGTTCAGCCCGGGCGATCAGACCATGCAAGAACCGGCCAGCCAGTTGCAGCAGGGCCTGCCGCCACCGGGGACATGCCCTATCTTCGACGCACGCGCGGGTGGCGTTGAGCAATCCTCATGCGCACTGCGTGGCGCAGTTCGGTTCGGTGGGGCCGACCTGAATGACGGCCACACCTCCGCCAATTTTGGCGAATCCGCTCATTGAGCTTTTCCTTTAAGTAAGTCCGGAGTTCGTGACCTCCAGTTCGCGTTGAATCGGCGACCGCGTTCGGCGACGCAATCGCGATGCTCAATCGCTGCGAAGGATCGTGGTGCTGTCCTTGCTGATCGTGATCCGACCGCACCTTGCCGAGGTCGGCCAGCTGACGCTGTCGAGAACCATCGCCCGGTCCTCGCTGATCAAGGTGGCGCCCAGTGAGGAATGGCGATGTCCTGCAGGCGGCCTTACGGCGCTCACCGAAGGACGGAAAGCGCGCACCCGCTTGCCACCTGCAAGCACACCACGGTTCTTGTTCACTCACCAAAAGGTGGCCAAGGCTTCACCGTCGACTCCTCGGCCAGGATCACCAGGGGCGAGGAGCGCCTTCGCGACCATCTCCAGCACGGGCAGAAGATCGGCGATCGCACTGGACTTGCGGTCGTGACGAGCACAAGGGGCGTTCTCGTAGTCGCAGACCTGACGGTCGCGTCGTGAACGAAAATATAGGAGATAGAATAGCCCCGTCGAAGCCCATGCCCTCGTATCTCAATTCGGTGGCCCAGAGAGCGGATCCTCGACGGTGAATCACCCCATCGGTGCTTCACTTGTCCAGGCGTCAAGAAACCATCTGGACGATCTGCTCGTCGCCACCGGCAACTGACCGTGGCGACCTGGCGGATCGCCCACCGCCACGGGCCTCAAGACAGACCGGCGGATGCCGTCACGATCTCGGCGGTCGCCGCTTCCATGCGCCGTCGCAACGCCCAACCGGATTGGCACCCGCCGCCACGTTGCGCAGACCTTCCTGGCACCAGGGCCTGGGCCAACAGGGTGGCCGTCCGTGGTGCCATCGCCGGCCTTGTCCTTGGTTTTGGGTGGCCACCTGCTGCAAATCAGCTTGGGCGCAAGATTTTTCGAAACGATCTTCAACGGCTCGATTCCTTGGCGAATGGTGACGCCGTCATTGACATGTCCGGGAGCACCCGAACTCTTCCTCGATCACCACGTGCGACCCGCGCCCCGATGTTGACCTACACCGCAATCGGCAAGGGCATTCACGCCGACGCTCCAGAGAAGCGCCGGATGCATCCGAGAAACTGATCAAGTTTTGGCCATCGTGGGGGGTGGACAGACCGTGGGCTGCCCGATAGACGTCAACGATCAGCTCCCACGGCGGGCGGGGGCCGATGTTCAGCGATGTTTGTAGTGGGGTAAAGCCGAATCAGACACCCGGCTTCATATGGGTCTGCCATGGAGAGAATGATGCACACCACGAGCCTGGCTGACGCCTAGCGATGGCAAGCGCCGATCCGGGACGGGTTCCCCCCAGTGCGATGGCCTCTGATCATCACGGGCCTCGCTGGCCATGGCGTGGTCTACGTGCCGATCCCGCTGTTTCTGACCATGACCGTGCCGCAGCCGACGGCTGAAGTGCTGCACGTATTCCGCGCCTGCGCGAAGAACCTGGGGACAACCGATCCGAGGGCTAATTCAGCTCATCAAACATGCCCCGCCATCACACCTGCAAAACCTGGCCAAAGTGATGTAGGCGGCCGGCCAGGATCGGCGGCCAGAAAGCGCACGGCCGCGGCCACAACTCTCAGGCCTGGCCGACCCGGCCGGAGGGAATGCCTTGAAGAATGGGCTTCCACATTCAGGTCCTGGGTCATCTCGGTGCAATGAAGCCCGGCGCCACGGCATTAACGGTGATGCCGCGCTGGCGAATTCGGCGGCCCGTGCTGCGGTGAAAACCCGAACCACAACAGCCTTGGCGGCGCTGTAGTTCGTCCTGGCGGCGTTACCGTCCAGGCCGACGCACCGAGGTGATTTGAATGAATGCGGCCGCGGCGGGCCTTGAAGCATCGCTGCGGCTCGCAGCCCGGGTAGCAGAGAAAACAAGCCCGGTGAGAATTGAGATCGATCACCGCCTTCCAGTCCGCGGTCTCCCATGCGTCAGTAGCAAGGCCATCGCGGTGATGCCGGCGTTGTTGAACCACACGTCCGAGTGCCGCAAGCGCTCGAGCAACCGCCTGGATCAGCCCGTCACCTTGCCTTCTTCGACATACGTCCCGCCCTGGAGGGCATGGCCCGGCCGCCGGCGCCCTCGATCTCGGCGACCACGCCTCAGCGGCGCTGGCGGAATTGGCGTAGTTGAACCACCACCTCAGCGCCGTCGGCCGCCAGGGCCAAGCGAATGCACGGCCGATGCCACGGCTCGCACTCCGGTGACCAGGGCGTCCTGACGCCTGCACGTGATGCCTGCGTGAAGCGGTACATCGTGCGAAGCACTGGGCGGCACCGCGATCGTATGCCGCCGCTCTTCGCCGAGCTCAGCCCGCCATTTGCTCTGACGGCGACGAAGCCTTGCGAAGGCCACTGGCGATGAACGCTCCCAGCTGGCTTTCTGGCTTACCCATCACCACCACATCTGGCCCGGGGCGAGGCGCACCTACCGCGGTTGGCGAATCAAGCTTTCGACTCTTCTGTTGTAGTGGCACCGCGGTAGCTGTAAGGGTTCCCGACCTTGGGGGCGGGGGTGCGAAGTCGCCAGCACCATGGCGGCCGGATGCGCCTGCCCAGCTCCAGTTCCCGCCAGGCTGCGGGCCGTTGAGGCGCCGATAGGGCGCCATTCCTCACTGAGCTGGAATTCTCCACTTTCGGCAGTCTGAAGGAGGAGAGCCAGATCCCATGAAGCACCGCCAGGGGGCGCAGGGCCGTGCGGCATGGTGCGCCCGCCCGCCACAATAGGGGCTCACTCACGGTTGGCACCGGCCCTGGAGCAGCTGCGTTCCCGTTCTTCGCTATCGGACGCGGGCAAATCAGCCGGCAGGCGGGGCAATTCCGCGGGCACTGAGCACCACAATAGAGATTGGCGCATTGCTGGCAGGCTGCCACCAGGCTGCGCAGAGGTGAATCCCGCCCTCCAGCAGGTTTCATCGAGGGTGGCAATCGATTGCAGCACAACGATGCCCCGGCCTCGGCCCCTCTTTCTGAGCCTGAATCCATTCTCGATCACGATCAAGGGAACGCCTTCGCTGGCCAGTTGTTTCGGCGATTTCACGGCCGATGCGGCATAGCCGCAGAGGAATCAACATGGTTCCATCGTTTGCAAGGTAGCGGCGGAAACGTTTTCGCGCAATGCGGGCGGAAGTAACCCGACCTCACTCAGACCCAACAGGCTTCTGATGGAGAGCTGAACCACCACCAGGCCGCCGACAATCGAGAACACGGTCACCCCAACGCGCGACCGCGGCGCGGTGAGGGGATCACCTCGCCGTAAGCCGATGGTGCTGATGTGATCAAACACCATCTCAGTAGGAATCGCCCCAATGCCAGCCCTCGACGATCCGGTAAGCGAGCGCCGAGAGGTTGAACCCACCTCGCCAATGAAACCAGCGGCGTCAGCCAGGGTGGCGACGGCGCACGACGGCGGTTGGCGGCGTGGCTGAAGCGGCGTTGGACGGTTTTGGGAAGGGAGCATCCAGCGACGCCGTGAACGCGAAGAGCCGTGGAACAGAAGAGCCGGCTAACCGAGCCGCGAGGGCTTTGAAGCACTCTCGGTGACCCCGAGCTGATTCGAGGGGAACGGCCTCAACAAACACCTTGTAAACCACCCTGGCGGCGCGGCAGGCCTGTCGCCGCTGCGACCAGCGCCACCAGGGGGGTGCCGGTCAGCAGGGCCAGTTTCGCTGAGCAGGGGAATTTCGCTGCTGAGCACCACATCGGCGACAGCCAACCTGGGCGGCCCTGCTGCGCCGGCTGCGCGCTGGCCTGGCTCACCGCAGATCAGGCAATTTCGAGCGGATCCTGCTCACGGCAAGGCCCTTGCAGTGGGCCGCGGGCCAGTCAGCAACCGGTGTGGCCCGCTGGGT
>Ga0163217_1000536_pt1 | contig 13114 bp, 19 predicted proteins | sample SynspAceP_FD_185933 | JGI IMG/M metagenome (GOLD analysis project Ga0163217, IMG submission 185933) | Saline lake microbial communities from Ace Lake in Antarctica - Synechococcus sp. Ace-P (PacBio error correction) | ecosystem: Environmental > Aquatic > Non-marine Saline and Alkaline > Saline ...
CGATCGAGTGGGTCTTTGAAGCGTGGTGTCCGGAAATCATGGCCATTGATAAAGCCGCACTGCAGATCAATCCGTTCTGGTGCCGCATCGGAGACAAAAACCGTCATCCCTCCGACGCCGAAAATTGAAACCGGTGGGTTGTGTGAAACCAGTGGAAGAAAATTAGTCCTGCTTTCCTGTGCCTAACCAAACAGGTATTATCTGGTTGGCTTTGACTATTTCTCGTGCGACTTTATGACTGATCGCATGACACCGCCCCAAGGCACCGCCACAACTTGTTTCGCCGTGCAGCGCAAACGCGCGCCTACCTGTGGTCGTGCCTCGCTTACAACGAACGCGAATAACCGAAGGCGCCTTGTTAACCCAGTTGCAGGGGGCGTTGAAGTTGCGATTCGGCGCGATGGGAGGTTGGTGGTTGGTTGGACGATGGCCAGCCGTGGATCAGACAGCGATGCTTGATGCAATCATTGGTGTCAGTCGCCTGCTTTCGGTATTTAACAATGGGTCGCCGTAATTGTGGTAAACGAACCGCACCAGCCGGCCGTATCGAGGCGGCTGTCCGCGACATGGTGGGTGCTGATGGAATCGCCGACTCTGCAGCACCCAACTCATCGCTGTTAGCCGCCATGGTGGGCCGCGCTGGGAGCAAGGCGTTGAAATGGGTTATTGCCGTGCGTGAAAAATCGTGAAGACGACCCTGGGGCAAACGCCTAGGCACTCGCTTGTTTTTATTCCTGTTACGCATCGAAGCAATGTACAAGTGCCCACTCCATGCGGGCGAATTTTGGCTTAATGGACCCGCGCTGTGGTTCAAGCTTACTTGCGATTGCAGAACGGCAGTCGATTCATGAAAGGACTCTACGCCTGGTCGGATTTGCTGGCTGAGGCCCCTGGCCTTACATGCCGCAAGGCCGCCACAAGGGCACTAAATAGCGCACTTCAGTGTTGATCAAGCTTTTGGCGTATTGGCCCTCGCGGGGTCTGATGCTTCACCACCTGGCCTTTCGGGCAGTGGAGTGTGGTTGGAGTTTGTGGTGTCTAATTTGTTCGTTTTTTTTACGGCGCCTACATTGTGGTGGAATACTTGCTGTTTAAAAACGCCCGTGGCGGTTGGCCAACCATCGCGTGACGATCTTGTTGTTCCTTTTCCGGTAAGATCAATCTTTTCTGTCGTTGGGTATTGTCGGTGGAAGACGTTGGCCCCATCTTTGAAGAGGTCAAAGGTCGCCCCCTGTACTTGGTTAAGAAACCCGATGGCTCAATGGGAGCGGCGGAAAGCCCAAAAGCGAACTAAAAATGAAGTCAAGACCGCTAACCCGCAATCAATGATTCAGCCTAACATGCCATTTCGTAGAAGGGCAATGCTGGTTTGATCCGCAGTAGGATGCATAGGCCGGTTCCATTGACTGAGAAAGCCATACCGACAGCAAGAAAAATTCTCGTAAACTGACTGAAGACCTGATTGAAGGGCAATCGAACAAGGTGAGGAAATTAATGACCCGAAAAGAAACATTAAAGCTACTAGTCCACCAATGAGTTTAGCCTTAAAGGCTGCCAAAGCGGCGCTTGAAACCAGGCGTGACCAACCCCACCAATGCACCAGTGCGGCAGAGGCGGCCGACGGAGCACAAATGAACTGAGTTGGGTGATAGTTTTTTTTCATGGACAGGTAACCTAGTAAACTGCTTTAAAAAATGACGGTATCCAACATGACGGAACTCAACGGACGGACTCCAACTATGACCGGACCCAAGGCAAAGGTGCAGCCAGTAAGTCTGGGCAATGAAGCCCCCGAGCAAATTGCCATCCTGCGCCGATGGAACTATGGTGTGGACGACGCGGTCAACGAGCGCCATTGTAGACCCTTGCTATCAGCGGACACTGACCGCGACCAGTTGTGTTTGGTCGCTGCGCATCCACTCGAGCAGCTGGGCGGCTGGACGTCTTATCGGCGTCGCCGTAGACCATCGGACTGCAACCTAAAATTTCACTGACGCCATTGGCGATCTCAGCAACAAAAGCAAGGTCAGCCCTTATGGACGCTGATCCTGCCGCGCGCATGCCAGTTATGACAAAATCATGGGTTCGTGCTTGGTGTTGGAAGCTCAAACGGATCGGTTTTTGAAATCCCTGTTGGACGTGGCCAGATTAATGTTTGATGGTCACCTACATATCCACCAACTACCTAATCATCCGGAATGTGCTCGTTTGAAGACCTTCGCGCAGCCGCTATAACCGAGGGCCGTTGTGGATACCGGATAGCGCGAACTGGCCGCCTGCCATGTAATACACAACCAAGGACCCTGGTGAGCCGGGTCAAAAATCGTGGTCAGTGGTGCACCTAGGCATCGCCCACTCCTTTGGCTGAGCAGGTCAATACGACATGGCTGGTGGCCAGTATAAGATCGTGGGTTGCTGGCGTTTATGACTTCACGCACGCCCACATCCCGCCTTCTTGAGATGTTCAATCGTGGTGCGCCCACGCGAACAGTGGCCGCGCGATCATGAACGCCAATCCGTCAACACGGCACTCGCCTGGCGATCCCGATGGCCAGGCCCGTGTGCCGAGTACCAAGGCCTGACTAGCGATGCCCTAGGCGACTAATTGGGGCGCAGCAAAATCAAGGGTTGGACGCCTGTCTCAGCTATGTCAAACTTGCCGTAAATACTTCAACACCCCTTTCAATGCGATCTACGCTTGCGAGAGACGGTGGGCGGTGGTGGTCTCTGAGCGAATAGACACATAGCCGCAATACTCTTGCTGGTAGAACTGTTCGCCAGCTTGCCTGATTCTCTTATCATCCGTGTGAGCCGCCGTTTTTACGCCATTAAATAAGTCCAGTACAAAGCAAATCTTGGTAACGGCAGCCGCTCTTTCACCCCAAACGGTTGATTTGATTCATGTCTTCCAGCGCGAGATGCCCCAAGGAACTTGTGATGGTGTCATAACCGTTCTCATGCGGTACAGAGCCGTCCTCTCAACCGCATATCAAGAGCATTTGGGTGCAGCGTTCGCCGCGGCTCGTTCGTTTTTCCTAGCCTTTGATACGTTCAATGACCAATTATCAACATCGTAATCGCATCAAATGAACCCACGCCGTGCTCCTGAAGCGAAGCGATGTTTTCCTTGTTTTCGGATTTCGTACTCTTTGACAGGATTGAAATGCTTGGGGCTTGTAAAAAAAGATGTCGTAGCGTGATGCCGCTGGCCAAGCATGGGCTTCCATGACCTCCGCCAGAGCAAGGGGCACACACGGTGTAAGCCAGTCACGCGTTCGCGCCCGGCGGTGCAAGTGTCCAGGGCCAGTGGCGCACAGTTGGTCATGCAAAGGGTTTTATGCAAAGGGTCAGACATTGCTTGATCCAGATCAATCTTAAATTTATGAACCATAGTGTAATGGCTTAGATCCTTGAAGAAAAAAGTCCGTGACAAAATTTGTAAAACGTTCGTCGACAAGTTGGTGACAAGTTCACGACCAGTGGCGATGCGTACCCGTGGCTGACCGTTGAGCCGAATGTAGGTCCGACGCCCGCCGATATCTAACGCACTCTGGCCGTAAGAAGTGAGAGCCACAGAGGATGACACCAAAATTGAATGCGAGCGCACCTTTCTACCGGTGCGGCGCCCTGGCGCGGGCGGGCATGGAATCGCCGACCCGTGGCCATGGCCAATGTCGGCGCTTGACGATGTGTGATCGTGGTGTGCCAGGGCCAGCCGGCTTGTCCATCCCCGCGCGTATCTGGTCTAGGCAAGATGCCAAACGCCAAAATCACCTTTTTGATGCCCGTCGAGTTCACTACTTCAGCCGGGGTGGACGCTCGTCGGTGCGGGTTTGGTGTAAACCCAGAAACCTAGACCGTGGAAACCCACAGGGTAAGTACAGTCCATTCGGGTGTGATACTGGGTGGAGCAAAATAATCGCTGAATTTGATCGCTGAGGCATAGTAGCTGTGACCGATGCCAGACCGGCAAACGGTATCGTCTATGACTGGTTGTTTGTGACAACAGGGACCTGGCGTGGAAATCAAGACGACAGAAAGATTGAGGGCATGGATGCTCGGACTAATCCGCCAGCAAGAAGGCGATTGCCATATTTAATGCGGGCCCCAAGCCGCAGGGGTCTCTCAACCGGAGTGATAGTGACTATTTAAAACTGGTGGCGTCCGCTTGGTTTGCCGTCCCCCGCCACAGAAAATGAAATCGCGGGCGCTCCACCCTGAAGATGACCTCCATACCACAGATGATTTGGCCCGTCGGCTGTGGTTAGGAAATTGCTCAAAATCGTTTACGCCGCCGCATAACCAAGGTGTTTGCGATGCGCCGGTTGACGCCAAAGTCAAAATGCTTTTTGAGGAACGTGACATTGAGCCGTTTTATAAACCATGTCTCACCGGCCATTGATCCCGAGTTGCAAGCGACGCGATCTACCGCACAGCCCGCCAACGGAGCGTGCGACCTAGATTATCGACAGTGATTCATGTGGATTCCACCATGAGTGCCGCCGAAGCGGTAAGTTGCGCAAGTCCATGCCCCTGGCAAAGAGCGGAATCCCAATGCCGCCGAAGGTTGAGTCGAGGGTCAGCCATCGGAAAAATTTAAACGCAGCCCGCTATCCCACGTTTTGCAAGGTAGGGGGACCGTCGCCTAGTGGTGTCCACGCGGCAAAACCGCTGCGATCAGCGTTTACAGTGGCAAAGGTGCCCCGTGGCGGTCGATCATCTGAATCGCCGCCGCAACGGTCAGGTCTCACCAAAAGTCAACAATGGTACACTTTGCCCAATGGTGACTGGGCTCGGTAAGGTCCATGCTGGTGTGAGTGAACTATGCAGGCAACCTAACGCCGTCATTCCCCTTGTATTGATCCGCATTCGAGAACTGTGGAATTCGTCGTTGGTCATTGAAGAAAAAGCTTGCTAGGGACCCTAGCCGTCGATGTATGCGCGTTCGGCTAAACGAGGAAGAACCAAAAAATCAATGGAAGATATCTCGATACCAAGTGATGGTGGTGAAACGCTTGGAAACCTTTGGGTGGCTCAGTGTGCTGGGTGGCGGCGGTCGCCGTTTATTGTTGAAATCATTGCTGGTGCGCCGCGATATTGCATGCTCGGCTCCCGTGTCTGCCATTGGGAAAGTTGCTGCTCAGTGGCATCGCACTGACGGTGGTGGTGGCGGCGATCCTGACGGCCGTTTTGTGCCTGGTCTGGACCAGGCGCCGGTGGGGATCCTGCGCGGCCTTAGTGACTATGTGTTTTGCCTTTTGATCGCCTTTGGCCCCAGCCGCTATTGTGTGGCGTGTCATGGATCTACTTGGAAGCCATTGCGCCAACCCACGATTGAGTTAATGGTCTCTGTCGCAAGTCTCTTAACGGTCGCCGTCGAGCACTGATTCCCATAAGGCCCTGACAGCCTGGCGGTTGGTGGCCATTTCTTGCGGTGAATCGGGCATCGCTCAGGCAACCTTGCCAGGCGCAGGGTCGTTGTTGTTTTACGCAGGCTTCGATAGGCGCCGCGAATGGCAAATTCGTGGCCACCCGATGTAGAAAATCAGGCCCAGGCCTTCTCAGTGATGCCGAATGACAACGCAATATTCCTCAGAATTGGGGATCAGCGCAGGGCTTCTTGACGGCGCGTGAAGCGCCCGCACGAGGTACGAAGTGACAACTCCAGTCAAACCATTGCGCCGGCGTCGTTCAATCAGAATAAAGGGTTTTGTTGGGCGATGGCCTTCGGCTGATCTTACGGCGCATGGCGCGTCCACCTCGTCGCCTAGCGTCTCAAGGAATCGCTCAGGTCGCGTCAAAAACCTACTCACTTATCTTTTCAAATGCTGCGCCAACCTTGCGGATCACCGACCACAAAAACGGCTCTGGTGATGGGCCTGATGCCCTCGCCAAGCCAAGCATTTGCTGTTTGTAATTGCCTCAACGCCTCGATTGACAGGCGCAGTAAGCGGCATCACCACGGGTGCCGCAGTCCGTAAGGTCGACCTCGTAGAGTCGGCCCGAGGAACGTCATGTCCGATTAGCCAAGAAGGTCCAATCGTCCGGGCTAGTTTTTGGCGTAGTGCTCGGCTGCGTTTTTTCATCGTGGTCATCCAAATTAGAGAACACCCAAGTCTAGTCCGAGGAGTAGCCCCAACTCTTTGCCGCCATGCTTACCATATCGCGATGATGGCAAATTTAGGTGGTGGGCTTTGTCAGCGCGGCAGTTGCAGCACCAACGCCAAACCCAGACTAAGGTCTGATCAAGGATCATATGTCAGCGAGGGCGGACAGCTGACAAGCGAGCGCCTATCAAATGGACAGGACCCCTGCGATATCTGTGCCAGCAAGCTGACAAAGCTGATTTGACGCTGTAAGTCACTGCAATCAAATCATTTGTTGCTCAATGTCTGGTTCGCCATCCGCGAGCAAACACGCACCGCATATCCGCGTTCAAGGATGGGCCTTCACCCGATAAAAGTCGATGGTTTCATCAGCGTAAAAACGCCAAATTCAATCAACTATCTAAGCACCACGGGTGCTGAACACGTATGGGTCGGCCCAGGGGCAGCCAGCCATCAGCCCAGCCACCCGAACCAGTGTTGTGGCAACTCACGAGCAGGGGCCAGATAGGCGCTGCGTTGCAATGGTTTCAATCCAGGTCAAGTAGACTAGGGTGGTGGTTTTGTGGGTTTTGTGGCGAGCGCCGCCTGCACTAACAAAGGTAAAGCCTCATCAATACGATGCGGCTCGCTCGAGAGGCTTCGAAGGGGCCGTCTAAAAAAGACGTCGATGTTCTGTGTAACCGCTTGTGCCGTCATTCGCCAAAACGAAGTGAGGATGTTCTTACTTGGTTGGTTTCGGATCATAATGTCCCGTCGAGCTGGCGCGGGGTCTGATGGCTCAGCCGCGCCGTGTCGGCCTTGTTGTGCGTCGCTCTGCGATTCTGCTGAGCCAAAACGGCAAGCAAAGGCATCACGGAAACCCGCGCAACGCGTTGCCGATACGCCATGTCCTTTTCAAATCATCTGCGGGTAGCCCCATGGCGCGCCAATGCTACCCTGCAGCAGCGCAATCTCTTGTGCGCCCTGGCAAGTGCAGCAACGGGCGGGTTGGGTGCAGGACACCGTGGCACAAGATTTGGAGGCGGCTTACTTGTTTTTTGAGGCGCTTGGAAGCACTGTTGCAGTATCAGGGGAGGATGCCCAAACCACCGATCCTTGCCTTGAGGATGCGTCGCGCGATTGGCTCATTGTGCCGCTGCCGATGGGCTACCCGCAGATGAGTTTGAAAAGACGATGGCGGCGATCATCGGCAAACTGCGTTGCCGCGTGTCGAATGAATGCCTTTCAGCTTGGCCGTTTGCTAGTCAAGAATCGCCAGAGGCCGACGCCGACACAAGGCCGACACAGAGCCGCGCAAGCAACCCATCATAGAACGCCGAGCAGCATACGATCGGGACATTTGATCGAACCAAACCAATATAGACGACCTCACTCACTTCGTTTGGCGATGAAAGGCACAAGCGTTAGCACAAAGACATCGACGTCCTTTTTAGACGGCCACCGCATTCGAAGCCTGCTCGACGCAGAGCCGTCATCGTATTGATGAGCTTTAACCCTTGTTGCCTGCAGTGGCGGCCGCTCGCCACAGAAACCCCCAAAACCACCACCTAGGTCTAACTTGACCTGACTGAAAACCATTGCCACAAGTCGCAGCGCCCCTATCTGGCCTGGCTCGTTGAGTTTCCAACACAGAGGCCACATTTTATTTTTTTTTTTAATCTATGTGATTTTTTCTGTGGTTTTGTTCTTTTGTTGCTTTGTATTGGCTTTTGTCTTATGTGTTTCTCTGTTCTCCACATACGTGATTCATGTTCCACTCACGTTGTGCTAAGATCGAATCGCTTTTGATTGTATTGCGTACTGCTGAGGAACCCATTCGACTTGATCGGTGAAGCCCTATCTTTGATATCTGCTGGTATTTTGTGTTTTTTTTCTCTCGTCGCGGATGGCGACCAGACGTTATTGTAGCAACAAATTGAATTTGATGCCTGTGACTCTTTTTATTCATTGCGTTCTTTATTCATTTTCTTTGTTTTTTTTTCTTAGCTGTTCTGGTCTTATATCAGTATTATGTATTCTATCTTTTCTTTCATGATTGGGTCCTTTGTCTCTATTTTGTTGATATGGTCTCGTCATCGCTGTATGTCAGTCTGTCCGATTCTCGTCTTTGATATGAATTTCATTCTGCTTTTTGTATCTATATTCTATATATTTTTTTTTTTTTTTTTGGTTTGCCGTGGTGCTGCACCTGCCCCGTCTGACAAAGCCCCACCAACCATAAATTGCTCATCAGATCGCGCGTATGGTAAAGTCATAGGCGGGCATAGAGATTTTCGGTACACCTCGGACTGAGACGGTTGCGAGTGATGACGCCCGATGAAAACGCACCGAGCAACACGCAACTAGCCGAACGATTGGCCTATTGGCTCGACCATGACGTCCTCGAGGCCGACTTCTACGAGGTTTCGACCCCTACGGCTGCGCGCCCGCCGATGGGTGATGCGGCTTTACGCCGTGTCAATGCGAGGGCGTTGTGAGCAATATTCAAAAAGCTAACATGATTGGGCTGGACATCAAGGCCAATCACCAAAGGCCCCTTTGTGGTCGGTGATCCGCAAAGTTGGCGCAGATATTTAAAAGATACGTGAGTACGGTTTTGACCGCCCCTGACCGGAGTATCCTGAGACAGCCCTAGCGCACGAGGTGCAGCGCCATGCGCCGTAAGATACAGCACGAACGGACCATACCAAACAAACCCCTTGTATGTTGATTTGTAAAACACGACGCCGCGGCATGTTTGGATTGGCGTAATTCACTCAGTACCTCGGCTGCGCTAGCGCCGCTCCAAAGAGCCTGCGCTGATCCCACTCTGGGTAATATTGCGTTCTTGGCATCAACTGAGAAGCATGGCCTATTTCCTACATCGGTGGCCACGAATGCCACGCGGCCTATCGAAGCCTGCGTAAAAACAACAACGCCCTGCGCCTGCAAGGTGCCGAGCGTGCCGGATCTCAGCGCGAAGAAATGGCACATCAACACTGGCAACGAGGCCAGCTGTCAGGTGCCTTAGGAATCAGTTGCTGCGACGGCGACTGTAAGAATACTGCGACAAAGAACCCTTAACGTCATCGTGGGTTTAGGCGCTATGGCTTCTCGAAGTAGATTCCATGGACACCGCCTCACAATCAGCGGTCTGGGCCAGTGCGATACAAAGGCCAACACCATAATCCACTAGCTCCGCGCAGAGATCCCCAACCGGCGCCATGGGTCCAGACCGCACAAACGGGCGTCAGGATGCGCGCGCTCACACCAGCCGTCAGATGCGATGCTACTGAGCAAGCAACTTTCCACATGGGCAGACCTACGGGACGCAGCAAGTGCTAAAATCGCGCGCACCAAGACATGATCCAACAATAAAACGTGGCGACGCCGCACCCAGCACACTGAGCCAGCCCAAAGGTTTCCCAAAGCTGTCCACCACCATCGACTGGTATCGAGATTTCTTCACATGATGTTTTTGTCTCCTCGTTAGCCGTAACCGCGACAATCATCGCACGGTAGGTCCCTAGCAAAAGGCTTATCTTGCAATGAACCACGAAAAGTCCTATCATTCCTTCGAGCCGGATCAATAATGAGGGGAATGACGGGCGTTTAGGTTGCCTGCATAGTCAATATCTCACCAGCATGTGCCTTACCGAGCGCCAGATCACCAGGGTGCAATACGTGTACCATCTGTAGACTTTTGGTGAGAACCTGACGTTGGCGCGGCGATCATGTGGATCGACGCCACGGCACCTGCACTTAAGCGCTCGCAGCTTTTTGCCGCGTGGGCAACGACCGGCGACGTCCCCTACGCAAAAACGTGGATAGCGCGGCTGCGAATTTTCTGGCTACTCCTCGATCGGCAACGCTTTCGACGCGGCATGGGTGCCGCCTTTGCGCAGGGCATAGATGACTGCGGCTTACCGCTGTCGGGCGCACTCGATGGGGTGGAAGTCACATGAATCATGTCGTAATCTAGAGTCACCCGCTCCGTTGGGCGTGCGGTAGAATCGCTCGCTTGCATCGGGATCTAATGCCGTTGAGGCACATGGTGTTATATAAACGGCTCAAACGTGTCACTGTTCGCCTCAAAAAGCTATTTGTTGACTTTGGCAGTCACCAGCGCAATCGCAAACAACCTTGGTTTATGGCGCGAACGGATTTTGCAATTGCCCTACCCCAGCCCGACGGCCAAATCATCTGTGATGAAGTGTCCTATCTTCAGGGGAGCGCCGCGCAATTTCATGTTCTGTGGCGGGACGGCCAAACCAAAGCGACGACCATTTACAGTTTTAATAGTCCACTAATTCACTCGTGGAGAAGACCCTGCGGCTTGGGCCCGCATAAATACTGGCAATGCCTTGTCTGCCGATTAGCCCGAGCATCCATGCCCTCAATCTTGTCCGTAGCTCCAACGCCCAGGCCCCGTTGTCACAGACAACCGTCCATAGCGATACCCGTTTTGCTGGCTGGCATGCGTCACGGCTAATTTCCCCAGGATCAAATTTCAGCGATTTTTGCTCGCACCCCAGTGTCACACGCGCGAAGGATGTACTTACCTGTGGTTTCCCACGGGTCTTCGGTTCCATCCAACCGCACCGACGAGCGTGCCACCCCGGCTGAAAGTAAGTTGATCTCGAACGGCAATCAAAATGGTGATTTTGCGGTTTGTGCATTTGCCTACAGACGCGGCGGCGATGGACAAGCCGGTCGCCACCGGCACCGGCACGGATACATCACGTCAGCCCCGAATCACATTGGCGCATGGCCTACGGGTGGCGATCCCTATGCCGCCGCGCGGAAGGGCGGCTCGCACCGAGTAGAAAAGTGCGTCTATCAATTTTTGTTGTCGATCCTGTGGCCTCCTCTAGGCCGAGTGCGTTTTGATAGCGGCGGCGTCGACCCTACATTCGGCTTCACCTCAAAGCACGGTAGCGCATCGCGCACTGGTCGTGAACTTGTCCACCTAAACTTGTCAACGAACGTTTTACAAACTTGTCACGGCCTTTTTCTTCAAGGTCCTAAGCCATACACTATGAGTCATAAAAATTTAAGATGATCTCGAATAGTCCTTGAGCCCTTGGCATAACTATTATGCGCATGAGCCATTATCGCCCTGGCCTGCAAAACACTGCCGCCTGGCGCACACACGTCGGCTGCTGCACTCAGTCGTTGAGACCCTTGCTCTGGCGAGGAGTCATGAAAAGCCATGCCTAGGGCCAGCGCAATCCGCTTAACGAACTCTTTTTATACAAACACCCATAAAAGCAATTCATCGCTGTCCAAAGAGTACGAAATCCGCAAAACAAGAAAACATTCCGCTTTCGCTCAGCGAGCTACGGCGTGGGTTCATTGCATGCCGATTGCGATGTGATAATGAGTTTGAACTATCAAGGCCTAAGAAAACGAACCCGAGCGGGCGAAACGCTGCACCCAATTTGCTTGATATGCGGTTTGAGCAGGACTGGCTCTGTACGCGCATGAGAGACGTTATGACACCATCACAAGTTCCTTGGGCAATCTCGCGCTTGGAAAAAACATAATTCAAAATTCAACGGCGTGAAAGAGCGGCCTGGCCGGTTACCAAGATTTTGTTGTTAAGCTGGACTTAGTAACTGGCGTAATAACGGCGCTCACAACGGACGAATAGAGATCAGCAAGCGCGAACAGTTTCTACCGAGCAGAGTATTTGCGGCTGTGTTATTCGCTCAAGTAACACAACGCCCACCGTCCTCTACGCAAGGCGCGTGATCGCACTTGAAAGGGGTGTGAAGTTTTTACGGCAAAGTGACAATAAGCTGAGACAGTGCGTCCAACCGCTGTATTGCTGCGCCACGCCGAGATAGTCGCCTAGGGGCAAATCGCTAGTGCAAGGCCTGGACTCGGCCACACGGGCCTGGCCCAAATCGGATCGCCAGGCAGTGCCCGTTGTGACGGATCAGGGAGATTCCATGAATCAGTTAGCGCGCAGCGTCGCAGGTGGGCGCACGCACGATTGAAACATCTCAAAAGAAAGCGGAGTGGGCAGGGTGAAGTCATAAACGGAGTCCAGCGAGAACCCACGAGACTGCGCAGCCTGTCGACTTCAATCACAGAACCTATCATCAAGCCAAAATGGCCAATGCCTAGGTGACCCAAGAGCCCACGTTTTGAAGCCGGCTCACCCAGGTCCTTGTGTAATTACATGGCAGGCGGCAGTCCGCGTATCACGTATCCACCAACGGCCTCGGTTATAGCGCTGCGCGAAAGGGTCTCAACACGAGCACATCCCGTGATGAGGCTAGTTGGTGGATATGTAAGGTGACCATCACCATAATCTGGCCCCGCTCCAAACAGGGTTCAATACCGATCCATTGGACGCTCAACACCAAAGCACGAACGCCATGATTTGTCCAAACTAACACTGGCATGGGCGCGCGGCAGATCAGCGTCCATAACGGTGCATGACTGCTTTGCGTGTGCTGAGATACGACCATGGCGTCAAGTGAAGATTTAAGGTGCATCCGATGTCCCCTTGAATCGCAGCGGCCCGAATAAGACGTCCAGTCCCGAACCTGCCGTCGAGTGGATGCGCAGTGCCGACAAACACCACTGGTTCGCGGTCAGTCCGTCCCTGATAGGCAAGGTTCTAGCAATGGCTCAGTTGTACGCAGTCGAGTTGCCACACCATGATATAAGGCATACGCGCAGATAGGCAATTGCCTCGGAGGCGCATTTCGCCAGACTTCACTGGCATGCTACCATCTTTGCCTGGGTCGGTCAAGTTGATCCGTCACAGTTGAGTCCGTATGTTGGATCCGTCATATTTTAAAAAATAGCAGTTACCTTATTTACCCTGTCATAAAAACTATCACATCCAAAAACCTTTCCCCCCGTTTCAATTCATATTTGTGCTCAGTCGGCCGCTCTGCGCACTGGTGCCATCTTGGCTGGTGGTGGTTGCACTTGGTTTCAAAAAAAAGCCCCCCCCCCCCCCCCCCCGCCCCGCGCTTGGCAAGCCGTTCACGGCTAACGTCATTGGTTGG
>Ga0163217_1032660_pt1 | contig 13114 bp, 3 predicted proteins | sample SynspAceP_FD_185933 | JGI IMG/M metagenome (GOLD analysis project Ga0163217, IMG submission 185933) | Saline lake microbial communities from Ace Lake in Antarctica - Synechococcus sp. Ace-P (PacBio error correction) | ecosystem: Environmental > Aquatic > Non-marine Saline and Alkaline > Saline ...
TTTGGAAAAGGAAAAAAAAGAAGGGGATCCCCGAAAGGGAGGAAATTGAACAAACGAATAAACCTCCTTTTTTATAATGAAAAAGTAAAAAAAATTAATTCTGAGACAAAGACTGCTCTATGTTTTGGGCATCGTGCTTGAAGTTAACTGTAAATCAAGCCCTAACTCAATGTAAATCGAAGCCTATTAAATTGACGAAATTTAAATAAGAATTAGAAGATAATATAAAGAATAACAGCTCCCCCCTCTTGGGCGTGGTGGGCTTGGTCCATTATTGATTACGGGAGCAAGAAACGATCCAAAGTCATACATGTTGCGATTCAAACCCCCTAGGTTTGACGCGTTTTTAAGTAGTGAGGTAGCCTCAAATTTTAGCGTGCTGATAAAGTATTTTTTCCCTGGGGTTGGGAAAGCGAGTAGCGCAATGAAAAAATATACTGAGGGCAAGCTGGGAATAGATGGCCTGATTCCCCAGCTTAACAACCCGTTTTTAGGCCAATTTGTTTAAGGATGCAGTTTATGGTTAACTCTTCCGAAGAAGGCGAATTACCAAGAATTAGGGTATTTTTGGATCTCGATATCTTAAGTTTTCGAATCAAGTAAAAGTGCCACAAATGGGTTGGAATCAAATTAATAACATTTAAAATCTGATATTAATTTTGAGTGGAATCTTCAGAAAACGAATATATGTTATGGTCATAAGTTTTAGGCCCAATAGGCCACATACTATTGCTAGTCTTGATTAGGAATGAGTATAGTGCTGCCGTTACATAAAGAATAATTTTTAACGGTACCTCAGTTTCATCCGGAGAAAGTAAGCGCAATGGTGAAAGAACTTTTGAATTTCTTAACTTAAAGTTCCGTAACGTGTAAAAAACATAAAATAGAATTAAGTATACCTAGAGTAATAACCTTAAGTAAAATAATAAGGACTAGTGTTCATACATATGAAGCTGCTCACTATCAAGAAGTTTAATGATTAAAAACCTACTAATCTAAAACTTTAATAAAACTGAGAAATAATCCCTCTATAGAATCAGTTGACGGTACATGTGTTAACGCCTCAAAAGGTGATTATACACTAAAAAATATATACGCAAGAACCCGTAGAAGTTTTGCCAAAGAGTTTGAAGCTCATGGAATTGAATACTTGCATTGGTGGCTTAGACGGGCTAAAAATCAGCATATTGGTAAACCACAAAGTGTTTAAGAGCAAATAGCTCTCAAGACACATTAAAAATCGATTTTCGGAGGAGGTTTAAAAAACAGATAAGGAATCTACAAATTGCTTTATTAAGAGTGGAGCGATCAGTTTCACTGGCGGGTATTGCCGTAAAGAACAAGGACTTGTTTCTTAAGGCTGGATGAACCTATGGTGCGGAGAAATTTCTTTAGGGCAAATGCACTAAATGAAAAAATTGCGTTTCGGGTTTGGCAGGAGCAATTCAAAACAAGCATTAATTCCTTATAAAGACTATCAGAAAAAGGAATTGTATTTGCTTAATTCGTACATAGAACTTAAGTAAAGACGAATGTTAGCGGGGCCTTCGTTCAATTATATAAAAAAATCATTGAAGCAAACTTTATCCGGTAAGAAGGTAATAAAATTCATTTTGATCCGCATCAGAGAAATATCTGCCTTGACGAATTACCCAATTAGCCGAATTAGCTCTTGAAGGGGATATTGGGCAAAAGCATCTATGAAAACAGATATCAGTTTAAACGCAGCTGCAAGAAGTTTATATGAACAACTAAACAAGGGCGTATAGTAGCGAACGCAGCACGAATCACTAAAAGTTGTTAAGGATACGACTACGCTTTTAGAGTCAAGTATACCGATGTATCCCGAAACATTTTTTTAGCAACACCAACAACAATCAATCCATGATAACAAAAAGAAAAATTTCTTGACTTAGATATTAAAACGGTGAGAACGGTAAAAAAGGCGTAAATTTTGTTGATTTAGAGATGCGGTGACCCCGTGGAATTAGAGAAATTATGCAAAAGCTGGCGCAGACGAGTTGGTTTTAGATATCTTCTGCCGGAAGAGCGTCGCAAAACTTTGGCAATGTTTGTATACCGTGTAGCCGAAAAGTAAATATTCCGTTAAGCAGTGGGCGGTGGTACTTTTTCTGTTGAAAAAGATGTTTGAATTTTGCTTAAAATGGGGCGATAAGGTATCTATAAATTCATCAGCGGTTAAAAATCCGCAATTAATCACGATTTATTGCTAAATTTGGCTCATCCGACATGTATTGTCGCGTTGGATCGATGCAAAACAAATAATGGAAGGATTGTTTCATTTAGTGGGAGGCCAAACAACCTACCGACATTCCGTTTATTGATTGGGCTAGGGAAGTTTGGAGCAACGCCGTGCTGGAGAAATTCTTTTTACATCTATGGATTCATGACGGAACGAAGATGGCTTGCCAATGAAGCTCTAGCAAGGTTATCTACAGAACAAACCATTCCCGATATTGCTTCAGAGGCGCAGGAAATATGCAACCATTTTTTCCGAACTTTTATAACGGGTAAAGCCTGATGCAGCCTTGGCAGCAATGTTTTTTCACTTAAAGAAATTAACATACGGACTTAAAACAATCATTGAACAGAATGGCAAATTGCAGGTTACAGAATTGTGAAAAGTAATATAAACGTAAGAAGTTCAAAGTTTTAAAGACAAAAATAAGTTCATAGTTCAAATCTGACTTAAATAAAAAGTAATTAGAAAATATAAAAATAATTTTGCCCAAGACTCTTTAATAATTTTAACCACACACGAACACCCAAAAACGAAACAAACGAAATAAGACAATAGAATTTTACAAAAAATTCAGACGGCTAGTGCCAGCCATCATTCAAGGATGCCCCACCACAAAAAAATGCTATTGATGCTCGTCTACATGAATCAAGAAGCTTTTGATAAAACCCATAGAAAACAATAGTTACTTTTATAGTCGCACTAAAAATCGCATTATCACAAAGGATGACAGAGAGTGTATTTTTGATCTGGTGGTATTAAAACGACTTGACGAAGGATACGCTGTTGTAACGGTTAATCCTGGGGCTACATGCCACACAGGCATGCTACAATTGTTGGCAAGAGGGGATAACAAAAGTTTCATTTGGATTTTAAGCCGATAGAGGCGATATGAAAAGACAGAAAAACAATCCTGAAATAAGACATTTCAGTTATGTGGCATCACTCTTTAGAAAAGGCTCATAAGTGCGCTCAAAAAGGTAAGCGAAGAAACCTAGAAGTTGTGATTGAGGGCAAAGAGATATAATGAGAACCTATTTTTAGTACGAAAGTGCCCGACTTGCTGTTGCATCTATTCTAATTTACTACAATAAGCTAAAGGGTTACTAGCGGATAATTGAAAAATGTGTTAAGGAAAAAAAGACATTAAATGAGCATTAGGGTATTAGAACTAAAACCCAGTTTGTTAGGGAATAGGCATCTCTTTTTGATCAATTTTAGCAATTCAGCAATCGTTGAATCCAAAACAGTGGATTTAAATCTTGTGGTTTTTTTGAATACACACTTTGATAAAAACGAACCTCTATCCCAATCTGGCGCATCTACAGCATGTTCTAAATCGCTAATGTTCTATTATTTTTCAAACTGAAACTCCTCGTCTTCGTAACCTGAAGAAAGTACTGCAATTTTTTCATACGCCTTCATACCGCTTTTTCTGAATACATTTTTGATGATCAAAATATTTGATGAAAGTGCTTTTTAGAGTGATTCTAAAGTCGTAGGTTTGCTTGTGTATAAATCGTCATCCATTCGGTTTTAGTATCCGAATAAAATGATACAGGCAAACAAGTGAAAGAAAATGGCAAATTTTAGACATGGGTGGTTTTTTGTTAAAGAATTGAACCTTAAAAAAACGATAGAATAGGTTTTATAGTTGTTTACTCCCCAAAAAAGATTAAGAATTTTTCGAATTGCTTCATTGGCTCTTTCATCGCAACCATAGGTGAGTTAATTTGTACATGTCTTTTTCTAATCTCAATGCTATTTCTTGAATGTGTTCGCCAGCTTACCATTTTCGTGAGGTAATAATCATTCTTTTTTTGAACGGGCAATAGTAAAGTGATGTGAACTCATGGTGTCAAAATCATGAAAACCAAGCCAAATAGCCATACATACAATTTTGAATTAAAGGGTGTTAATCTGTATTTTTTTTCGTGGATAAGGATAAAAGTAGTGTGCTTTAAAACAAGTTCTTGAGCTAATACTCGTGGTGTCTATGTCGGAAGGCTTTCTAAAGTTTTTTTAGCTCTTGATTGTAATAATTTAAACTGCTGTCTTAATTTTTTTCATTTTTTGAGCGAAAGAGTCTCTTTTATTAGGCCCTATGAGCTGATTTAGTTTTCTGGTTAAGGGCCAGTCAATTATAATTAATTAATAGTAATTCAATAGTATATTTTTTTGGTTTCGGTACTTTGTATTAATAATTCATTCACCTATAGTTCCTTGAATTCATCTTTTATGGCGTTGATTAAAAAGCAATACTTTCTAGCCTTTATGATGGTTCCAATATAATTGAATAATAGAGATGTTCAACTTGATGTCGCTAAATCGATATTTTGAGGAATAGCCTGGCGACAAAAAACCAGTGGGTCGATGTAGGGAGATTAAACTGATGATACTAATAATTCTCCCCCCAAAGTGGAGAGTATCAAAAGCCTTTTATCTTGTTTGTCACTTAAACATTGCCTAAAGTTATAATAAAGCGTTAAGATTCCGTAAATCAGGATGCTTTCTTTTTCTTAAATTATCGGTAATTTTTATACTATGGCTATGAATATAAGAAAAGGATCCGTTTCTTCATAAACTATGAAGCTCCGGATCTAACCCCCTTTGAAAACTTTTTGATATTTTTTTCAAGAACTCATTTACACACACTTCTGGTGACGTAATTGAAGCGCTTGACTGTGTTGGCGCGAAGTAGATGAAGATAGATGAACTGACAGACTGAAAATTTAACAATTGATGATTTTCGAAGATTAAAGATGGTTTCCTGCGTGAAGAATTTTAAAGAATGATCCTATACTGAAACGAAGGAAAGGAGAGCGGGGACGTTCAGGGAACTTATCCTTAGCAGCAAAAATGGAACGCTTGATACGTCCAACGTGCTCTAGAACAGATTTTCGGGTAAATTAAAACGCAAGACGGTGCATGAAACCAGTACAAACAGGAATCTGGACAAGGCGAATGAGCATACAGGAGAACTTCGGAATTCGATACGCGTAGGTCTTTGACCATATTTCTTATGACTGAAAGTCTCAACAAAATGCTCAAAATTAATAATGGCATTGGCGATTTTCAACTTTCCGAGAATGAATTGGTTGTAGAAGATCCCACACTTAACATAAGCCCAAATAGAATACTATTCTAATGATTGATATTAGCCAGAGTCATATTTTATACGTGAAGATAGAAATAGACACTGCAAAAAAGTAGCCATGGCTCTTCGGCGGATTTATCACAACAAGATATCCTAAAGGATACTTTAGACATTCAAAGTCCCTTTGGAAAATGAAGTCTTGCCATTCTATTAAAAGATTTACCCTCCGAATAGTGGGCCCTATCATACCAATACCGTATGCCCGGTTTGCTCCAATTAGCAAGGAAATATGCTTAGTTTGCGTAAAAGAAATACAACAGCCAATTTTTTATGATTACGTGAATGGTAAAGCCTAGTTGCCTTCGAATGCCAGACGGTACATATTATAAAAATAGTGTTTGGGAAATTGGAATGGATTATAAATTGTTGAAAATGTGCTATAGACATGCGCGCCAAGCAAAGAAAAATTGAGTATTCTACTTACTACTTTATGATTGCCCAAGACCCTATTTAATGCGTTTATACGTCATTTACTTTACCGAGCCAATAGGCAAAGCCTTTTTTCACTGTTTAAAAGGTTTTAGGAGAAATGATTTTGAGATTACGAAGCAAAATATGAGGAAGAAAATTAAATAGAAAATTATTGGTCAGGTCCTATGTTTTTCTTCATACGAAATGAAAGTCGACAACAGCTAACAAACAACAACAAAAAAATGAAATGAATATAAAGAAATTTAGTACACCTAGAGCCTTAAAAAATAGCAGGGTACAAAGCAAAAGTATACAAGATGAACTTTAGAGATAATCTGAGAGAAAAATAAGCAAGGGCGAAGAAAAGGTTTACAGGCTTTGGGGTAATTAAAATCGTAATTCCTGATTAGAAAGAGCTATTTATCGCGTCATAATATAATTTATTAGGGGTTAAAAGGGCAAGCAAAAACAAGATAGCCCGATTGAGTAATTTGTTAGATGAATACATTCCAATATTGCGGCATCAAATAAATGATGAACCCTTTAGCACCCATGTGGATCGCTACGCTATAGAACTTTCAAAGAAAAGGTGATGCTACACCAATACTTGGTTGATCGTGATGAACGTTTTTCTGAAAAAATTGTTAGCACTCCAGATGTGACAGTGCAGATTTAATAGTGATGTAGACCTAATAATGCAGCAACCCTAAACTATTCCTATGGCGATGATCGTGGTTATTACATTTTGAATGATCCCAGAGCAAACCGTTGATTTTTGTCTATAATGAGTTAGCCCGATTTACAAGCTAGAATTCAGGTTCCTTATTCCATATTTTACAGGAAGGCGATATTCAAATCCGTGGTTTTAAAAACTGCGGCTTTGCCTTTAGATATTCAGTTTTAATTTTACGGCCAATCCAGAAGATTAATTCCAATAGAGGAAGTATTGTAAACACTAAAAGATCGGAATTGGTTCTCAGAATTTTAACACATTAACCCCTGACGATATCGCTACTGCTCGTAACATAACAGAGCAAGAGTCTAAGTTAGAGCTAAGACAGACCAATGCTGCTATACGTACCAGATGTAGCTAAAGATTTACTGGAGCAAATTAGTTTCTGAAGCCCGCGAAGTGAATATGTATGATGCTAAAGTGGGGTAAGTGCAAGAATAAGTATTACGCTTGTGAAAAAATTTTTGAGCACCTGCCGAGCGCAGAGCTTTTATTTGAATGGAGCCGAAAAACAACCTACGTTTGGAGTGATTTTTCTAGGAATTATTCCGTCTATTACTGGTAAATAGGAATTGGTGTACGAGGGGAAGGCAAAGAAGGGGCGGATGGTGTAGCAGAAATATTGATGATGACGCGTAAACCTTGTTCGAAAACTTTTTTTTTCCCCTAAAATTAATAAGTTAGAAAAAAAAGGAGAAGATACCATTTATGACGATTACTACATTGTTTTTTCAAGGTGGAAGGTTTGAATTATTAGACGATTATACGGATGAAGAATACAACGTGCTTTAAAGAAGAAATTCCAGCGTTAAATCATTGATAAAGCTCATCACCGGACTATACCCTAAAGATGAAATCATTTACTTCTTAAAGGAAAGTTTATTAGGGGTTTTAGTGGCCCACAAAAAACTCAATAACATCGTTGAAGAAGGTTTTCATTTAAAGACTTGGTAATAAGTAGTTTCTTTAAGTGATTTTGTAATTGCATACTAAATAAATTTAAAAAAGTCCTAATGATTTGTTTCATTGGATCTTTTTTTATTTCCAAGAATCCATGGTCAGTAATTCATCAAAATATATTTTTCCAATAATTTTTTTTTCTAAGAAATAAAAGCTGAGAGGTGTTACTATCAAATGGAGGTCAATGCATTATAATTAAAAAGTAACCCATCAATAAATTTCAGGCAGTGATCTCATCAGTATAATCAGTAAATTTAAAAAGCGATACACATACTCCGCAAATTTAAAAATGTAACTATGATACATAAATAGAGCACATACTTCAATTGTTTTCTAAAAGAGAATCAGCAGTTTCTGAGTTTTATTTTTTTCCAAGCATATACAAAACAAAAAATGTACACTAGTTAAGAATGGAAAAATGTTAATTCTGAAAATTTGGAAAAAAGAAAATGTATTTACAAATAGCCTGTAAAAACCTAAATACATTTAATACCAGCAGTAGACTGCCGATATTAAAGGTAGCATCCTTAGGGGCAAAAAGGCGTAAATAATAATGCATAAAGTAGGTTCAAGGCCAATGGGGGACAGTTCGAATTAAAAAAACGACACATGATTTTTATTTATTTGAAACAAATCGCTTAAAATACACGCAATTGTTTGAGAAGTGTCCCTAAGTTTTGGTGAAAAAACCTACTGAACTGCACTCTCGTTATTTTATCATTTTTATAGATTTTGTTCTTGTAGTGCGTCATATTCTTTACTTTTATTTTAAACTAAATAGGATTTGAAAATGAAAAATTAGTATCACAATACTTGCCCTTCAATGTGTTTGTGCTATACAAGCACAAAGGTATGCAGAAGAATGTAAAAGTTTAACACTGGCCAAACGGAATGGAAAGGTCAATGGTTTGGAAGACACCCACAGCACCCTATGCCCAATATGTACTATTTGGAAAGTGGGTTCTAAGAAAGAATACCTCTTGGAAATAGGGCTTTCCTCACTTTTTTGAACACATGATTTAACGGATCTAAAAATATGGACCTAAATATTCGATAGAAGATGAGGCTTCTGGAGTAGTAATAAATCTATACTACGAAAATGTTACGCGTGGGTCACCGATTGGTTTTCATCTTCTCACTAGACAACTATTTTGATTTAGAAGCTGACCGTATTAAAATTAGCCCCTAATCTAAAAAATGCGTCGAAAGTGGAAAGAGGCGTAGTATTCAGCGAGCGCAGCACTGGATTAGCAAAAAACTCAAAATTTTAGAAATTTAGTGGGAAGTAAAAGCTACACTTTTTTGCACAAACTCCCTTTAACGGCTGGTCGGTATTGGATAGAATCTGACATTAAAAATTGGACATTGAAGATTTAAAACCTATTTGATACCTATTTATGCGCCAAATACATGCAGTGGTAGTAATTTTTCATCTCAGGTGACGTGACTCTCGAGGCCGTTTTAAAAAACTGGCGAAACAGTACTTTGAAACTCCATAAGCTCAAAAAGCAACTCCGAGAAAAGTACATACTGTTGAACCTGAGCAACGTGGGGAAAAAAAGAGTCCATGGTACATAAGCCAGTGAGTACTCCTAATGTATTACTAGCTACCATGTTCCAGAGACCAACACCCTAGATTACTACGCTTTTAGATGTGTTTAAATTCTATTTAAGCAATGTAAAGCGTAGCTTTACAGCAGTCTAGTAAGATGAAAGCAATTAGCAAACCTCTTGTATTTAGTTATTATGCCTGAAAGTTTGATCCTAATTATTTTATATCTATGGCGTTGCAATCAAGATATAAATGCGATCCAAGTAGAGGATGGTAAGTGTTAAGCTGTTTAGACGATGTATGGAGAACGGAATTACAGCCAAAGAACTTCAAAAGTAAAAAATAAAAATTGATGGATTTTTGAATCGGACACTATAAACTATCGATGGAACAAGAATACCTTAGGTACCTATGTTTGTATTTCCCGAGATTATAAAAAAATGTATCAGGCCAGATGCTAATGAAATAAGTAAGTTGAAGGATATAAACGTGTTGCTAACTCTATTTTACAAAAACAATAGAACCGTTGGGTGTTACAAAATAACGAATTAGAAATTTAACGACTCAAAAATAATCATGGACTGTTATCATATAATCAGAATACAATGAAATCAATTTATAAAAGCTATTACTTTATAGGATTAAGTCTCTTCGTGACATCCTAATTAGACAAAGAATGCTTTCTAAATTACCGGATACACAAGAGTTCAGTTTTAAAACGGACTACCATTTACTTAATGGGCAGCACGAAGTTCCTTAAGTACAGTTTTCGAACTGTGTTTTCTGCAGGACGCTATTTACATAGTAAGATCAAGCTGGTTTGGCGCAGCATTACTGGCCGATGCTATCGTATTGGGAAGTAAAACATCAAAAAGTGCCAATCGAAGAACAAGCACGAATTTTAGGTGCTTCTATATTGCTGGTGCAGGTCAAGAGAACGCTTTATAGCAATCTTCCTTTTGAAAGAAAGACAACACTGAAATTTTAGCCTTCTAAAGATGTGTATTAATCCTACTTCCAAAGATGAAATCTGATAAATGCTAAGGTCGCAGATTAGTAGAAATTGGACAAATGAAAAAAGTCCGCGGTTCTTTATTTGGAGTTATTTACATCAATTTGTTTTTGGGTGAAGCTCCTTATGGAAATGCAGAAAGTGGGAACTAAGAATCTCATTCAAAATATCGGAGAAAGCTATTGTAGATCTTCATAAAAACCATTTGTCCATCAGCATCAGCATTGCGAGTGGTAGGGTGATTTTACAACTAAAACTATGAAAGCACAATTAGAAGACCTCTTGGCTTGGAAAGGAAATAGTGTTCCTAAAGTTAAATTTAGGTGCATTTTCCACACAAAAACCTGAGTTTTTATTGGTTAATAAGATGATGCGTCCTCGGAAACTACATTTACATTGGGTACCAGGCAATTGCTAGAAATAATCCAGATTTTGTAGGTATTTCGAGTATCAATACCAGATCCTCTGGTGGTGCGCTTTACCTCATTGGTTGAAATGAGAATTAACGTGTAAAATTTCAGGATTAATCCTATGGCGCACGAAGTAGCTTTTAATTCGTATAAGTAGCGCTGGCAGTTTCGTGATAAGTACGTGTGACCCGCTAATTGAGACCACTACAGATACAATGCTTTAAGATTTAGCTTCTAGCCAAACCTAATAATTACCGCTTCTTTACCATAGTTTCGGCTGGAGATGATGAGCTATTGTTAAAATGGTACTATGCGATAGTGACATGTTAAGTTGGAAAGATTTCTTCCACCAAACGGAATTATGAAACGGCGTAATATATCTTATGCGATCTTTATTGACCGACATGTTGTGGTATAGATTCTTGTGAAAATTACATCAACACATTTTTAACAAGCAAGTTGAGGATATTAAGTTGGCAAAGATCTTAAAGAACTTTATTTGTCACTCTATTTTCAAAAGATTATTTTTCAGTTTGTACTCGTGATGCAAAGCTTTGTCCGAAGTTTGGGAGTAACTAATATTATATATACGGACGATGTTAAGCAGTGGAAATTACGGAGATGATTGGCTTTTAGAATAAGTCTTAAGTTACAATAAAGCCAGTAATACTCATTACGGGCTTTTCGTTTTTTATCATTTTATAAATCAACATGATGTTATAAATTTTAGCTGGTACTTTAGCTTTTTAGCTATAGATCCTTATTTTTACAAATTAATAGCCTTTTCCAATGCAGGACAGCGTAATTACTACATTATCTACCGCATTCAATTTTTAGGTTTTTCGATATAGTGGTTGGCAAAAGCAACCCGGTCAAAAAAACAATTTGAGTCGAGTTTTGGATCACGACGCTTAAATACGTGCTTCTAAAAGAAATTTCAAGTTTAGGTGTCGTGGGAGGACGACGCGAAAGTATTCTGCATTTAGAAGCGTTTTTGAATTGTTTTTAGATGATGAAGCCCTTAAACAGACTTTTCAAATTTTTTACATGAATTCAATATAAAGTCTTACTCCAGAACATCCAGGGCTTAACTATTTCGGAAGTCAGAACGTTTTAATATCATTCAAACCCTAATAGAAAAAGAGTATAGTTTATTTATTTTCTTACGGAGAAAAAAGCAATCCTTTCTGCGCTCATACCGGTAGCTTTTTACGATGACTTGGATATCGATTTGCTGTGCAAGCTGCTAGTTTATTCAAGGAAACGCATGAATTTATAATCATACACTGCTAGATCCTCTAATAAATACTAAAGTTATGCGAAACTATAACTTCATTGTATTTCTTTCTAACCTAATGAAATTATAAAGGCTAACTTTTTTCCTATAAAGAGCTAGCCTTTACATATTGTAGGAGCAGGTTTATGCGCTATCAGATTCGGATGATTATGGGTGTTGTTAGTGCAGGTTGGTAAAGGCGAACTAACGCTAGAGAGGTGGTGGCATTCGCTGAGTCTTGAAAGCGAAGTGAAATTAATCATTTGTTGGGCTTCCAGCTGCGGGCTTACTATTAAAGTGCAGTAGAGGTTTAAATAGAAATTTCATCGTTATAATGATTTAAGTGACTTTTAAAAAAAACCGAAAATTTTTCTAGTTTCAATTCATGCTGCACGGTATAGAACCAAAATTTAAATCAAAGACTAAAAACGGCCTTCAATAATTGCTATCAGACGCACTGAACAAGGCTCCAGGCACCGTTACCTATACTGGGCAATAGAGAAGGGCTTCTGTAACCAAGGTTTCTATCTATTAATTTAATGATGAGAGTTTCCATAGATTTCTTGTGTGTTCACTGAGACTTTAGAGGCGTTATTAAAGACGCAGAAAACTCAAACCTTACCTCGTTTGGATAGGCGTTGTTGGTATATTACGATGAACGCGATAATTGATGACTAGGAAAATTTTAGTTTAATTCTTTGGTTTTAGAACATGGCCTGTATAACAGTTCACAACGTCCCAAAACTATTGATGAGTATGGATGCTTAATTTTTGGAGTTTTTAACATGCTTATTTAACGAGTGAAAATCAAAGAGATTGTAAGTGAGCATTTAGTCATGGTGCTGCCTGAAAATCCGGTAGTTGTTTTCAAAGAAGTTAAAAGATGATGGTTTTATGGTGTGTCGAGATCGTATTAAGAATAAATTCTCGGACGCATAAGAACTAGGGTGTCAGACACCCTTTTCTTTGCGCTCTGGATGCGTGTAGGTAGATAACTAATTTTTTCAATCCTAGAGCTAATATCAATAGCAGCCATTGAAAACTTTAGAAGATGCGTGTATGATAAATGCCAACGCCAACTGTGCCTCATAAAATCAGGATTAAAAAAAGAAGTCCTAAAATATACGCCGAAAAAATTGCCAGCCCGTTAAAGAAACTCGTAAAAGTCGCCTAGTAGAAACCGCAAAGCACGCTAATCTCAAGTGATACCATAGCTATTTTTACGAGAATGTGCTTGCCACGTGTGTTGAAATAATGAAGCCTTCAAATTTATAGAGAAAATGTTGATGAGTTTTAATGAATGTTACAATTGAGTAATTAGTGAGTAATAAATCGAACGAAGC
>Ga0163217_1106020_pt1 | contig 13114 bp, 5 predicted proteins | sample SynspAceP_FD_185933 | JGI IMG/M metagenome (GOLD analysis project Ga0163217, IMG submission 185933) | Saline lake microbial communities from Ace Lake in Antarctica - Synechococcus sp. Ace-P (PacBio error correction) | ecosystem: Environmental > Aquatic > Non-marine Saline and Alkaline > Saline ...
ACAAAACCCCAAAAAGGGGGGGGGAAGAGAAATCCCCCCAAATTAAAAACAGGGCAAAACAAGTCCATAAAAAAGCCAAACAATAAAACCTACTGTAATAATCAAAAATATTTTTTAATTTTCCGTATATTTAAAAAGGTTATAAAAATAAACCCCGAAAAACGAGTCCTCCAGCTCAAAAAAACGGGTTTTTTTAAATCTTAAATTCCTATGTCCAAGATACGAGAATTCCCAACAAATTTCCCCAAGCAAACAGCCTCTTCACATTCTTCCAAACGCCCCAACAGTTTTCGAAACGTTTTACGCCGGTTTCCTTCGAGACGATCTTGGAAAGAAATATCGGCCGTCCCCCCTGGACGGACTTGGTAAGAATCCTTTGGCTTGGGGAACCAAAAGGCCCCGAGTGCATCTCTCCCCCAAGGCAAAAAACCTGGCCCCTGAATGTCCTGAAGCACTAACCGGCTGTTTGTTCGACAGGCGTCTTATGAACAAGCTCAACGACCTGGACTGGCATTTTTTCTGGGGCGACATCTAACTTGTGCCCCCACCGCTGGGACAATTATTAAGATTATCACGAGATCCGCTGCGAGCTGGCGAGAAATGGAACAGGACAATGGTTGGACTACAACAAATAAGTTGACAATAGATAAGATCTGCTCTGCATTTTTTGATATACAATGCTATTCAATTCCTCTATAGTTTGTATACCCTAAAAATGAGTGTATTCTTCTCGTTAACCAGGTTTTCATCATTGGAAGACAGATTTAGCCGCCTATCTGATCTGAGGTATAGCTATGCGCATAGACCCATTCTACCTGTAAAGCTTCGTAAAGAATGTCAGCTCACTGCGTTGTCCCAAACACAACTTTCTACTCATAACATTGTCTATCGACCATAATTTTCTTTCAGATATCGGAAAAGTGAACTGGTATTGAGACCCCCTACCGAATGGAATATAACGTTTTTTTCTGTGATGTTCGTTCGATTTTAATGGCCATTATTCCATGCAAGGGACTAATAGGTCGTCCGTACCTTAAGTTTGGCCCAATCCGACCATACCAACGACTTCCGGTGAACAAGATCTATAATACCGCGTTAAATACATCCAGCCTTGTTTGGTCCTTATATAGGTTATATCCGAACACAAACTTGGTTCGGTCTAAGACGGCAAAACCTGATCTAATATATGGGTGCAACTGGAATCTTGCTTTGCTGTGGGTCCCCGTATTGAAATTTACGGCTTCTTTGGCAAACAGGTTATTTGCCCTCATTATCCTAGCTACCCGCTAGGTTCTTCGAGATGCGTACCCCCTTTACCGACCCACCTTGATTCCTAGGTGCCCACCGTCACTCCCAAATCTATCCTCATCACATTCGAATGAACAGATGAATGGCCTCGCTCATCACTCCTTTTGGGGAGCCCTGCCCAACCAAATCATACTACCCGCTTTTGCACCTTGAACATTTTGGCACATCTTCCCGAACCGGAATTTAAATTTATGTGTTATAAACCTATATTTTTCCTGTCCGCTCTAGAGAAATGGCTATCCGCCTTTTTAAGATATCCTTTCTAGTCGCATCTTAACTTTTTCTTCAATTCTGCGATTCCGTGCTCGTGCCTTAGATTTGGGGTTCTCTTTTCCCGAAAACTATTGTCCAAAATCCTTGAACTCCCTACGCCGCGCCCAATAACCGATGAAAGGTATGTCCAGTTCCCGGCATAATTCAACACACGCTCTCCTCTGGCATAGCTATTCACGCTGTTTGCTTAAACTCTACGGTTGTTAATCCTTTTACTCTACATTTTAACAAAAGTTTAATTTAATGGCAAATACGCTCTTACCCTTGTGTCCAGTCAAATATAGTAAGTCCAAGGAACGGGCCAGCAGGTGGAGGGCAGCTTCGGAAAGGACAAGGAACACTACCATTAAAGGGATAAGGGCCCGGACCAGGGCCCACCGAGATCCTATGGATATTCCTCGGCAATCATACCCGGCAACGCACTGGAGATCTGGCAGGCCGGGATTCGCCAATGGCACTGCAAAAGAGCGGCCTAAGGGCCTGAGTGTCTACCTTTATGGCTACTAATTTATAGAGTCCGTAATAAGTAATATGAATTATGGCAAAACAGTATGAATAATGATCCAAGGTTATGAAAGTAGAATCAGTTAAAATCTATTTACGATGGGTAAAGACAGATTATTGAGGACTATGGTCTATAACGGCGAGCATGAGTGACGCGCGATGGAAAAGGGAATATGAAGCTAAATCGGGAGATTTAGCAAGAAAAGAGAGGTTCCCCGCAGAGCAGAACTCAAGCCTTGGCAAAGAAAACTGAGAGAGGTTCAAGATGGAGCGTGATTATTTAAAAAGCGTGAGATCTTCTTCCAAGAGCGCAAATAAATATAATCATTTTATTTCTAAGGAATAAAGATTGTTATGCTGTCGGAACATGTGCAAGTGCAGAGACATAAAACTCAATATTATCCATTTGGCTAGACATAAGATGGAAAGCGATGAAAACAGCAGACAAAAGACACTAAAAAAAGATTCGCTTCATTTGGACAGAAGCATGGAAATCTTGAGCTTATCGTACAATCCAGCAAAACTGGAACGGGAAGCCTGTTCTATCCCGTTTTATATAGCATTGCTGATGAGAAATTGGTCCCTGAGATCCGGCTAAGAAAGAAAATTCGTGGACAAACGGATTCCGGACACACTTCTGCTGGACAGATAAAACTGGCACAGAAACTTTGCACTATGCAACTGGGAAGAATGGGTTCCAGATTATCCATATATCCGTGTGGAGACAAATGAAACTACTGACCACTTCATGGACCTGCCTAAGAAATTCAGTTGGATTACCCTGGAGCAAGTGAGCGATGATATTACCGTCGCCGAAACACGCGGAATCGAAAGCCTGGTTGGATGCATGTAGGAACTAAAGAAGTCGCAATGGTCCATCTCATTCTGAACCAACACAGATACATAGTGCCTCGATGATATATAAGGATGGAGCTAATGCCTTGAGCTAACGTAGTTAACTCTTAATAAAAAATAACACCGGCATCTAGCAGATCGTATATGAGTGAGAAATGGAACAATTGAGAGACGAGAACTGAGCTGAAGCAGATACAGTTATTTTCAAGCAAATGCATTGAATGGCTGATAGGTTTAAATATACCCCACATCAATGATCAAAATTAGTTCGAATCGGACTAACTGAGCATAGTATACAGACCGATGACAGATAAACAAAGCAACTAGTTATCGGTACACACCACCTTAGAGAGGAGCAAATGAAACTAAGAGGCGTTTTCTAAAAAAGGGCTTGAAAAAATTAGTGCCAAACACACACACCATTGCCGAAAAAAACCGATGCAAGTAGGTCGGTCCGGACATCAAAAAACTAAACACAGAAAATCCTGGTCAAACCGACCCGAAGACCCCCTTAAGAATAAACCCATAAAAAGAATATCCTGGAAATATATCCAGGATCTGTTGTATCAGATTTAAGTAAAAATTGAGCTTACTGACCGGGGATAGCTAAAGCAAAATTTAAACCCAATAGATGCCAGCGTAATGTCAGCTTCCAAAAGTCCATCGGCTTAGGGTACGTCAGGCGTACCGATGTCACCTTCACATTTGTGCGGGACTCTTAAACTTGGGCCTTGGACACGGGTCGGGCCCGGCTGAGCGGTTCAATTGCCTTATCTTTATTCATAGGTAAAATTTGCTAATCTCTTAGCGTGGTTGGTCCCACCAAACGGTCCGCGGCATCACACAGCTTTTTTAAAAATTGCAGAGATTTCGCTCGGAAAAAAGCTTTTCCAGATCGTCCATACCCACACGGCCCGCCTTGAGTACTTCCCCTTTCGAGTTATCGATTATTCCGGTACCTATTCGCGCCTGTTTTTATTGGCATCTCTTTAGTTGAGAACTTTGTTGCCCTTAAAGGTGATTTCGGCAAGTACGAAACCGGAAACCGATTCAAAAAAATTTTGAACGTTTAATAGAACTTGGATCGTTGATAGTTATCATTATGCTTCCGACAACGATTTGGCCTTTTCATCGCTATCAATCAAAAAGTAAATTTTTGGGTGTTGTTAAATGCTTTTAGCAGCTTCCAACATTCTCGCGTCAGAAAACCACTTCTCACTTAAGTTGCCCAACTATAATCGCATAATCACATGCGAACTAAAACATCTCTAACATATCCTTATTTGAACTTTAGCTAGAAATAATAAGATCTCTCCCCATAAAAAAACTCTGACAATTCTATCTGTCTTTTAAAACTTCGTAAAAAGGAATAATATGTGAAAACAAGAAATTTGATGTCATGAGCCGTGTCCGACCTACTATGAATAATTAGCATCAAAAAGTGCTACTCAAAAAAAAATATTTGATGCTTGGTCCTCGAAAATGTCCGCGAACTTGTCAAAATCGCTTTTCTTCAGAAGAAAAATATGGTATTTCATGAACCTTCTTGATGTATATTGGCTCATTGACAAACTACTGTCCCTGGCCCATCCAATCCTATCTTCAATTTTCCTTCCTAATCCTGATAACTTTTCTCACCTATAAATCCATCAACCTTAAGCACTCGTATACACACTTCGCTTATTTTCGATACCGCCTGAAGCAACTGCCCTCGTATGTATTCTTCGCCTGTTTAGTGAAACTACCATCCATATCTGAATAATTTACAAACAATAATAAAAAAGTCCAAATAAAATATATTTGGACATAATATAAAATTAAGTAACACACTAGTTTTTTTGAACTTTAATATGCCCCACCGGTAAAAGTTTTCAATAAAGCGCTTGAACGCATCGTGTGCCATTTGATAAACAGGCGAACATAAAAAAACCACTGTGAAACCTATGGCGCCATAGACTTTCGGCCTCTCGAACCCATCTGATCCGCAGTGCAATGAAGGTGAAGGTAATGTATCCGCCGTCTACAACATCGAAGCTCACACTAAACATAATTTAAAAATAATGCCAGCGAGATGTCAAGCTCCAAAAGTCATGGCTTGTACGTCAGGGAGCCGATGTCCGTTCACATGGTCGGACTCTTTAATTGGACAACGGGTGTGCCGCACCGAGCGTTCAATCGCTTTTAATCAAATACTACATAGTAATAATGCGCTTGAGCGTGGTGTCCACCAACGGTCCCGTCGGCATCCTCTTTTTTAAAAAATCATGATTTCGCTCGAAAAAGATTTCCAGATCGTTCCATACCGCACGTCCGCGTCTTGGAGTACTCCCCTTCTAGAGTTATACATATTCGGTACCTATAGGGGCCTGTTTATTGACATTGCTTTCCGTTGAATCTTCGTGCCACCTTAAAGTAGGATTTTCGCATATACTACCCGGGAAAACCGATCAGTAAAAAATTTGAGAATCGTTTTTGAACTTTAAAAAGCCCTCACGGTCATAGATTTATTTCATAAAGGCGCTTGACACGCAATACTTGTCCATTTTGCATGTCGAACATATAAAAATAACAGCGTGGAACCAGGCGTCCATAGAGCATTCGGCCTCTCGAACCCTATCTGATCCCCAGCGAAATGAAGGTGAAGGAAATGTTCCTGGCTACAAAATCCAAACCATAACCATAATTTAAAAAAAATACATGCCGGCATGGATGTCAAGCTCCAAAAGTCCAAATCCTGTCATCCGGACCGATTCCCCGTTACACATGCGTCGGGACTTCTAAATTGGGGTCAGGGTCGTGGACCGGCCTGGAGCGTTCAATCGCTTTCTTAATTTTCATAGGTAAAATTTCCTCCATACTGCGTGGTGTGCCACCAAACGGTCACGCGGCAGAATCCTCTTTTTAAAAATTCAGAGATTTTCGCTCGAAAAAATTTCCAGAATCGTCATACGCTCAGGCCCGTCCTTGATACTTCCCCTTCGAGTTTCGATTATTTCGGTACCTATATCGCCTGTTTTATTGGCATTTCTTTAGTTGAGAACTTTGTTGTCCCTTCCTTAAAGTAGTTGATTTTCGGCATAGTAAACGACCGGAAAAACCCGAATCGTAAAAAAATTTGAATGCTTATTAGACTTAGACATTTATGCCTTGGCCTTTTTTAAAACCTTCCTTAACTTCCTCCATTTTTGGTGAACATCGCTTTCCCTTTTTGAATTGTTAGTGTGCAAAAACGAGATTGCTTTTCTAAATCGAACTTCTCAGCGAATAGTCTTCTTTACATATAAAACTGCCAATCTTTTAAGGAAAGCTACTCGAAGTTTCAAGAAATTTGCCCGCGAGGAAAGAGCTTAGCTTCCAATATCCTGCTTCCTTTTCTAACTTTAAGCCAATAATTCTTGTACCTGGCATCAAATTATATCATCCTCCCTTTATTTGAACTGCTGCCATCTAATCTTGTGCCGTTAGTACTTCTTCGTTTCTCGTATTTCCTTAGTGTCAGGATATGTATAAAATCCACAAGAGAACTACCAAAAGCAGGTAAATATACATACTGAAAATCAATACAGCAAATGTTGTTGGTCGAATGCAATTTCCTGAAAGAATGTGATGAAATATGGCGATAGCAATAATGAAAAAGAAACCCAGCAAGGATATTCCCAGCCAAAAAAAAGATTTCGACAATATTTCTTGAAAGTAACAATACAGCATCAATATTCAATGATAATGCCCATAAAGCTATCGAAAAATTATCCTCAATACCTTTGAATTAGTGCACATATTTAAACTTGAGATGGTTTCTTTCTTTCTATTATAAACTATTGAAAAAAGCACCAAGCTCTTTATCTGCAAACGAAGTTGTATGAAGGATCGCTAATAGAAAAGCTAAAATTCACTTGGGGTCCTTTATTATAACTATGTACGTTTAAAAAAAATTATCAGTGTACAGAAATAAACCGCTCTAATATATCTTAATAGAATTTCTGTACTTTGTGCCCAGTGTAATTTGCCTGTTAAACTAAGTCGACTTTAACTGTGAAACACAATTACCAAACAAGAAAAATCCATAAAGTCAGATCACAATAGTCAAAGAACCCTATTAGTCTCTTTCCGATTCCGAGATATAGATAATGTAGCAAAAGAAACAAATGGTGACTCGATATAATATTCATAATATCACTGTCGACTGAACAATTTTTTTCTATTAATTGCTCAAAAGTTCTCCTAAATGAGGGTCAATGTTTTGATTTAAAACATAGAATTTCCGATTTTGTCTTTGATATGAGTTCCATTTTTCTATCGAAAAATGGAGCACACAACTGGATGGAAAAAGTGGAATAGGATCTCAATAACTCATATTCCATTTATTATGTCCTTAGATGTTTTCTAAACTAAAATACATTCTCTGCTAAATGATATTCTAACATCTACAGATCACCGCTCATATCTCCCTATACCGTCTATATATCCAACCTTAACTCTATTTAATATATCCTGCTTCATCTATCGTGGTTATAATTTATGAGCTTACAAGTACTGAAAAGAATGTGATACTTCCTGCGGTGATCCTCTTATTTTGCGTTTGGTGATTAAATACCACTGATACAAATGTCCAATCTATTTCTATTCTAGTTTTCGCCTTCGGAAAAAGACTAATTTTGATTGTTTCTGTGATTAAAATTAAGTGCGTGAACGTGGAGTGGTAAAATTTCCTGTTTTGTCATTCCTTGATTACACTGCTCGCCAATTGCTAGAACTTCCATTTCCATATTCACAACACCATCCTCCTAGGACTAAAAAATCTTAGCATTGGACCCTTGAAGGCTCTGATAAAGGTACTTCCCATTCAGTCGATAAGGCTTTCTACAGTAATCCTATACCAATTGTTGAAGAACTGAAAAATGCTCTTCATTGTTAAAGAACTTACCAAACGATAAACTTCATGCTCAGTAGGATAACCAGGGAATTACGGCATCACCCATTATGTGTTGATACACTATAATTGCAATTCGGCCTTTTGTTCACGAGCAATGTCCTGCTTTCTTTAGAGAGCATTCGACTCGGTCTGTGGTCCGCATGGCGTGATAAACCCACTACGCATGGTCGAAATCGAGACGCGACCTCAACTCTGTGCTCTGTTTTCTTTTTGTATATAACACATACAAAATACATCAGTGATTGTTTCTTTTACTGCTTTGCAGCACAAGTTGATCATCACGATTATTCTCTTAATCCTCGTTCCTATGCTCTTTGAAACGCGAGATAATAAAAAGTTGTCATCACTCTCACGGTCCTTTATTAAAGTTTAAAAGAAATTGTAAATCAAACTAAATTCTTGGCTATTTGATATACACCCAATAGTAATGTGTGTAAGACTCTAATCGACGAGATCGAGAGAATGGTGATACTATAGTCTAATTAACTGTGTTTCGCATTTCCATGTAAATGAGATCGCGGCTACGCTTAGCAACAACGGGTGGGAATTGATCACTTGTCTGGGAGGTTATTATAGTACTACAGACTATTAAACTCGAATCTTTGGTGTCTGATTCGCGCTCACTGGGGAATCACGAAATGAGGGATCATTGACAAAGGTGAAAAATCATAGGCCCCCAGGACCTCATAAATATACATTCCCACAACTTAAACGCTGGATACACACACTAAAACATAATGAAATGTAAATATTTACAGTGCGTGAGAAACTAGCCTGGCCTGTAAAATACTGAATATTTTGTGAATTTAGTTCTGCTGTTCATCGTTAAATCTTAATTTGTTCTGGGCATCGCCATTAGTTTAATTTATCGAAGGGCGTACAGCGATTTGAGCGCAGAGGAAGCGGAAGACTTGCGTTCATATTTATGCTGCACATATACATTACTTTCACGCGTTTGATATGAGACAAGTCACAGACATTGCAACGTCATTAACTCATTACTATTACCCAAAAGGTTTTCGAGACCTATAGTCGGCACAATCTATAGTTAATAACGAAACTGGCAATTTCATTTCGGCATAAAGTCTATGTCGGACGATTTTTATGCAAGAAAGCCACCAACAATTGGCGGATATAAGAGCAGTCACGTCACTCTATAATTAGAATAAAGAGTTAAGGGTGGTTCCATTCTCCAAGCGCGAAATTCAATGTATAGACACATCAACACCGAGGTGACAGTTGACTCTCTCTAAAAGATCAGTAAATTACCTTAGAAACACGCGGAAGTCGTCGCACGCTAGCCTATGAAGGTTATTTTCAGGATAAGTTATAGTAACTGTACAAATGATATACCTTATCGATAATTGTTAATTAGAGCTTTTTGCTCACATCTATTTCATATTCTCTACAGTGCTGCTTATCTATATTCGGAGATGATTTTTCCTACACTCTTTCGGTGATGCCTGTTGGTATGGGCATGAACTTGGCACGGGTTTTATTTGAAATTTTGGTTACTTTCCGCACAATTTTACATTTGGAATTTTTTTCGGGTGTTGAAATATAAGCAGGAACGAAAACAAATAACGGAACTATTTAAGGGAAAACACACACTCAAACACGGAAGGGAGTTAGAAGGGTCGCTATAGAGATAACATATCCAATTTTATTCGCACTGTATCGATTGGGGGATATAACCGGGCAGATGCCCTCTCAATTCAAAGGAAGTATCTAAAAACATCCTCGTTATAGAGAGTGAATTGAATTACATTAAATTGGCAGAGGGAGGGAGAAGATCATTCTCCAAATCAATGCGTAGACATAGAATCTAATTGTCTCAGCTTGAGAGAGGAGGGATAATATAGACAAATAATAAATCCGAGGGTGAACACAAATAGCCACTCATAACCGAAAGAAGAAAGAACATGTTGGTGTGTGCGAAACTGTCACGGTACTAGAATTATATTCCTCCAAGTATGGCCTTCTGACGGTTTCTATTATAACATTATCACTCACAATATTAGTAACCATCGAAACAAGTACCTTTGGAACAAAAGGGGCACGAATTCGGCTCCTGGGGACTGGCGTTGGCAATTTCTGGTGGAGACAGCTGCACTGACTAATTGGGCCCCTTAACTTATAAGGTCGGCCTGGGCACGGTCCCGTTACGACACTCAGACTACGGTGGAGTATTGGGAGCAAAAAAAATGTAGCACACGGGGTATAATGACTAGTAAGATCGACACTAACTGAACCGCCGCGAGCGAGTAACATAGCAGCAGAAGGCTCATAGTAATAGCCATATTCAAACCTTTTTTTGATAAAGTTACTTAGTTGGTCTTTGCAAAAAAGGACATGATTGCAATTTTGTCTGGGTAAAATTCATGTAACTTAATTAAACAATGTCCCAACTCCATAACGAAATCTTTCGTTAAAACTTCAGATCTATCGTAAAATGTGAGCATATTATAAATGAAGGTAATAGGGGTATCTAAGCTTCCAAATAAGAACAGTCAATATTCATAAACCGACGCACAGAACCTAATATAGTTCGTCTAATTAAGTCTATTAACTACTCCCTGAGTCATCTATACGGTGTTGTCTACAAATAAAGAGAGAGAGAGAGTACCGTTGGCCTAGTATTTTCTCTCGCTCTCTAATTACAACTAGCTTTGTAAATTTCCGCAATCAAGAAAAGGCCTGGGCAAGGGGAAACAACTTCTTTAAATAATGGCAAATACTGGGGGCTGCGGCACAAGCACACCCGAATCCTGAGAAAAATGCCATACTCTGACCGTGTTTACATAAATGTCTCGTGGGTTGACATAAAAATGCTATTATGAAATGTCCTTACTTTATTATTGGCTTTTGAAGCTTCTCTTTATTCATATACTGGTCTTGAAGATTAACAAAGCGGAACAATTTTATCCATTGCTATTCAAGGGGAGAATTTTAAATTCGTGATAAATGCCTTCGCTAATTTACTGGCATCAGATAAATGCAGAAACCCTACTTTAATTCTGTTTGTTTTAAAGCATTACAAACAATTTCAAGCCCTTCTTACTCTTCATTACATCTAAAAAGTTGTTCGCACTTAGGAGGCCTTGTTCTCAAAGCCTGAATTCTACTACATCAAAAAGCAAACTTGAACTATGTATCAGCCATTTTCTCGAAATTGAAAATTCACTATCCATAAGCTTATAAACTTTAGAAATGGAATTAATCGGAAAATATCAGATACAACATCAGTTCCTACAACCACCAGTACCATTGGAATCAATCTTCATTCCTTATACCAATCGGAATTAGATCATGCAGGGTTTGCCACCTCATCATATAAAAATCGCCATTCATTCATTGCATGTTTTGAATAATACAAAAAGGGTCAGATTAAAAGCGATAAGTAAAAAATCCAGGATTGGTAAGGTCCTAAAAGATCTTATAAGACTATTGAGACAGCAGCGGTAAGTCCACACTCAGCTTTCTCGCTGAACCATTAGGATGTGTTTATATTCTTTGGGCACTATCATCGGTTTACGCACAGATGTGCAACAACACGCCGAAATTATTAGAGAGTTTCGGTTTTGGTAACCTGTACCCCAAATCTCTCAAAAGATATGTGATGCGTGAGGACTTTACCGTCTATTTAGCGACAAAGCAATAAATATACTGTGAATTGTGATTTATGGCTATCCAATGTTGTCGCTGAACAATTTCGGGCTACCGAAAATAATTGTTCAATAATCTCCCACAATAATGATGAAATTGTCATCGGTATTTGGCTTTCTAATTGCTGACACCGAATTCTGCCAATAATCGCCTGTGCGGAAAGGCTGTTAAATAGTCGGTTGCTCATTGCTAAAGCCTGGAGCAACAATATTAATCGTTCTCAATTGCACACGAGCGAGAGTATGTATGAGTGGGTTTGTCTAGAGTCATGAGGCTCATTACGTCGGAATAGTTCCGTAAATCTGCGTTCGACCGCTGTCTATCATGCACCTCAATATCGATAATACAAAATCAGGTTGAAATGACTGCAGATAAAAAATCAAACCTTCTTTTCCTTTACTTGCTTAACTACTTTATAATGTGCTCTCTGACAAGTTCATTTGAAGCAATTTCTGATTTGCGGTTCATCATCTATGATTAATAGTTCTGCCTTATCATTTTCCAATTTGTGTTTTTCGAAAATTCGCACGGAATTTTAATTAAAAAATCTTGCACCACTCCTTTAAATTATCTAAAATACTTTACCGTTCATCTGCTCTGGAAAACCTTTTACTATGAAAGTCCTAAACCTGTTCCCGCCTGTGGCCGTTTGGCTTTAACGATAGTAATTTTGCAAAAAACATATTCAATTCATTTTTGAAATTCCTTACCATTGTCAAATACTTCTAGAAACAATGTGTTAGATTGTGAGTCCGAATTTAATTGAAAGGTTGTATTGAAGCCGTCTGTTGAAAGTCATGTGTATGAGATTAAATAGAATTTGCTTCCGTAAGACCGTTATCAATTTTTCACTACGGCAAATAATTTTCTTTGGGGTAAATCCATGATTTCTTGTATTATTTGCGGTCATTTCATCATTGTCCTTTATGCAGAACAAAAACTAGCTCGTCAACTCGCACAATCAACTTTAGGTTGAAATAAGACCGCTCAAGCTACTCAACTCAAAAGGTTTCGACTTGTCGTTTATCGAAACACTGTCACTTTTCAATTTCAGTGGCATAAAGTTCATTGCATTTTTATCAGAAAGCTGTTGATTGTGCTTTTTAATAGTGTCAAGTGGAACAATTATTTGTAGAAATAGGTGTTCTCTAATTCGTGAGAAAGTGAGTTAGTAAGTGTTGATCATTTGGATAGCTTTTTTCTTTTTTCTGCCTTGTTCTCTTCCTTTCGTTCTACTTCGGATGTTTGTTATCCAATAACTGCATTTATTGAGCAATCAGAAATAACATTAAAAACATCAACCATCTTCTGCAGTGCCAATATTACAGTGAATGTTGGTGGAATTAAAAAAAAAATTCACAAATCACATGCAGCTTAATAATGCCGAAAGCATAACCGGAACAATAACAAAAAGATAGCATTTTTACTGACAACAAACTAAAAGTAAATATACAGCGCAACAGCTCCTGTAGCCATAATGTCAACCGAGACAAAAACATATGAATGGAATCAAATCAGCAATAACAAACACTATTTATTTACTGGATTTTTCTTGCGAGCTTTCTTGTTTTCGCC
>Ga0163217_1110095_pt1 | contig 13114 bp, 19 predicted proteins | sample SynspAceP_FD_185933 | JGI IMG/M metagenome (GOLD analysis project Ga0163217, IMG submission 185933) | Saline lake microbial communities from Ace Lake in Antarctica - Synechococcus sp. Ace-P (PacBio error correction) | ecosystem: Environmental > Aquatic > Non-marine Saline and Alkaline > Saline ...
CAGAGGAGGGGAAAGATCCCGTGGTGCCCGACCTGTTTTTTCCCCCTGAACCAAAGGGAAGGCAGCAATCGCTTGGCCTTCCGCGAAATGGCAAAAGTTGCCAAGTGGGAAACACGGCGGAGTCCCCTGAAAAGAACCCTGAAGCAATGGTGTGGGGAAAATCCCAAAACGCCGGGAAGAACCGGGAAGATCCCATGGTTCCCTGCAACAGTTGTAAGGACCGGGTTTTAGGCGAACCTCTTCCCGAGGGCAACGGCCTTGGGAAACAAATGCCAACGCCGATGGAAAGTCCAGATTAAAGCCTTCGAGTACTTTCGACCCTCAGGTGAAAACCAAAGTGGGGCAACGCCACAGCCGGGGAGCCTTGACGAGGGAAAGGAGCTACCCGAAAGGAAAGAATTGCGAATTTGCCCCCGCCGAATGCCGCGGGCACCGACCCGGACTACGCATCTATAGAGCGTCAACGGGAAATCACGAAACAAGGTGGCACCGCACATGCGATGCGATTCGTTTGACCTAACGGAAGGAGCCGTATGAGGTAATCCTTCAAGTAACGGATCTGTGGGCGGGGGGCGGCCTGGCAACAGCCGTCCCTAACCGGGATACCGAATGGGCGGTTTCGGCGCAAAAATTGCGGCCGCCGTGCACGTATTTTAATTTAGCTTCATCCGGTTTTCCGGGGTTGAATGATTTGAGCAGCGTTTTGACGAGTGTATTTGGAAGAGCGCCGTGGCGCGTTGGCGGGCATTGGAAACGAATTCGAAGAACGGCCAGAATATACCGGAAGTTTTCTCTTGCGAAATTCCCTCGATTGCGGACGAAGCCCCAACTCGAGGAAGTGAAATAAACTCCTTCCATTGTGTTTGACGTGTTATTTCGCAAAAAATCCATGCGCCCCATCATCATCGCCGAGCGGTATTCACTTTGCTTCTCGCGTCTGAAAAGACCGGGGTTTTGCGTTTAGTTTCGTCTTTGCTGCCAAACACTGGTCCGTTCGTCAGCTTGGGGTTTCCTCGACCAAAAATGAAAAAACATTTCATGATCGTTTTCCCCAGCGAATTCTAAACGTCCGAGAAGAACAGCGACGACGATTACGGTGCCGTGATGATTTGTTTTGTTGGGCGTCGGAGACCTCCAATTTGGGCGAGTCCCGTTTGCAGGACCTTGGATAATCAACGACGCCGATGAATGAACTGATTCACAACTGCCGCGACGGGCCCGCCCATCAAACTGGTGCCCGCCGATCACGCAGGCCGGCGATTGCGGCGCAATTCCAATCCCGAATCGCCCCATTCGGATCGGCTGTCGAGAGCCGAGAGGTTTTTGAGCGAGTCCGGCCAGACCGCACATCAATCCCACGATCGCAAGAAAAGACGGCGATCGCATACGGGGCCGAGCGGATGCCGACATGCGAACGGCTTCGTCGTTGGTGCCGATGCCACGCAGTAGCGTCCGAAAACGGTTCGCGGTCAGGACGAAATGTCCGATATGACGGCCAACACATGCGGTGACGAACGCCGGTGAGAAGGGGACGCTCCCCGAGTCGGCTGGCCAAACGTCATTCGACCTTGCTGCCCGATGTACACGGATTGCGATCGGTTCACGACTTTGGTCGCGCCGCGGGCCAATCTCTAACATGCCGAGCGTCACGAAATGAACGAATGGGATACGAAGCCGACGAGATCAATCCGTTGATCGTGCCACACAAACGGCAACCAACATCGCGGCAAAACCAAAGGCCGAGCCGATGCGACCATCCGTTGTTTGGCATCAAGCACTCCAAAACCGCAGACGAAAGTGCGAGTAAAGATCCGACGGACAAATCCAATGCTCACGGAACGATCAGCACCAGCGGTCCCATGCCAACGGCCAAGAACGTCAGATGCGGGGAATTTGGTTGGCGATCGTGCACCAAATGTCCGAATCGTTTGAAACAGAAATTCTTGCTTACTGACGCTGAAAACGAGCACCAATACGCGAGCACAAACCAGCAGTCCCACCGTTATTTGAAGAGAGTGGTTTGAAACCATTGGATCGATTCATGTGCCATGCTCCCCCGTTTTCACTAAACCCGAGAACGAATGCTGCAATGATTTTCTCTTGACTAACAGTTATCGTGCGATCGAACGTTTTCGACCAATCGTCCGTCGCAACATCACGGCGAAATTCGAATCACAGGTCTCAAAAAGCTCTTCCAGATGCACTGCTGACGATCACACAAGCCTTGCCGTTTGCGGCGGACGTGATTCCAAAACAACCGATAAATCCGCCCGCCCGCGCGGCGACGTCGACTGTTCCGCGAGTCGGTTTTCGTCAAACAGAAACACGTCGGCGTCACGTACTAAACCATTTCGCGACCGCGACTTCTGTTGATTACCGCCGCTGAGCGTCGCCACATTTTGGCAATTGCTCTCGCTTCGATCTCCAATTTCAATCGACGCATTTCAATAAGAGACGCGGCGTTTCTTTCGGCACCATGAAGCAGACCCCATCCGGAAAAAACGTTTCCGCAAGCTGCTGAGGTCGTGTTGGTGCGATGGATTGTGAAAGCAACAATCCGTTTTGCTTGCGGTCCCCCTTTTTTTTTCCGTCAACCATCGCCAGTCCGCCTGCGACGGCTTGCTGGGGTTTGAGAAACGCCATCGTCTTGGAAAGACATCCCTTGGAAAGACGCCCCTTGGATTGATCCGGCAGGATGACTTCACACCCGATGTCGCCCACGTCCGCTCGAAATTCGCACGCAAGGAATTCGGTGCGGCCCCGCGATCCCAACCAGCCCCGTGATTCCAGTCGCTCGCCCTCGGCGAACCTGCAATGTTACGTCACGGACGCTTGCCGCAGGTCAGCGACCCGCACCTGCATCGCCAATTCATGCGTGCAATACGATGATGCTTTGCAAGCTTCGTTGGAACTTGCATCACCGCTCATCAAAGGCCACATGTCGTTCCGCCCGCAGCGAACTGGTCTTGCGTCGTGGTCACATACTTGCCGTCACGGAGTAAAACCGTGACTCGATCAGCGATTTTTGGCACTTCGTCCAGCGTGACTGATGTAGATGATCGCAACGCCCTTTGTGTACGCACTCGCTAGATGCTCAAAAGGTTGTTTTTGCTCCGGCCTGAGAGTGCCGCGGTGGGGTTTTTCATCCTAAAATCAGCAGGCGGCCATTGTCGAGCAAGCGCCGTAGCAAATCTCGACAATTTGTTTGATGCCCGACGCGCCAGCGATTCGACTGGCGCGGAACGTTGGCACGTCGGATAACCCAAAGCGATCCAGAATTGCCGCGGTGCCTCCTCATTGCAACCGACGGCTTCCGCAGACCACCGGAATGGCAGCCCCGTGAGCACAGGTTTTCGGCCGACCGAAAGCGTAACCGATCATGTTCAGTTCTGCTGGACCAATCTCCAGCCTGAACGCTTCGGGCTTTGCTGTTTGGTTTCGGTGCGTAATTCTCGCTAGCCATTGCATCGTAACCGTTGCTCGCGGTGGAACTAAGCCACTGATGATTTTGCAGAGCGTGCTCTTGCCCGGCTCCGTTGGCTCCCAGCAGCGCGTGATCTCCTCCGATCGAATTTCGAAATGACACGTCACGCAAGCACACCGTCACGTTGCCCGTAAGCGTTTTGGTGAGTCCCTTCGTTTTGGGGCAAAAGGTTAGCACGCTTCGTTCATGATCCAGAACAATGTTTCCGCGGTGACCAAATCGTGTGGCGTTTCGATGCTCTCGCCGAAAACCTTCACCTTTGAGTTCTTTGAAGGGCGGCTCGATTTCCGGAAAGACGGCCAATTGATCGCCGTGCTGGGGTCTGCCGTTGCCGTACTTTTTCCTCGGAATTGCCGCTTGGATCGCGGAAAATAATTATCGGAACCACGATTTGAACTTCGCCGCCCGTCCGCAGCACTCTTCACGGCAGCGATCCGCCCCCAAGGGCCATCGAATGTTTTCGCCCGCCAGAATCGGCGTGATCTCGGATGTTTCGCTCGCATTGACGACGCGATCGTGTTCGCCTTACTCATTTCCCCATTCCGCGATTTGCTGTCCACGTTTTCAAATGGCCGGCTGCTTTCAATCGCAGCTTCAACCTTTCAAGCGTTGCTGGGCGTTGAAGGACGTTCGGATGCCTCCAGGATGCCAACTTTGCTTGACGTGCCCTTGAGCGACTTGGCAAGTAGTCACCCACTTTTCTTGGCTCCGGCAAGGTATCAAGGCCGACGAAAGGAATCTTCGAACGCCTTCTTTGTTGCAGGATGTCTTTTGGTCGAGTTTGGTTGTCGATATGGATCACGACAATGCAGCCTCTTGGCACGAACGCAGCACGGGCACCAAGGCTTTGGAGTCCGCCGGAGCGATCACGATCGCGTCCTACACCGCTGGCGACCATCTCTTTCGACCAGCGAAACCTGGCGAACGAGATCGCGTTCGTCTTTTTGATGCCGTTGAAACTAAAATCGGTAGTCGTCAGCGGTGTTTTCGGAACTGATGCGACTGGGCGCCCTTGGCCATCGTCGAAAAGACTCGTTGGCGAGCGATTTTCAATGATCAGCGCGTACGAGGTTTTTTCATTTTTTAATCAAGTCGCGTCCCGTTTGGAGAAACGACGGGACGAATGCTTTCTGGCCTTCCACATCCGATGATCAATAGCGAGAAGAGTGAACAGGCTAAGGCGTTTCATGTTTTTTTGTTTTCCCGAATTTTTAGGATTTCTTCATAGGTAGCGATGCTGTCTTGCGCCCCGTGACGGGAATGCAGCGATTGGCAACCGTTGCCGTGTGTTGCGAAGCCGACGGCGTCCGAGCAAGTCAATCTGTTTTTGTGCCCAACGCACGGTCCAGCGCTCTGCAAACGCGTCACCCGCCGCCGTGGTATCGACGCTTTCGAACGTGATCGCGGGGACCCAAGTTGATTTCCCGTCTGGGACTGAAGAAGCGTCCCCTTTTCTCCCATCGTGATCGCGACACCTGGCACCCTCTCATGCGAGCCGAATCGCGACCGAGCTTGGCTTTGCTCAAGACGTCGTGGACGGCATCCCCGTGATGCCGTTCCGCTTCGGTTTTCATTCGGCATAAGAAAATCCACCCTCGAGCAAGCGAGTTCGGAACTCTGTGGGAGCTGGCGCAGGGTCCACGATGACATGAAAACGCATGTTTTGCCGACGCAATGCGGATGCCCTGCGATAACAGACTCGATCGGGATCTCCAACTGAACCATCAAGACAATCGGATTTCCTGATAAACGACTCGGCCGCTGCGGAACGCGTTCAGGTGTCACGGCCGCGTTCGGCACACCGGCAGCCATCCCCCCCAATGATCGAGTTTGACCACGCGCAATCCAACTGCGATCACCGCCAAATCCGGCTGGCGTGATCCTCACATCCGCGAAACCGATTCAGCAACGACAACCATGCGGTTTTTCAAAATTTTGTCGATTAAAACGATCTGCAAAGGCATCGCTGCACCGCACCAATCATCTGCCACTTCACCACCGGCAACGACGCCGCGACGCTTGGTTGGCCCCCCTTTGCTCCACAAAACTCGCTGGCGGATTTCGCCATGAATCGTTTGGCCCGCCACAGGAAGTTTTTGACACATGACGACCAAGTCCATGTTGATGGAACCGAGCACACAATTCCGGGAGGAACGCTTGTTTTCCATGTTAGTCCTACCGACCGCTCGGTGGCTGGCTGGAAAGCTGCACCAGGGCTTACGGTTGTTGCGACCTTTTTGTTCCGTCACGAATCATCAGATAGCGGTCTCGTCCCGCTTTCCGATCTTCAAACGTTGTCAGCCATGCATCAGCGAACGCGAACGTTTCCAGCGGGTGATCGATCAAAGTAGCCGTGATCCGGACGGATGCGTATAAGACCGAAGTCAAATCCCAAGTCGGTCGGTCCGTGGGGGCGGCGAGAGTAACAGCGTGTACGCTGCGGATAGCGGGTGATGGGGCACGTAACCCGTAATCGCTGAGGGATGTTTCGTGCGGGTTACGGCAAAACTGATCCGATCTCCGAATCCGCTCCACACAAATCGTGTCGCCAATCGGAGCGCAGAGCGTCTTGCCGAGGGGATGTCCTTCACGACGTTGTATTCCTTGTGATCCGTAAAGATTTCCCTTATCCCCGGAGATCTGTGTGAAGGCTCCCGCCAATGACGGGCAGGCAATCGCACTTTTTTCCTTGACGCAGTTCAATGCCAGACAACGGCTGACTCATCCGGTTCCGAGTTCAAGGGTGGCAAGGTTTCGTTGAACAAGCCAACTTGGCGCGATCACAACGCTCCCGTCTGCTTGCGATGCGAAGCGTCTTTCCCGCAGAACCGAGACCGCGTCGGGGTTCCAATCCTGAATGTAAGTCATGGGGAATAGTTTTTTTAACATCCTTCGCACAGCACGTTGTATTTGCTGGCTCGCTTGGTGACGCATGCGACAGACCCGATGGGTATGTTCGCCGCGTCATAGAAGGTATTCACCGCGTCGGTAAAGGGTGCCGCCAACTCGTTATCTTTCCCGTAATGGGTCACCCGCAATAGTGCACATTCGCCTCGCGATTGCAGTGCATGAATCACCAACCCAGCGTTTAAACACATCGTTCGCAATCGTTTCCTAATGTCGGTTCAAAGATCAGTGGGATAGGCTTGCTGATGATGGGCGTGGAGTCCGGCCCCCTGTGCGAACACCGCAGCCGATGGAAAAAAACATCAAGATCACGAGTGTGGTAAGCTGGGTAGTCCCTTCATCATTACTGATCTTGAGACCGGATTGGCGTGACGAATTTGAGGGCAGAACGTGTGTCCCGCTGATCGTGGCTTTTGCGGTACGATTGTTTTCATTATCAGGTCGGGGCGGCGGTTTTGCCCAACCGAAGCGCCGTCTGAGAAATGGTGGACAGTGGAACTTTTAGGACCAGTCCACCGGACCGGGTGACTGAATCGAAACGTGATCAGGCGGAAAGATCGTCTGGCACGGTACCCCCATTTTCGCTCGCTGCTCACAAAGCCCCGAATGCGTTTGGGCCGTACTGAATGCAAAAAGTGCGGTTGACATCGGGGCGGTTGGACAATAGCGACTTGGCCGCCCGATTAGCCCCCCCGATTGGTTCGGTAAAGTTTGTCGCCCGGCGACGAGACTCTGATCGAACGCGAGTCCAGCGTCGCGAAGTGATTCACGGAACCGGGAGCAGCCAATCGAGTCTTATTGGGCATCGTTCCGGGTAAACCCTGCAGGCAGCGAGGGCGCCTCGATGCCCGCCTTCGAAGCAGTCGCTTGATCGATCACAGCGCCTTTCGGATTGTCGGACATGACACTCGTCAGGGCTATTTCGGGGAAAGCAATCGGTCGACAACGTCAAGGGAAAGACAGCGGCGTCCGCCTGGACCAAGTGTTCGGACTGCGTTCCCCACAGGGCAGCACACGAGTCCCTTCGACGCGACTGCAGTTTGGGCAACAGCTTGACTTCAGTCTGGGTCGTCCCCTCACAACTATCCGCCCAAAAGGCACCAACAACCCTTCTTTTTCGGATCGAAAGCGATCTCCTTGGCGATCGCTGCAAGAAAGGATTGGAAACATCCGCACGACGACGCCGATCAAACCGCTCCGCCGAGATTGCAACGAACGAGCCATCTGATTGGGTTTGAATTGAAGACGGTCGCGTGTTTCTGGACATCCCGAACCGTTTTTTTCGCTGATCCGAAACTTTTCTTCCCAGCCCATTAAACGACCGTGACGCCGTAGAAACACTCACGTTCGGCCCCCGGGCAACATCGCTTGAGTTATGAGCCGATCGGAGTGGTGGACGACGACATCGAAGCGAAACCAAGGATAGACGTGCTCAAGGTTTGTGCAAACCTTATTTAGGATCATTTTAGCCGCAAGGGGGGCGGCGTCACCGGGCAACGAAAACTGATTTGATCGCCTCAAGGTACACCCCGCCATGCCGGTGAACAGAGGGATAGGAAATAGAGGAAAGAACTACTTTTTCGGATGGGTTAGTTTCTCCTACTTTTGAGCTGGGTAGAAGTTTCAACCGGTTTTTGTGTCGCTTTCCGCAGACGCTTCGGACGCACCCGAACTCACTCAATGCGTCAACCCTCGCGTTCATTGCCAGAAAGGGCGGCCGGTGTGTTCGGTGTGCTGCCCCGTTGCCAGGAATCCACCTGCCGGGCCGTCAATCCAGCAGTGTAAGCAACATCGTCAAAACAATTATTTCGGCGTAACGACGTAGCAGCGTCTTCTGAAGCCGCAACGCCGGGAATTTGGCGAGTCTCAGAGAGACCTCGCCCTACGTGAGTTCTGCCGAACCGCTTTCCCCCCGATGTGCTTAGGTAATCTCGAATCGGCATCGCCATCCGAATCGAAATCGAAATCGAAATCGAAATCGAAAATCGGCCAAAATTCCTTGTCACGGCAACCGCTTCGCCCGATTCATCTCATACGGGCCGATCGGGTCGGATGAAGTCGTCGACCGACAACGGAGACAGAAAACGATCGGATTTTTTCATTGACGCAGACGATGACACCCTCTCGATCGGTGTCCTTCGGTCTCGCTTCGTTTCACGCAGCAGTGGTCTCGGTTGGGAGTTCTTGAATCAACGTTTCGATCTTTCGCTGGACCGAAGTTTGTGAATCGTCTTTTCGAGCGTTTCCGCATCATCAACTGAATACTGCTTGCTCAGAGACCGCTTTGCGGAATCTCACGCCCGGCGAATCGGGCATCCGGCGATGGAGTTGATCTCGGGCCTGAGTCGGCGGGTCATCAGCCGATCCATGCGAGGCATCGCCCCCCCGCCAGTTGCGGGCAACAGGCATCAACCATCTGTGAAGTCCACCATTCCTGATCATCCCACGTTGCTTAACGACATCGCGACGCGATTTCTCAAAATCAAGTTAGAAATGGTTAAATATCTTGCGAACGAGCAGACTTTGCTTATCGATCAGTTTTAGATCACTCAGATACTCCTCCGATCAAAACCTTCGGTGGTCAACGTTTTTTCCCGAGTCGGGTCATCTCCGATCAAGAAGCACCCGCGGGTGGTGCGATTATCAAGTGAACGCGATCGCCACCTCATTCGGATCAAAAGACTTCGCAACGAGCCAAACGAGACATCAAAACCTTCTCAGGCGGGAAGAGCAGAAGAACGTTTCATCCCGAGACCGAAGCGTTGCGCCGACCAGGACTCGAAGGTTTTTTCAAGGCATGGCTGCAAGTGGTCCCATGAATTTGATGATAAATCGTCTCGCGAACGAAATCGCCGAGGACCGCCGACGACCCGGGCGGCGCCATTAACGCACCGCTTTTTGCAGGAAGACGTTGGCGACCGAGATCTCCATTGTCGAGGTGCACCTCTGCAGAGCTCGACTGCCGGTTTCGTCCGGCTTACATCGTCGACTCAGCCATCCCTACTCAGGCACCAATCTCGTTGGACCGGGAGTCCAATGCCCTGGAAAACCTCCGGCGCAACGCTTACGCCGGAATCAAACCAGAAGAACTGACAGAAATCAGGAAGGCTAGCTTGCCCCCTTCATGGCGTCTTTGCGAACCCAGGAAAGTGGCTCTGCGCTGTTTTCCTGTTCTTCTGCGGCATCGCGTTTTAGCGGTGCTTTCCGCCGGGCCCGCGACGGATTGGGATGGACCGCGAAAAACGCGAACGGGTTGACTGTCGCGGTTGCTCAGCGACGCAACGATCCCAGCACAGACTTTGCATCGTCATTTCCTAGCACATTCATCGAAACGATTTTGCAGCCGTTGCTGCAGACTCCTCCGAGCGAGCCGATTGAAGCGTTTTCGGGCGTGAAGGGCAGGTATGGGGAAGATCCAATTCAAGTTGGATCAGGCAACAAACCAGCAACGTTCTCTCGCCATCCACTTCGCAACGAGCGGCGATGAAAGGCCGCGAATGAACGGCAGCGTGATCATAAATACCAGATCCAGCCGCGTTTGTTGTCACGTCGTTTCGGTTCATCATCAATGGCGCGAGTGGTGTGTTTTTTCAACAGAGGCCCAAAAGACGGGACCGCGATGGCGTTGCCGAGCGTCGTCCACAAAAGAAAATGCCCGAAGTCGCGACCAAAAGGTCGTTTCAATCGGACACGAACACTCCCAGCCAAAACTTCCAACGGTTTTCCGACAATGCTGTGATGCAAGTGCCCCGAGTCCGATTGTAGCCGTCACCAACCACACAATCACAACCTGACTGATGTGTCGGCGACCCGCCAAACCAACCACGACAACAAGCCCATGCAAACCATCCTGCGAGTACGCCACTGAAAGTAAAGATCACCGGCGCGGGATGTCGGACAACATACTTGTGGCAAATGTCCGTCAAACATCGGATTGATCACGCCAAGCCGCGGTCCGAGGTAGACGACCATCCGCAGAGAAGAAGCCGCACCGATGATGTTGGCGACGTAAACAATCGACCACAGCGCGCAATCAAGCCCCTGACCGTGCCTTGACGCTCAACACGGGCAATAATTCGCCAAACTGGTTTTTGTTTCGGTGAACAACTCGATCGGCCAAGAATCACGAGCAGAAAACGAACGAATACATGTTCGCAATCAGCAGCGCGGAACCGAAGCGGTAGCTCGTCTTGCACCAATGTCTGCCCACGCCATCAAGAACAGACTGAATCCAATCTCCAAACGCGCTGATTAAACCGGAAAAGAAGAGTCGACCGAGGGATGGCGCTCCAATGCTGTCAGCGCCTTGCTAGCTTTCGTGACCCATGATTTTGCTGCGACGGCATCCTTTCGGTTCGTCTTCGCAGGTAAGGGTTCCTCGCCAGGTCGGTTTCATTGTCCAGTGTCGTTTTCATTGCTGCATAGAACAACCATCCTTTTCGACGTTCCGTTTATGTGGAACAAACAGGTTCCGATGCACCGTGCGGTGGAATGGTAACGGACGTTGAGTGTCAGGTGTGGGATGACGTGCTCCGCCTCCAGTGCTAAATCCATCACCAATTGCCCATTCAGTCCTGCTTTGCTGCGCACGTCTCTATTTCGCCCACCAGCGATTCGGCGAGGCGTCCTTGATATCCGCCTGGATCGCTGCGGATATTTCTTCATCCGAATAATTTGGCTTGGAGCGGATGAATCTTGCCCATGGATCGATAGCGGATTGAGCAGGAACAGGGCTACCAGCAGTAGCAGCGTCCGATTTGAAACGTAGATTCAGAGGTGCTTTTCTCCCGAGGAAAATGGTGGTCAGTCGCATGCCAATCCACGCCGAACTCCAGCAATGAGAAAGCGTCGAATTGCACGAACAGAATTCATGCATTTGCAAAACGCTGTTCCATCGAATTGTTGTTTTTGAAAAATTCGCCAACGGCTTCGATCAATGTGGCGGTTCCCGTACGCCCTTTACTTGGCACTCATACACGCGCCGTTTTTGAAAAACTCAAATCCACCAATTTTGCAGCCTCGATTCGGTTCGCTCGCAGCGGTCTGATAGAATTCGCCAAACATGGCTTTCATCAATCACGCGATTGCTCGCAGCGCATCGGTGGCACATTGAAATGACCACTCAAGCAGTTCTGAATCTCGTGAATGCAGGAAGCGAGTTTCTCCGTTGCGTTCGGTTTTCGATACGTTCCCTGTCAATGGAAACTTTTCAATAGCCAAATTTCCACACGGCCGGGTTTGCGTTTTTTGGGGGATGGATTCCGGCCAGCATTCATTCAGGTCTGCTGATCGACGGTTTTGACCATGTTGTTGGTCGACCCGCTTCTTTGAGCGTTGCTTGTCGTGTCTTGTTCCCGTAGCCGGTGACGGCCACCAAACATTCACGCTTCCAGGCGCGGGTTCTGGCGGATGTGTCGGGCGACTTCGTAGCCGTCCATTTCGGGCTAGTCCGATGTCCGCAGAGAATGACTGTGGTGAAAGCCGGTTGCGCGGTGCAAGGCGTCGGGACCGTTGGTGGGCAGCGGTAGCTTCGTGACCCAACACGACCTGAACAGCAACGAACACAATTCTTGGCGGCCATCTTACGTTGTCATCCACTACAAGACACGCAGGGAGTTCCGCGCCGTTGATGGTCGATTGCTTCGCAGACGAATCGGTGTTTGGGCTTTGTCCATTGTTGCAACGCCGGCAGCCTACTGTGAACTCGCTGCCCTTGCCGATGCCTTCGCTAATGAAACGTGACCGTTTTCCCGCGGTGCAGCTCGACAAGGCTCTTGACCAAAGCCAAGCCGATGCCCAAGCCGCCTTCGCTGCGATCAACGATTTGTCAGCCTGGTGAATACGGCTGAAGATGTCGGGTATTAAATCGGGAGTCATGCCGATGCCGTCGTTCCCGCACTCGGATGATTGGCCGTGTTTAGGTCTTGCGAGGTCACCGAGAGCCAGATGTGGCCGCCGGTTTGTTGTACTTCGAAGCGTTGTTGAGCAGGTTGCCGATGACTTGCTCCAAGGGCTAGCGTCCCAAATCCAACAAATTCACTTCCCCCGGCCGACGTGACGGTAAGTTCCTGCTGGCGACGGTCGATGTTTTCGGACGCAATCGTTTCCCATGGCCCGCATTGACGATGCGTTCACGTCCCACCCGTTTTTGGTATGCAGGCCGATGATGCCGGGTGGTGATGCGGGAGACTTTCCAACAGGTCGTCCGTCAGTCTGGAGAGATGCCGCACCTGCCCTGCGATGACGCCACGGGCTTCCCTGTTTGGCAGTTCCGTTTTTCGTACCATCCTGTCCCCGATCAACTGCAAAGGGCGTTGAACATCGGGCCAGCGGGTCTCGCGTTTTTCGTGCAGAGCATCGCCAGAACTCGTCTTTATTACCGGCGGTCGGCCTCAGCAAGTTCGTCGTCCCCGCTCTCGCAGGCGACACGTTCTTCCTACGGCAAGTAGGATTAGCTCAGGGTGTTCCAGAATCGGGCGGGATGGCCGGCGTTAAAGCAACATGGTCTTGCGGACAAGAATCCGGAAAACGAGTGTTCGATCCTCAGTAATCATGGACCGACTCATTTCGAGAAAGTACTGGTCCAATAGCGTCCGCAAGGCCGGGAATGTTCCCACTGGCGTTACCTTAAGTCATAGACGGAGGCAGTCCTCCGTTTCCTCCTTGGGAGACTTGGAAACGGTCGTAAAAAAGATCGGTTTTTCGCGGTTTTCCACTCGAGGT
>Ga0163217_1010493_pt1 | contig 13113 bp, 8 predicted proteins | sample SynspAceP_FD_185933 | JGI IMG/M metagenome (GOLD analysis project Ga0163217, IMG submission 185933) | Saline lake microbial communities from Ace Lake in Antarctica - Synechococcus sp. Ace-P (PacBio error correction) | ecosystem: Environmental > Aquatic > Non-marine Saline and Alkaline > Saline ...
AAACATTTTCTACGATGCAGTAGGAAAGGTAGGATCCAAAGTAGGTGGAGAATGGTCTTGAAGTTTGGAATAATAAGGACTGCGGTAACAAGTATCACAGCGTTCCTCCCGTAAGGTGAAGAGTCGTAGAGTTTGGTGGTGCTACATTCCAAGGTTCCATGGAAAGTCGACCTGAAAGAAAGATGACCCTTGGGATCAAGTGGATAGATCAGACCTGCTAACGCGCATGCGAAAAAGAGGCGAGTAAACCATGAATGACAGTCAGTGCATTGCACGTGGGGAATCATTGCCCCGGGTAGCAGAAAGGCGCCAAGGTGCCTGCGTAAAGAGCAAAAATAGACCATACTCGACCATCCAGCGGGCGGGCGGCGTTGACGTCCGTACAGGCCAGGTCTCCAAGGGCGGGTTCGCGGCGGGATCAACTCGCCGCCAAGAGGCCATCAGCAAGGGCGGTTCTCCACACTTTAGATCTTCAGCTGTTAGATGGGCCCAGGCAGACCATTAAGGTTACTCCGAAGAACAGCCATAAACGGCAATCCTAGGCGCCGGCACCCATTGATGCTGGGTAAAGCCACCATCCGCCCATGCACTCACGTCAATCTCCTTTACTCGGGCGCGGAGTCAAACGGTCCGTCAACAAAGCTTGCTGCACGTTCCAAGAATGGGAGCGCGCAGGGCGCGGACATGGGAGCGTCGGCATGCGGGGCCACATAAGAGCAAGAAGCGGTGGAAATCACGAATTACTTCGCGGACGACTTAACAGTCTTATTTCTGGGGACTACCAAAGATAAAAAATAATCCAAAATTAACATCTAGATACTCCGGGTCACGTGATTCACTGTTTAGAGGGTGAATCGGTCTCTTTTAGAGTATAGGGATTGGTTTGGTTTTCCTGTTAGTGCTGTGGAATGGTGTGAGCCACTAGTCCTGAGCGCAACTGGCGTTTACTGATAATTACAAAGTAGCTAATCGGATTTGTTAATAATGGACACCGATAGCAAGGTGCCAACTTTCTTGAAGTGTGTAGAGCAAAGTTAAGGAAACTGGGAGGTGTTATGTTCAGTGATACAGTTGCAACCAATTAGCGGCGCTGAGGGTAATAAACACTTTCGCTGAGTTGGTAAGTGCGGATCAAGCACGACGCGTGCAGAGGTCTGTCTTCAAATAGTATAGATGCGACTGATCAAGATGCGCGGGTATACTCAGACATTTCACCGGCATCCTCCGAGGAATAGGTACGACCAGGCACTAAAGTCTCGAGGCGGAATGGGACGAGCATTTGCTTGAAGGCCGTTGCGCTGACTATGAATGAGACTTTAATGGAGAAATTCGTTGCAAGAATCCCTATGCACAGTATACGATCCCAGGGAAACGGCGAGGCTTGAGGAGGAAGGTCCGGCAGCTAAGAGCGATGCAACTGCTTGGGATCGAGGTCTTGGCAGGGGCTGCGTGCGTAAAAACAGAGGCGGGTTACACGGACCACGGTATCTGGTCGCCATAGGGACCTTGGGGTTGATGAGATTCTTCGTTCGCGCGTTCAAGCCGATGGATTAAGGGATGATTCATTCGCGCAGACGCGACGCGAGTGAAGATGAAGTATCTAGAAGTTCGGATTCTCCTGGACTCTGGAGCTGTTTTGAGCACGGGGGGTTTGGGGCTTTCAAAATTGCGATCCGAGTCTTTCGTTAGGTCGTTCTTTGTTTTGTAAGAAGCATACTCTGGTTATTCTGTGCGAGTCAGGTTCTTGACGTTTCATAGCCGTCACTGGCAATAAGGACGTAATCTTCCCGTGTTATTCCAAATTGCCGCAAATAAGCAAAATCAATTGAGCGATTAGTAGCTGGTGAAGTTGGGAGCTGTTGTGGCTTAAGTTTATATCAGAGCTGGAGATGACCCTTTGTGATGAACACGTAAAGTCAGTATTGGAGTCTGATGGTAATTTCCCTGACCAGTTACGTTACCTACATTGAGCCTAAGACCCAGGCTGATGTTGACCAGCTGGTATGGCAATCGCAAACTAGTAAGAAGTAAGACTACGCTGTAGTTAATACAGATCATGAACTGGTCAGACGATTTGAGAGGTTCTTGGTGAACTTCACTTGATATCATATCGATCGTAATGAAAGAGAGTTTCAAAGGTTGAAATCAATTCAAGGTTGCTTCCCAAGGTTCTACACAGAGCTCTTTTAGCTCAATTGAACTCGAGAAAGTTTACAAAAAACAAACAGGTGGTAAAGTAAATTTGCTGATATCTCATTTGAACTTGGGTCCTAAGATCTCTGATCCAGAGACTGGCAATCAAGCCAGGTCTTGATTTGTGGTAATGAATCGTAGGAAGGTATAATTCCTAAGGAATTTATTCCTTCTATTCTGAGGGTTTTTAATGCCAGCATGAAAAATTGGTCCTCTGCAGGCATACCCAATTGAATCCTATGAAGAGCTTAGACCGTTTCATGGTTCTTTCACGACGTCGATTCAGATGCACTTTCATTTGAGCTTAGCAGCAAGAACTTGGTTTTTAGGGATGCCGATTAAGAATGTACAGCCTCAAATTAACTTGAGCAATCAATGTCTGTAGACGTGGTTAACTCCTGAGAAATATACTGGACCCAATCACTGGTGATTTGAACAGAGAAGAGGCCCTAATGAGAGGGCATGGATACAAAGGAACTTCCTCTAGTAGAGCAGCAGTTCCCTTATCAGAGTTGTTCCGGTTTCCTTACGATTTGAGAACAATCACTTCGAGTAGCAGCAACGGCCTTCATTGGACGTTTCTCATTATAGGCCAGTTCCGAACAGCATTGCAAGAAAACAGTAATTTGCTAAAGTTAAAGGTCAGAAAGAACTAACCAAGAATTGGGCCATGATCAGAAGATAAGATGATAAAATTAAAATCATACGACTCTAGCTTGGTGGATGAGAGTATACAGTAGAAGAAATCGTGAAAGCCGTGAAAGCCACTGGCGCAATGTTAGTAGTCCATATCCATTGCCTACTAAAAGGAAAGTTTTCACTGTATTAAAGTCCCGCACGAAATAAAGAAGCGCGAGAGAATCAATAACCAACTATGTAACTTACAAAAGACTTTTATATATTATTTCAACTCTTCTAAAACTGTAGAATGCCTTGATGAAAATTGAGCTTCCAAGCGGTGTAGATGTTGAAGATCAAAGTTTGAATCGACCTTCAAAAAACAATATTAAAGGCCTGCTATTACGCGCCTTTTTCATTAAAAGTTGTTTTTCGCACAAGGTAAGTATTATGCCTAAAAAAGGTATTTCAAAAGTATTCACATATTTTCTAATACTTTGAAATAAGGATTCCGGTTTGTGCATGAATTTATTTCAGTACTTGCAGTCGCTTAAGAGGCCCAAGCAAAAAATTGTTTTGTGATTAATCAAATATCTTATTTTAGTGTCTGGTATTATAGGAGAAAAGTAGGTGATAGCATTTCAGTGCCGATGACGTAGTGTCGCAGCACGGCTAATAGAAGCTGTCCTTGCGTAGTGACGCAAGTAAAAACGTCGAAACAGACGGGTACAACGCAGTGCAGTTGGCAAATATGGTGGAGCGTAAAGAGAAAAAATACGCCAAAACCATTAATCGGTCATTTTAAAAAAGCCGGTACAACGCCAAAGCAAAAGTTTTGAGTTTCAGAGATTTTCGGGTCGATTGAAGGACAATAAATAGGGCTACTGTGAAATGAAGTATTCGTAGAAGGTGACTTCGTAGATTGCTATCGCAACTTCAAAGTAAAGGTTTTTTCCAAGTGTAGTAAAAACGTCATGGTTTTGCAGGTGTGGGTGGTGCAACTCACGACAGGCATAACGAGCGACGACACCCAGGTTCAATTGGTGCATGTTCTTGGCCATCCAGATAATCAAGGAATGAGAATGGTGAAGAATGGGTGGAGACAGGGTGAAAGTAATCAACCTTCGGTGTTTGAGAATCGTATCCTGAATAAAAAATCTCTTGCTTGTTTCTGGGTTTCAGTACCGGGCCCTAAAAATCTGTTCGTTATTCTAGAGAGTAAGCCATGGAATTAGCAGTAATTAACATAAGGGAAGACAGGGTAGAAAAATCATTGTCTAATGAGATTTCGCAATAGATCCTAACGATCATGCAATTACCTGATGTTAAGCAGTACTTGGCCAACCAAGACAGGGGACGCCAAGTCTAAAGAAGAAACGAAATAGCAGTTCTACTCGAAGATAAAAAAGCAAAGGGCACTGGTAAAGTGCGCGAGCTGGTCTATCAAGTCACCGCTGTTCCCGAAGGTGGGATAAGTATTTGGCCCCACAGCCAAGAAGACTATTCTTCAAATTGAAATAAAAAGTAAAGCAACTAGCTAGAATCAGCTTTGTCTTATAAAGTAAAAGACAATAGTCCTTATGGTGTGGAAGATTTGTCTTTCGATTCTCTCAAGACAAAAAAGCTTCCTAGCATTACTTAGTGATTATCTCTACCGACACCGAAAACTAATTCTAGTGACTTTCCTGAGGAAAAACAAGAATAATTATCTGGTTCAGCAGAAATCTTCCCAAGTCAAAAGTTTGTGACTGTAAAATAATGTAAACACTTACCAACTCCCTGAATGCTGATCATCTAGTTTCTGCGAGGATTCTTGTAAGTAAGTTTGGAAAACCATTTTATCGAATAAGACATGGATATTCTAAAACAGCCCCAATTACAGAAAGGTTTCTGCGCATAACGAAAGAGCGTTTATGGTTCATCGTGGAAAAAACTGCGAGAAGCCCGAAATCAAGAATGCTGTAAGAAAAAACGTTTGTGTCAAAGTGTAGCAGTAAGAACATTGAGATATGCCCTGCAAAGCAATAAATCAAGATATACCAAAGCAAAAGTTTGTCAGTTTACGAATGCTTTAAAAAAGGCAATTGTACAAGTAGCTGATGAGAGGTATTGATTTTTACGGAGAAGTTTTTAATTGATCATTATGGCAATTAGAAAATGAACCCTTTACTATCCTGGAATGAGATTTAAGTAGCTCTGCTTCAACCGAGATCACCCTCGTCAAAGCAGAGAAATCTCTTCTTGCTCATTGAAGAATCAGTGAAGAAATAATGAAGGTGAAAATGACCGTCCGAATATTGGTGGGGTCAAAGAGAACTACGTATCGTAGATCAAAAGAAATAATTTGGAGTACCAGCTGTAGTGAACCTATCGAATATTGACTCAAACCGACAGCTCGCTCTGCCACTTATCAGTGCAGAATGGTGCTAAACCTACATTATCGCTCCGAAGGTTTTCAGTAGGACAGACCATAATGATTTCCGGTGAGCAAGTGCGTCCAGAAAGTGGCAACGCAATGGCCCAGTGGTAAATATCCCAATGGGTCAATTGTGCAGCTGTGTTGAATTTGAAAGCCAGGCAAAGGTGCCGCAATGGTTAGGAGTGCTGGAGGTAGCACAATCGTAGCCCGTTAGGTAATACGTACGGGTAAAACTACCTTCAGGTTGAGATGAGAACTGTAACTAATACATGTATGGCTACTGTTGGAACAGTTTCTAATGGTGACGCATCATGATGTAAGTTTTGGGTAAGCCGGTCGTAAAAGATGGCTCGGATCAAGACCTCGTGTAAAGAGGTGTTGGAGCACCCGTAGATCCCCGATGGTGGTGGTGAAAGGTCGTTTTCTGGAGGCAAATCCAAGATCTAAAAGGTCTCCTGGCTAAAGGTAAGAAGACAGATCCTCCTATAAGAAGCGTATTCAAACAAGTTTCATCATACAAAAGATCTAAATAATTATGGCAGTTCACATTCAAAAAGTCTATATCGAGCACCATCTTTGTCAAAAGGTGGAATGCTATGAACGAGTCAGGAAAGAAATCAGTAATGCAAGACTTGGTCAGAAAATCGATGATATCTCCCCGATTCGTAGGACTAACCTTGCTGTGCATAATGGGATAAATTTCAATCCCTGTATGTAAACAATAACATGGTAGGTCATATAGCTAAGGTGAATCTTGCCTCGCTACCTAGGAATTCGAGCGGCCACATGCCAAAAAAGAAAAGGAAAGCAGATAATCATGGTAAGCAAAGCAGATTTAAAGTTAACGTTCCTACTTCTCCGCGTAAATGCGCCTTGTGCTGACCGCTGTCAGTAACGGCAGAGAGGTAGGTTAGCAACTTAGCATTTTGAGTTTACTCCAAATCATGGTGCGCTTAGAACTGAGAAGTTCTGCTTTCTGCGGTGGCCTAACTGGCAGGCGAAAAATCCAGATGCCTAAGTTGGAAAGGAAGCAGACCTATTCATCGAAGAACTATAATGGTTGAGAAGGTAGAATTCTAAAGAGATTGCGACCGTGCCCTCAAAGGTAGAGAAATAGAATTCCCAAAGATCAAATCATGTCACTCTGTAATTATGACTTTCATCGACCAGGAAGTTACCGCTGATGTAGTAGATAACAGAACGAAAGGCAAAATTAAGAACAGACTATGGGCACAAAAGATCAACCAATGAGGATTTAAGACTTGGTGTAGGGGTCCAAGAGCTGGGATTCCAGACTGGTATGGTTGGGAAAGAGGACTTCGCTGAAAATCGAGTACCGAAGAGGTCAGCAGAGATCCGTAGTAGGGGGTCGGTCTTGGCGAGAGATAGCGCAAGGGGAGGGAGTGTCCAAGTAACTTTTCGGCACGAACGCTTAAAGACATGACGCTCTACATCATTAGCTGCCGCCGCTGAGGAGTCGTAACATGTGGTAGAGGCCGTGGAGCCGCAAGTCAGACTATAGGCGGAAAGATGGACTGAAGAACAGACACGCAATGCGAGAGGGTAATTGCAGAGATGATTAAGATCATTGTGAGAAATAACGACAGTCCCACACAGAGTCTACATTCGGTTAAGGAGAATCAATCGCGCAGGCAACTTCACCAAGCAGAGCATCCATCACGAATGAGTCTAGATGGCGCACATCCGATTGGGCCCGGCACCATGTAGGTTGCAGATTAAAGTTAATCCTATCTCAGGGACGTCTCAGGTGAGCTCGCGGCAGCAGCGCCGTTTGATGGACCGAAGATGAAGGAATAAGATCGAGCAAGCGTCATCCAGCAGTAGCTGACAGAGCGGATGACTACTCTTGCATGCCTTCACCGGCACACCCTAGCTCAGGGCTAGAACAGCGGCCTATGGGCGTATATCGGGGCGAAGCTCAAAGGGGTTTGGATTTTCAAGGGGAAAGGTGTACGGAAAGGAGGGAGACTTGTCTCCCTAATCCAAGAGTGCTCGGCCCCAATGAGCCAAAGCCCAAGAATGCAGGTCCTAAGAGAGATAAATGGTCCAAGACGAAGAAAAAGAAATAAACTAATTTCAACCCATAAGTGAGGAATCATGTAGCAGCCAAAAGAACTAAATATAGGAAAATGCACAAGGGCCGTGTCAAAGGTCTGCCACAAGAGGGGCCATATACGCTCGCTTTTGGCAACTTTGGCATCAAAATCCTTGAGCCAGGAATGGAATCCACCGTCAGACGAAGGCAGCTTCGTATCGCAAGACGAAGCTGAAGCAGAAAGGTCAGGTTTGGTTAGGATTTTTCCTGATAAACCGATCCGAAGAGCCTGCAGAGGTACGTATGGTACAGAGGTAAAGGAGCACCAGAATATGGGGTAGTGCCGTTATAAGCCCTGGTAAATCCTTTTTGAAGGCGGACAGGCGGTACAGCTTGGAAAACTGCTAGGGGCATCTGAGAAGACTTGCGGCAGAAAGCTAACGGTAAGTACCAGATTTGTTGTCCGTAGAGAATACGCAAGAATAGAATAGCACTATGAAAAACACTGAAATTAATTCCGCTATCTCGCTAGTGAAATTGCAGAGCAGTAAGTCGCTGAGAAAGAGAGCCTGACTAACTTCGGTTTGCTCATGTCGATTTCTCCTATAGAGAAATCCTAATAGATCCGCGAGCCAAGCGCTTTTCGCAAGATTAAAGGACTGCCCAAAATTGGGGGGCCCCCCCCCCCCCCTTGGGCCCCCCCAATAAAAAAACCCCCTAAATAGCCCCCTAAAACCAAAAGAAAAACAATGGCTACGTAGAGAGAAATCTTCCGAAAGAAAAAGTTGGTAAGGTGGTAAGTAACAGATGGACAAGTCATACCGAGCAGTAGACACGTCGCGTAAAGCACGCTTGTACGGTAAGTTTATTTCCACGACAACCAAATTGATGGCTCATGACGGAGAAGAATGAATGCAGCCCTGGTGAACGGTTGAAAAATCAGCGAGACACCCTCGTCCCTTGAGTAAGAATAGCGTTTGGAGAAGTAGTTGAAATTATTGAGAAAGCTTAAATAATTATGATACAGCAAGAATCCAGATCTAAGTGTTGCGGACAATTCCGGGCAAAAGAAGTATTGGTAATACCCGTGGTGTGGGAGGAACCAAGAAGCGTTATGCTTCTATTGGGTGACAAGGTTGTTGAACTGTTAAGTCGCGCTATCATCCAGCAATATGAAAAAAGGTACCGTTCCAAAACGGTGATCGTTAGAACTAGAAAGAGATCAGAAGAAAATATGGTTCATACAATCAGATTTGAAGATAATCCGGCAAGTGTTATTGAACATAATGCATGAAGCCCTAGAGGCACTCGTATTTTTGGCCCAGGTGGCTAGAGAATGAAGAGAGCGTAATTCATGGATCGTCTCTCTTTAGCCCCTGAAGTACTGTAATCATGATAAGAAAATTGAATACTCAGACAAAGCTTCATATCAAAACAGGTGACAACTGTAAAGTGATAGCCGGTGATGAAAGGTAAGACAGCAAAAGTTCTCGCTGTTGACAAGCCAGAAAAGTAGAGCAATTATTGAAGGCCTGAATATGATTACTAGCATGTTAAGCCCTACTGCTGCTAACTCAGGGGAATCGAAAAGGAAAGAAGCTGGAATTCACATCAGCAAATCTTATGCTTGTAGATCCTAAAAATGGTGAAGCAACTAGAATGGCCGTAGGCTGGTGAGAAGAAAATTAGTAAGATACTCTAAGAAAAACCGGGGAGGTGATCAAAATTGGCTAATCCAAGAATCAAACAAAAATCTTGAACGATATCGTTCCTGCTTTGAAAGAAAATTCAATACAAGTTCAGTAATGCCGGTACTATTGTGACTAAAATAGGCATTAATAAAGGTATCGGTGCAGCCTGTGCGGTAAGAAGCTTGTTGGATCAAGGTGGTCGAGGAATTATTCTCTGACACAGGTCAGCGTGCGGTATCTACAAAGCTAAAAGTTTCCGTTCTAACTTTAAGTTAAGCAGAGGGAATGCAATTGGTGCTAAAGTGACGCTTCGGTGACAGAAATGTTGAATTTCTTGATCGAGTTGAAATGACTGTAGCTTTGCCTCGAGTAGAGATTTCAAGGAATTTCCCGATAAGGGGTTTTGACGGAAGAAGGAACTAACGCTGAGGTGTAGAGGAGCAATAATTTTCCCTGACAAATTAGTATGAGAAAGTAAACAGAATCTCTGGCATGGAATCACTTTGTGACAAGTGCTAATTTCTGATGAGAAAGCTTAGAGTTGATGAAAGCTTCGGAATGCCTTTCGTTAAAAAAGCATAAACAAGATTAATCATGGCAAGAGAGTCAATCAAAGCTCGTTGAGAGAAAAAGAGAGCGCTTGTAGCCAAGTTAGCACGAAAAGCCGCGCTTAAAAGCTGCAAGGTGATTATGCTGCACTGATAAATTACCAAAGAACGCATCACAGTAGACTTACATAATAGATGTAAGCTTTTCAGGGCGCAAAAGCTAAACATCGAGAAAGTTTTCGTATCAACAGGTAACCTTCGAGAAATGGCCGCATCGCAAATTCCCTGGAGTCAACAGAGTCAGCTGAATAAAACGACAGAGTTTTTAATTATAAAAAATCAAATTCGTAACTTTGCACGCCCAAATCCGGGTGGAGCTAGACTTAAAAATTATCATGACTGATCAATAGCCTGATATCGCTAGGTGAAAAATTGGCGATTCAAGCATCTTCACCGAATCGTTGAGAATACTGCCTCTAACATCAGCAGGAGAATTCACGAAAGTATGCATGACAGGGATTTTCGATTACAAGTTTGAAGAAACGGTCCTCATGGAATCCTCAAAATTGCAACTGAATTTAATCCTAACGACAGCAAAACGCCAATCGTAAGCCTAAAGCGGTTAGTACGCCAGGTCTCAGAAATATGTTAAAAATACCGAGCTTCCAAGAGTAATTAATGCCTTGGAATAGATCGCATCTACATTCCAAAGGTGTACATGACTGACAACAGAAGCCCGTGTTGAGGTGCAAGGTGGAGAGGTTTTTGCTACGTTGTACTTAATTTACTATCATGTTAGAATAGGTAAAAAGCAAGTAATATACCCCGCGGTGTCCCGGTAGACGTATCAGCTCATCGGAGTTGTTACTGTTAAAGTCCAAAGGGTACCTTGATCAGGAGTTAATCCTGACATTCAGAGTGAAAGTTGAAACCCGCACGAAATCGTTGTGACTAGACCTACAGACCTCAAGAGGCATAAGTCTTTCCATGGTCCTTTACAGATCTTTGATTCATAATATGGTCACGCGTTTTCCCTGAAGATACAGAGAGTTGGAACTTGTTGTGGTAGGTTTTAAAGCACTAATCAGGTCAAGTTTCTTGAACTTAAACTTTAGGTTATTCCACAGTAATATTCTTCGCTCTTCCAGTTGAAGTTGTTTGAAGATCAGAACTGCAAAAGGTAAGAATCCAATAATTTCTTGAATCAAATGATTAAGGAATAATTGGTCAGATAGCTGCAAAAAATAGAGCCCTACGTAGGTAAACCTTAAAGGTAAAGTGTGCGCCTCGTGGTGAACAAGTTTAGAGCGTAAGGCGGTAAGACTGCCGGAAAAAATAATAAGTTAATGGATTTAAATAAGAGTTTCAAGAAGACTTAAGAATCAAGCAAGGTATCAGAAGAAAGATTTCTGGACAGATTCCAACCGCGTTATCTGTATTCAAAGTAACCAGGTATCTATGCTCAGCTTGTGAATGATTCTTAAGTCAGAACTTGCAAACATGCACTCCAAGATTGGAGCTAAGCCAATAATAATGTGCAGTTTCGGAAGGAGGTAGGTAAACAGCTTGCTGAAAGAGCTGTCGCAAATGGAGTAACGAAAGTGGTTTTTGACAGAATGTACCTATAATCACGGTAACGTGAAGCTTTACCGAATGGTGCTAGAGAAGGAGGGCTTAAATTTTAAATCCTTAGTCTCAATTAAGAAGAAAAGCCAATTTGGGCTACAGATACATTCGATTTAAAGAAAAAGTAGTAGCGATCAACCGAGAGCTCATGTGAAAGATGGTAGAAGATTCTCTTTTCTGCAATTGTTGTAGTAGGCGATGGTCAGGTGTGTAGGTTATGGATTGGTAAAGCGCAATGAAGTAACAGAATGCAATCACTAAGGGTATCGAAGATGCAAAAAAGATTTGGTTAAAGACAATCTCTAAAAGGCACTATCCTCATGAACAATTAGGTAAAATTCGTGGGAATTTGTTTGAAAAGCCCGCTGCGGCAGGTCTGGCGTATCGCTTGGTGGTGCAATGCGAGCAGTATTGAAAGTGCCGGAGTTAACAGAGTACTGCTAAATTCAAGGGTTAATCAAATCCTCATAACGTGGTGACGCCTACAAATCGATGCAATTGGTAAACAGCTTAGAGATCCGAATTGCGTTTCTCGCAGCGGGAGTGAAAATGTCTAAATTTTTAAACGGATAATTATCATGGCTAAGATTCAAAAATTCTCAGACTAAGAGCATCATCGACAACCAAAGGATCAAAAAGCTACTATAAGCTTAAGGCCTTGGTAGAATCAGCAATTGTTGTTGTAGAGAATAACCCACAAAATTGCTGGTAGGTAAATAAAGTTAATCACCTTTGTAAAAGTGGAGGGAAGCCTTAATTGAAACTGCATACATAACCCCAGCTGAAGGATCAACCAAAAATCGTAAAGAACTTGGTATAGGTACAGTTCAGGTAGAGGAGGGACTCAACAACAAGAGGTCAAACGGAGCTAAATCAGATCCGGTACAAAAGAAAGCTAGCTTGAAGGTGTCAAATGCCACCCAAAGAAATCCTAAGTTGGTTCAAAGCTTAACAGAGTAGATTTAAGCCAGTATTTTTAGATACTTGCATCCTTTCTGAGCAACATAACCTGAAGTGATAATATGAGCTTTAGTCTACATGGTATTGCTTCAAAGAAGAAAATAAAATCAAGATCCCGAGGAGGTGAATTGAAACAAGTTGGAAAATATCTGCTCACAAATTCTCTCTTCAGCGTTTGAGGCAATGAGAGCGGGTGGTTCGATAAACACATTTGAATTAATGAAAAGTTTTTTCAACAGTTAAGAACATTCCATATCGAAGATTTAAGAATAAAATCTTAAATACGATAGGATTTCTAATCAATTTTTCAGTGTTAGTCTTCATCGTAATTCTGAAGTGACCCTTCCAAATTGATGGTCCAGCAGAAAGGGATCTTTGGTTTAATTGATTACGTTCTTGGAGGGGCTTTTAGTATGCGTCAATCTTTGACTTTGGGATTAATGCCCTACCATTTCTGCATCTATGTGTTGCAGTATGTAACTGTTGGAGTAGCTTCTTTCAGAAAATGCAGAATGGAAAGGGGAAGTCTGAGAAACGAATCATCAATTACTCGAGTTCTTACTATTTTAATTACCAACCTGCTCAAGCTATGGAATATTCCGCTACGATTTTGCCTACTGTGCCTGTAATTGGTAAGTCTCACTGTTTAGTTTAGCTCTTTGTTTACTTTCTGGGCACAAGTTTGGCATGTTGTTGGGTGAGAAAATTACAGAGAAGGGATAGTCGGAAACGGTATAATCAATGCTAATCATGATAGGTATTATTCAAGATTTCCTGGGGCACTGATTGCTGAAGGAGTTGAGAAAGATCTTCTGGTCTTATTACTCTATAATTGAGGCAGGATTTGTTCATTTGTCGTAGTAGTGTTAATTTGCACTTACTGAGGAACAAGAAGGATTCCGTTCCAATATGCCAAGCAAGTGTGGAGTAAGGTATATGGTGGCAGCGTCAGTAAGTTCCAATTAAGTTAACGCTCTGGTGTAATCCGATTATCTTTGCTCA
>Ga0163217_1011417_pt1 | contig 13112 bp, 7 predicted proteins | sample SynspAceP_FD_185933 | JGI IMG/M metagenome (GOLD analysis project Ga0163217, IMG submission 185933) | Saline lake microbial communities from Ace Lake in Antarctica - Synechococcus sp. Ace-P (PacBio error correction) | ecosystem: Environmental > Aquatic > Non-marine Saline and Alkaline > Saline ...
AAACAAAGGGAAAAAAAAAAAAAAAAAGAAAAAAGGGAAAAGGAAATTTTTTTATCAAATTTTGGGGACAAAAAAATAGGGGTTTTTTTGCAGTTTTGTTTTTTTTTTTTTATGTTGGCATTTTTGTCCCCCCTTTAATTTCCGAACGCAGTTTCCCTTTGGCCTGCAATCCGCAATAACCTTTTTTTATCGAAATTTTTTAACCAGTTTTTGATTATTTTCTTTGCTAAGGAGCTTTTTAACAATGGCCAAAATAAATTACATCAATACGTGGTGAATCGCGCTGTCTTACCTTCCTAGCTGCTACTTTTTAATTTTACAAACATAATGCAAAACCCCGTCGCGGTCGACTAATCTTGTTATTTTTGGCAAATCATATGCCTCCGCGCTTTTTGCTGATTGCCTTTGTATTAGTCATTGGCATATTAAATTTGGAGGATTTATCTGGTTTTTTTTTCGTTTTTGGTAGACAATAAGGCATACAGCCTAAAGCCTATGAAACCTGACTCAGAATAAATTACCAATGAGTGAGAATGGCCTTGTTTTTTAAGCCATTCTTCCCGCTAAACCTCATTTGCGTTTTTTAAAACATACATGCCGCCAATCATTAGTTACCTCACTAACCACACGCCCACATAACCATAGGTGTAAGACCGTTTCTGGCATGTTTAAGGGGCCGCACTTTTGGACTGCATCATTCAAATGCCGTAAAAAATACCCACAGCAAATGTAGGTGGGATAAACAAGGTTGGCGTATCAATGGTTTAATACGCGCATCGACTTCAATTGAGTTTTTAAGCTCACCCACACTTCATTATAGAGCTCCCATCAAGCCATTAGTCATTTTCAAATGGTAGGTCTTCAATAAGTTCCAACAATTGAAAATACCTGTGGGTCGTAAGCATCCCCGCAGAAAAAGTTTTGGGTTTCAGACCTCGAGTAACAGTCAGAGGTAAATCTGTCACGTACAAGGAATTAATCAACTCTCGCTGGTGGCCAAATTTGTGCCGTCTGAGCAGTAAAACCCTCACGCCGCTAGCCGATGTAACTCTTTTTGTAAAATAAGTTTAGTCGTCCGGTTTTCCCAGTAGCTAAGTCTACTCCAGTGGCAATCGATCGCAGCGGACTCGCATAGACTACGCTTCATCACGACAAGGGAACCCACACTCAATCTGAATGAATAGATAAAATGGCAAAGCTGTAAACAATAATCGCGGCTTACGTTACCGGATGGCGGGGCAGTCGCTAACTTCAAGCGACTCTTAAACCCCCCGCAAAAATAGGGTTAAACGGCCATTACAAAATGATATCACGGTGTTTTTCATCAAAAACAAAACTTGGATTTGTTTGCACCCGGCTGACGCTTGGTCTTCACATTAGTAGGGGCAGGTCAAGAATGGACAAAAATTTTGGTCTTCTGAATTTCAACATTTTCGCGCCTTTGGCCCCCATATTGGGCGACATCTTCATATAAACAGTTCAATGAATACCGAAATCGTGGGCTTAGTTGAGTTAAGGTAGTTTTGTCAGGATCTTGACTGGATCCAGTCATATTGGTTATTATTTGAGGGTAATCGGCAAACATTGATCGTAGTGAAATCATGTTTTTTCAATCAGTGAAATTTTCATTCGTAATCAAAATAGAAGAGATAAGCCAACTCGCCTTTGGCATTTCGTTGATGACCACCCCCTGGTTATGGGTGCCAGGTTGGTTTAATTGTTTAACGAAATAGCTTTCATGAATTGTTCCTAGACGCTTGGGTATTGTTAACGTAAGCCAATTTAGGTGGTCAAGCCAATATAACCCTGTTTGAATTGTTCATGGACATAATTAAGACACCGGATGCAATCATAATGCAACTGCTAGGAGTTTTCTCAAAAAAGGTTTCGGTGCACCACTGCAAAAAATTCTTGCTGGCGAGGCGCCCTCTCCATAGCTAATCAAATGATTATCGTCAGTGCCCAATCGAAGCAAATATTTATTTGCTGGTTGCACAAATATAAAACTCCGCGCTTAACACCGAAATTCTGACCATTTTGTTTACTATTGTTCCAAAGGGTTGGTAATAAGGGCAGGCCATGCCCATTGCGCGCGTTTTCTTTCACATTCTAAACTTGTGAGCAATTTCTGTCATCACCAACGTATGACCATCTCGACTATCACGGGCGGCCTTGTATTACATGATCCCAGGCGAGAATAACTGGCCCCCTGCGCCAGATTCGCCTGCCTTCTGGCACTGGTACTGGTGATATGTAACTCCTTCGGTACGCGTACTATTCGGCCACGTAAGGCTCTCAGGGTACACCAATATAGATAAACGACAACCCAGGACTAGTAAAAGTCCCCGGGCGATTATACATAAGTACAGCCTTGAGCGGCAATTAGGATTTTAAACCCTGTCTCAACCGCAAAGCCATTGCGCCCAACATGTTCCTTTTTTCATCTAAGAAACCCTGCATAGCTTTGTTAGGAACGCTAGTTGTAAGTCTTTGGCAAGGCACTTGTTATAACAAAGCAAACTCTTTGGCTCAGATGTTATTTGCTCAATTGGACTGGAATATCTTGAGAATCTCAGATTTATTTCACGCCTAACGCGGGCGCTACTTTATGCTCTACGTGCCGTCGAACAGTACGTACAAAAGCACACAGAAACATACCGGATAAAGTTGGGCCAGGAACTTAATAAAAACAAGTAATCATGGTTTGACGCATAGGTATTTAATAGCTTTGTAAAGTGTGGTGTTTAGCTTTAACAAGGTAAACGAAGGCGGGACTTTAATAAAGTGATTCGTACGTTTTAAATTACTGCTACACAGCTGTTGCAATACTAAGAATATTCGCATGCGGGCAAGAGCCATGAAATGAGCGCTTAAGAGCTAAAATTCATATGCTAGCTTTGGTAAGATTTCAACTGCGCTTAATCTCATTATGATCGTCGAACTAAGATGTCGCAACGCAAGCGTGACTAAATTGTAATTTTACACTTGTTTGTCATCATTCAACCCAGGCAACAGGCTTTGAGCCTTCTTGCTCAAAATATTCGAATGCGGTCCCCTAATAAACCAGTTACCTAATTTAGCCCCTAAGTGTAACCAGTTTTTGTGGCCATAAATGGCTATTTTTTCAATATTCACTGCATGGGTAAACCCAATTTAAAATTCATCCTCATGCGGCTCTTTAATTCCGCAGCCAGCTAATTCTGAGGCAATCAACCACATCTTTATTTTTGCTTCTCTTTAGAAGCCTAGCAGTGCTGCATCCAATTCATCGGAGTGATCCCATACTAATCAAGCATGGCTTAAGGGTGCAACAGCTTTTAACGACACAAAAAAGTCCTATCAACGCGCTCTATGCCAATGCTTAAACCATGCCTTTTTAATATTTCATATTGATGCTCTCACACTTTTTTAATTTTTCAATGACCAAACAGGGCAGTGTTCTAAGCTTAAATAATTACCTTTAAGCTTTTAGTAATGTACTTAACGCAATCTCGCTCGTCCGGCACTTGTTCACTACTCCATGCCTAAATCGTTAGCTAAGTGATGCATACCAGTGTTTACTAACTAGGGGTCGATTGAATAGAGTGCCTGTAATGGCCATTCATTTTTGGCATACTCATCAAAGGCCTAGCAATTAATTAACTTGCAATGCATGGATGTATGCCATTCATAGCCACAGTGACAGCCATTTTCACACAGAACTATTCGTTTGGTCGGGATCCGGCAATCGGTGGCATAGCGGCTACGACCCACATTTGCTCGTTCCTTTAGCCTCCAATGTTGATAGTGGCGACAAAAGCCATGCAGTCTTCCGTCGGAAAAATCAAGAATCACGTTTTAAACATGGCGGGGAAATTCATTAATGCCCTCTCTAAAAAAAGCGGTTATAGTTTGGTTTCGGTAAGGAAAGTGTTGCACAAAAACCGATTCTATCTGCTTTATCTTCAGTAGGTCATTGGACGTATCGTAATTTCAACTCCGCCAATGTATTTGTGATGTATCTGGGCTACAGTGTTAATATTAACATGGTCATTCCTTTGTTCAAAACCAATCCTAATAGGTACTTGGTGAGCTGGGGTATCTGAACACTACGCTTAGTTTAAAAGGTGTGCTGTTGAGCTGGACTCAATAAACTGCAGCAAACCGTAAGTGAAGAAGCTCTAACTAGTCCCCTGCTTCAACTTTACGCAATAACATAAGAACCACACATCATTAAGGGCCGCACAATACTGAATTGATACAGCAGCAGAGCTAAATCTTTTTGCCAATCCTGACAAAGGATGTTTTCTAAACTAATGCGATCAACGATGACCTCTATTGCGGTATTAACTATCTCGCACACATTCATCAGATTGCGCCAATCAGGATGAACTGTTTGCTTAAAGGTGACATTCAACATAAAACAGACACAGGAATCGCTAGTAATAAAGCGGCGCAATTCCTGTCGATTAATGCAGATTCATTTTTAAATAGCCACTGAGCGCTCGGCCGACATTTTTTCGTGGCAAGACAATGCGTTTAAGCCTTGTGGCTTTGCATGGGTATCAAACAGCTCCAGCTGCCGTGTTTTTTTCCAAGCGCCATAATCGGCCTTTCTATTAATTGCGCTGAGTTCTGACTGAATACGACAGGAGCAAGGGTGTCTTGTTGCGAATCGATAACCTCGTTTCCTGCCACCAAGCCCAAGTAGTAATAAAGAAAGTTGTCTTGGGATAATGCATCGCCGACGAGCCTTGCAATGCCGTCTAGATCGTAGTGGTCTTCCCTATATGGTTTTGCCAAAATAGCAATCGCGTATATGGTTTTTAGCTCTATGGGAGCAAAAGCCATAAGGTAAACCATGTAAGTAAACACCGTGTTTCGCCGAAGCGTTACTCCAACCATGAATCAGAGTATTACAATAGGGGAAGTCTCGACGTTTTTCCTTGGGAAAGTTGTGTAGTTGTTTCGATGATCTTCTCATAAAAATCGGTATACAAAAATGGTATTGTCATAGGTATTTGACAGTTCTTTCATTGTACAATTTTGAATATCACTGCGGGGGCAATCAGGGCTATTTGCGATGTTGTTTGGGGTACGCGTCTTAACATAAGTCGGGGCCCATGGGAGCCCATAATATGCAATACGAATTAGCGGTTATTGTTAGCTTGTTAATGAGTTTAATTTGCTGGCTAAATTTCGGCAAAAACTTCATCAAGCTAATATTCACCATCACATAAGGGGTGGGGGGCTTTACGTTAATACTCAAGGACCCACGCGGGTTGTACCATACGCCCCTTACATCGCCGTCTATTGTTAATCCACCCAAATAACAGCATCTGCACCAAGCCAGATGAAATGAGATCCACGGCATTTCTGCTGAGCTTCTGCCACATGTTTGTCATAGTCGTTTTTAATCCATGCAAGAAAACATACACGGCCGCGCGATACGGCAGTTGCGGTGCCCGCAAGAGCTTACATTTGAAAATGAAATAATCCCGCTGTCCAGCGGTGTGTTAGATAAGTGGCTTAATTAGGAATAGTAGCCATTTAAGGCATAAAAGTTACTCGCTTGGCCGTTTTCACATAGTTACAAACCGTTACCTGGGTTTTACCGCTACTGTTATTTAGCATGGGTTTAACATCCAGTATATGAAAATTCCCTGCGGTGAATTTTCAGTGTACGGCTTTAATATTTTGAAATGAGGCCTCATATAGTTTTGAAAGGCGTTTATGTAGGAGCTTAGTTTCACGATTATTTCTTGCCAACGAAAGGCAAAATGGCACATAAAAGCCCACGAGAAATACTAAACAGTGCTGGCTTATACTGAATAAGTTTAACTCGGCTGGCTAATTCTCTGAAGAACTAAGCACGTCGGTAGAGATGCAAAAGAAATACAAATGGAAGTGCGGGGTACAATCCTAAAGATGAAAAATCCAGGGGCATAAATATTAAAGTAAGATAATGCTTCTGCTGTATCGTTTTCAATGGGTTTTTGCAACCATTGCCAAAGTCCAAAATTGATGCGGTAGTGTAGGTTGCGTAAATAACAAGGACGACAGTAAGATAGAAAAAATGAGAACGGTTTAAGAATAGGCCTAAAGGCAAATACGCTGTGGAAAATCACCGTCACAAAAAAGCTACCAGCGGAATCGCCATAAAAAACCTAGACTAAATTCATCGATAGCGGTGACCGGCCAGTGATAACTTTGCTATAAAACGGAATATTTAACACCCAATGCGCATCGTCAGCACTGCTTAATAATTAAAAGTGATCTCAGTGCTTAATGTACTTTTGCTAGGATATTTTTTATTTGCATCTAATTGGCTTCTTTAGATGATTGTTTAGTGTAATGCCCGATTTTCAACGCCGTTGAACGTTTATGCTCGGCTGAGATACACGGCTTGACTACATCAAGATGCGATAACCTTTTCTGTCGCTTGAATAGTTGAGGAAAAAATCTAAGACCTAAACACAACTGAGTAAGAAGTGAGCGATTTAACATTGGCAACAGGACTGTCACCGAAGGACTTGCCGGTATCTAAAAAAGGCAGCTCCACCTACATTCAAAAGCTTGTATATATTGATATGAGGGTAGTATCTGGCCCTCAGCCGTGAATTGCGTGGTATACGTTCTCCATGCTGATATTGGCAGTGGAATAACTCTAAACCCGAATCAATCCCCTAGGCAACAGGTTCATCGAGAAAAGCGTTTTTTACTGGAGGTAATTTTGGTCTTAAAATAGGCCCCCAATTGTTTATTAAACTTATTGAAAATCATAAGAAAACAACAACGAAAATGGCGGTCCAAGAACAAGAGTTCAATTGAATGTTTTCTACTGAATTTTTTCATAAGTTAAAATACAACTGGGCCTATTTTTAAAGAACGCAAAATACCCTCAGTAAAAACGCTTTCTCTCGATGAACCTGTGGCCCTAGGTGGAATGATTCGGGTGTTAAGAGTTATCCACTGCAATATCAGCATGGAGAACGTACCACGCATTCCCGGCTTGAGGCCAGATACTACCCTCATATCATATAATACAGCTTTTTGAATTAGGTGGTACGCCTGCCTTTTAGATACCGGCCAAAGGCCTTCGAGACAGTCCTGTTGCATGTTAATCGCTCACTTCTTTACGCTCAGTTGGTTTAGGTCTTAGGATTTTATCTGCAACTCATTCAAGCGACAGAAAGGTTATCCTCTTGATTTAGTCAAGCCTTTATCACCGACATAAACGTCAACGGCGTTGAAATTCGCATTACCACTTAAAACAATCATTTCTAAAGAGCCACTTAGATGCAAATAACAAATATCCCTCTCAAAAGTAACATTAAGCCCTAATCATTAATTTTATTAAGCAGTGCTTACATCGCCATTGGTGGTTAATATTCCGTTTTATGCAAAGTTTATCACTGCGGTCACCGCTAATCAATGATTCTAGTTCTAGGTTTTTTATTGCGCTTCCCGCTGGTACTTTTTTTTGTTTGACGTGATTTTTCACAGCGTATTTGCCTTTAGGCCTATTCTTAAACCTTTTCTCATTTTTTCTAATCTTACTGTCGCTCCTTGTTTATTTTAACGCACCTATCTACGGCATCATTTTTGACTTTGGCATGGTGCAAAAACGCATGAAACCGATACAGCAGAAGCATTTATCTTACTTTATATTTATGCCCTTGGATTTTTCAATTCTTTTAGGATTGTTACCCTCACGCCAACTTCTCATTTATTTCGTGCACCTACCGACGTGCTATCATTTCTTCAAGAATAGCCACGAGTTAACTTATCATTATAGCCAAGCACTGTTTTATGTATTCTCGTGGGTGTTTTTATGTGCTTTTGCTTCGGTGGCAGAAATAATCGTGGAACAGCTCCTACAAACGCCTCAAACTATCATGAGGCCTCATGTCAAATAAATATAAGCCGTACACTGACTAATTCACCGCGGGAATTCTCATATTACTGATGTTAAACCCATGCTATTAACAGTAGCGGTAAACGCCAGGGCTAACGGTTTGGTACTAGGTGAAACGGCCAGAGCAGAGTAAACTATGCCCTTAAAGTGGCTTACTCCAAGCACTAATCAACACACCGCTGAACAGCGGGTTATTTTCATTTTCAAATGTAAGCTCTTGCGGCACGCGCACACTGCGTATCGCTGCCGTGTATGTTTTTCTCGCATGGATCAAAACGGACTAATGACAAACAGTGTGCAGAAGCTCAGCCAAAATTGGCCGTGGATTCCATTCATCTGGCTGGTGGCAGATTGTTTGGGTGGATTAACAAATAACGGGCGGATTGTAAGGGCGTATGTAACGCGTGGAGTCCCTATTTATTAACGTCAAGGCCCCGACCCTTATGTGATGGTAAATATTGCTTTGATGAAGTTTTGCTCGAATCTTTAGCCCAGCAAATTAACTCATTAACAGCTAACAATACCCTAATCGTTTGCATATTAATGGGCTCCATGGGCCGACTTATTTTAGACGCTTACCCCAAACAAATCGCAAATTTAGCCCTGCATTGCCCCGCAGTGATATTCAAAATTGTACCCAATGAAGAACTGGGTCATACCTATGACAATAAACCATTTTGTTACCGACTGTTTTTATTGAGCAAGATATCGAACAACTACACACCTTTCCCAAGTAAAAGACGTCGAGACTTCCCTACTGTATATCTCTGATCATGGTGAGGTCGCTGGGCGCACACGGTGTTTACTTACAATGGTTTACCTTATGTCTTTTGCTCCCATAGAGCCAACCCCATATTGACCGATGCTCATTTTGGCAAAAACCATATACGGAAGCCACTCCGATCTAGACTGCATGCAAGCTCGTTGGCCGATGATTTTCCCAAGACAACTTCTTTGATATCTTACTTGGCTTGTGGCAGTAAAAACACGAGGTTTATCGTCGCAAAAAACACCCTTGCTCCTGTCGTATTTCAGTCAGACTCAGCGAATAGATAGACAGGCCGATTATGTCGTTGAACCAACGGCAGCTAAGCTGTTTGATACCCATCGCAAAGCCAAAGGGCTTAAACGCATTGTCTTAGCCCCTAAAAAATTCGGCCACGAGCGCTCACTGCTATTAATATAAAAATGAATCTGCATTTCGACAGGATGCGCCGCTTTATTTTTACTAGCGAATCCTGTCTGTTTGTATGTTGAATGTCACTTTAAGCCAACAGTTCATCCTGATTGCGCCATCTTATTTGGTACCGCTCTGTGCGCAGATAGTTGTAATAAACCGCAATTAGAGGGTCATCGTTGATCGCATAGTTTAGAACTGCATCCTTTGTCAGGATTGCAAAAAGAATCTTAGGCTCTTGCTGCTGTATCAATCAGTATTGTGCTGCCCTTATGATTCTCGGGTCTTATTTGTTTGCGCTAAAAGTCTGAGCAACTAATTTAGAGCTTCTTCACACTTTAATGGGTTTTTTCTGCCAGGTTTATTGATCCAGCTCACAACAACCTTTTAAACTAAGCGTAGTGTTCCAAATACCCCAGCTCATCCAATACCTATTAGATTTTGAACAAAGGAATGACCATGTTTAAGTTTTATAAACACTGTAGCCCAGATAGCATCACAAAAATTGGCGATGTTTGACATTACGATACGTCAATGACCTCTGAGATAAAGAGATAGAATTCGAGTTTTGTGCAACACTTGTCCTTCGAAAGCGAAACCAAACCGCTTTTAGGAGGCAAATTATATGAATTGTCCCCGACCATGTTAAAACGTTTATGTATTTCGACGGAACGACTGCCATGGCTTTTGGTCGCCACTATTCAAATGAGGGCTAAAGAACAGCAAATTGGCGTGAGCCGCTATGCCACCGTCCCTACACAACGAAAGTGAAATGGCTGTCACTGTGGCTGATGAATGCACATCATGCATTGCAAGTTATTATGCAGCCTTTGATTGAGTATGCCCAAAATAATGGCATTACAGCACTCTATTCAATCGACCTAGTTAGTAACACTGGTATGCATCACTTCGCTAAACGATTTAGGGCAAATGAGTAAGTTGCACAAGTGCGGACGATGCGAGATTGCGTAAGTAATACTAAAAATCTAAAGGTAATTAATTAAGCTTAGAACACTGCCCTGTTTTGGTCATGAAAAAAAAAGTGGAGAGCATCAATTCTGAATATAAAAAGCATGTTTTAAGCATCTTGGCATAGACGCGCTTTGATAGTGACTTTTTTGGTGCGTTAAAGCTGTTTGGCACCCTAAGCCATGCTGATTATATGGTGATCCACTCTCGATGATTGGCTGCAGCACTGCTAGGCTTTAAAAGAAGCAAAATAATAGATGTTGTTTTGATGCTCAAGAATTAGCTGGCTGGGATTAGAGCCGCATGGATGATTTTAAATTGGGTTTAGCCATGGCAGTGCATTTGAAAAGGATACGCCTTTATGGCCACAAAAACTGGTTTACATAGGGGCTAAATTTGGTAACTGGTTATTAGTGACGCATCGAATATTTTGAGCAAGAAGCCTCAAGCCGTTGCCTGGTTGAAATGATGACAAACAGGTGGTAAATTACATTAGTCACGCTTGCGTTGCGACATCTTAGTTTCGACGATCATAATGAGGGATTCAGCCGCAGTTTGAATCTTACCAAAGCTCTATGAAATTTTAGCTTCTAAAGCGCTCCTTTTCATTTGGCTTCTTGCCCGCATGCGAATATTCTATTGCAACAGCTTGTAGCAGTATTAAAACTGACGAATCACTTTAATTAAAGTCCGCCTTCTGTTACCCTTGTTAAGCTAACACCACACTTTACACAGCTAGTTAAATACTATGGCGTCAAACCATGATTTACTGTTTTATTTTAAGCCTGCCCTTATCGGTAATGTTTCCTGTGGTACTACTTCGGGCACGAAGCAAAGTAGCCGCGGACTTTAGGCGTGAAGAACTGAGATCTCAAGGTATTCAGTCATGGCAACAGTGCTGAGCAAAAGAGTTTTGCTTTGTCCAACAAGCTGCCGCAAGACTTACAAACTTAGCCCTAACAAGCCATATGCAGGTTTTCTTAGATGAAAAAGACATTGTTGGGCGCAATGGCTTTGCGGTTGATGACAGGTTAAAATCTAATTGCCGCTCAAGCTTGTTTACTTTTATCAATCGCCCGGGTGACTACTATCCTGGTTTTCCGTACTATTTGGTTTCCCTGAGACCTACGTGGCCAATATACGCTACTCGAAGGTCTGTTACATATCAGCCAGTACCAGTGCCGAGCAGGCGACTTTGGCGCAGGGTGCCCAGTTATTCTCGCCTGGGATCATGTAATACAAGGCGCCCGTGATAAGTCGGAGATGGTCATATACGTGGTGATGCATGAATTTGCTCACAAGTTTTAGATGAGAACCGCGCATGGATGGCTGCCCTTTACCAACCCTTGAACAATATAAACAATGGTCCCAGGGTGTTAAGCGCGGAGTTTATTGTGCAACCAGCAAAAATTTCTGATGGCCCTGACGATATATTGATAGCTATGGAGCGACCTCGCCAGAGAATTTTTTGCAGTGGTGACGAAACTTTTTCGGAGAAACCTCAGCAGTTTTGCATAGATTGCATCCGCCTTTATATGAAACACTTCAAACAGTGTTATATGCTTGACCCATAATGGCTTTAGTTATACAAGCGTCTAGGAAAATCATGAAGCTATTTCGTACAACAATATAACCAACCTGGCACCCAACCAGGTGTCATCAACAAATGCCAAAAGGCGAGTTGGCTATCTCTCTATTTGATTTACCATGAAATCAACTGATTGAAAACATGCATTTCACTACCGATCAATGTGCCGATTTTACCTCAATAATAACAATATGACGCTGATCCATGTTCAAGGCGATCCTGAACAAAACTACCTTAACTCAACCTAGCCCACGCATTTGCGGTATTCATGAACTGTTTATTGAATGTGCCAAATTGGGCAAAGGCCGAAAATTGAAATCAAGAAGACCAAATTTTTGTCTTCTGCACCCTGCCCCTATAATTGAGACAGCGTCAGCCTGCCACAAATCAGTTTGTTTTTTGAATGAAAAACACCGTGGATATCCATTTTGTAATGGCAGTTTAACCCTTTTGCGCGGGTTAAGAGTCGCTTGAATTAGCGACTGCCGCATCCGTAACGTAGGCCGATTTATTTGTTTTACAGTTTGATTGACACTAGTCATCGATTGGGTTTTCCGTCTTGAACGTTAGCTGCACCGCATCGATGCTCACTGAAGACTTCTACTGGAAACCACGAACAACTTATTTTACAAAGATACATCGGCTACGCCGGTGAGGTTTTACTGCTCAGACGGCAATTTGGCCACAGCGAGAGTGATTAACTTCCTTGGTACGTACGATCCCTCTGATTTGATCGAGTCTGAAACCCAAACTTTTTCTGCGGATTGCTCGACCACAGTATTTCAATTTTAGAACTTATTGAAACCTCCATGCAAATGACTAATGGCTGATGGAGCTCTATATGAAGTTGTGGCTGAGCTTTAAAACTCAATGAGTCATGCGCGTATTAACCATTATCGCCACCTTGTTATCCCACCTACATTGTGGTGGGTATTTACGGCATGAATTTCAGTCAAAGGTGCGGCCCCTTAAACATGCCCAGAAACTGTTCACTATGGTTATGTGGGCGGTGTTCAGTGATTTTAACTAATGATTGGCGGCAATGTTGTGGTTTTTTACAAACCGCAATGGATTTAGCGAGAATGGCTAAACAAGCATTCTCACTCATTGGTATTTATTCCTGAGTCCAGGTTTCATCGGCTTTAGTCTTATGCTTATTTCTACCAAAACGAACCAGTACTCCATTAATATGCCAATGACTAATACAAAAGGCAATCAGCAAAAGCGCGAGGCATAATTGAATCTTTGCCAAAAATAAGATATTCGACCGCGACGGTTTTGCTATTTGTAAAATACAAATAGCAGCTTAGAATAGACAGCGCGATCACACGGTATTGATCGTATTTATGCATGTTAAAGCTCCTTAGCAAGAAATAACAAACTCGTTAAAATTTTCGATAAAAAAGTTTATTCGCGATGCAGCCAGACTGCGTCCGAAATAAGACAATGCCAACATAAAAAAACACTGCACCTATCCCAAT
>Ga0163217_1050333_pt1 | contig 13112 bp, 19 predicted proteins | sample SynspAceP_FD_185933 | JGI IMG/M metagenome (GOLD analysis project Ga0163217, IMG submission 185933) | Saline lake microbial communities from Ace Lake in Antarctica - Synechococcus sp. Ace-P (PacBio error correction) | ecosystem: Environmental > Aquatic > Non-marine Saline and Alkaline > Saline ...
AAAGAGAGAGATTTTCCAAATGGCGGGTAATGTCATACTGCAGAGATGTTGAAAGGTTGAAGATAATTTTCACTCATCCTTAAGTGAAGTAGTCCCGCCTTAAAGAGGATCATTAAAACGAAGCCCTTGTGGTAAGGGAAGTTTTTTTTTTTTCCAAATTTTGCCAAAAAATTTTTTTCTGCCGCAGCCTAAAAAGGATGGGCCCCCCAATGGGAAGCCCTTTTGGGTTTTTTTTTTTATACGAAATTTTTAAGCAAATCCACAACACGGTTTTTCTTGAACCTGGTCCAGCAAAGCCCTGCTGCCTGGGCTTTGTGGGGGTTGCTGGCCCCTGAAAAATAAAATCCTGAACAAGTCGGTTTTTTCCATATGGCGTTCCCTTCAAATTGCGCCCAGAAGGACTACCAGCAAGGTCAGACAATTTCGCCATCATGTTTAATCATGTTGCCCATTTTGGCCTGGCTTTGCAATGGCAACCTAATCGCGTTGAAATTGGCAATTTCAAGCCAAATTGGCACGCTGGTGTGGAAGCATCCATTTTGGGGGCCGAATGTCTCCAGCGCAAAGGCCGCTGCCCCGCTGCGGCGCCGCCTTTTGCGTTTGATGCGCCTGCTGAACCCGGTTTTTTTTCGTTTTTGGGGCAAGCCCAATGGTGGGGGCGCCCTGGTGGGTTCTGGGAAAATGCGCGCCTGACCTCCATGCTTGTGCTTTTTTTCTCATGTATCCTTGGGCTTATAGCGCTCTGGAACGCGGTTGAGGGATCCAATCCGCGCTGGCAAAGCTGCGGCTGTTCTGACACTGGTTGGCTCTTAAATCTGCCCAATCATCAAGGTTTCCAGTGGGACTGGTTGGAATACTCTGCCATCAGCCTGCCAGTGTGGGGTTTCGGTTTGACGGCCCTACCATTCATGTTTCCATGCTCACTCCGCTTCCTGCTTTGAACGGCTTTGCCGGGACGGGGGTACCATTTTTTGTTCCTGGCGCTTCTATGGTCGCATGCGTACAGAAAATCTTTGCGCCGACGTGTCAGAACACTTCGGCTTGCTGGAAAGCTTCAACGGGCCTGTGGAGGCCTGACATGGAGCATGTTCGAATTTATCCTTGCGAGTTATTTGTCCACCGGTCTCAATTATTGGCGCTTGTTGCGTTGTGGCTTATTACCTTGACCACAAAAAGCAAAGAAGGCCGCTTTGCAGGCTTTGGAAGCGCGTGGGGTGCGGCGCAGGTCAACAGTCCGCAACCTAGACGATCGGGACCAATCCGACCCAATACCAGCGAACAGGTGACAAAGTGACCTCCACGCCGTATGCTTGCTTGTGCCGCGCTGATCTTTGCCGGTTGGCAGCCTTGTTCCTTCATTCAATGTCTCGGGGTGGCGGCACAATGTGGTGCCCTCCGCCCTGATCGGCGCTGCGGTTCCGCAAGTGGAACTGGCCGCACTGGATTGGGCTGAAAGAAACAATGGCGGCAAGGTCCTGGCTGTTCGCAGACCAAAATGAAGGGACATGGTCAGCATCGTCCAATATCTGGGCGAGCTGGTGTGCGCCCGTGCCGGGCCGAGCATCCAATTCTGGTGGAATTGTCTGAGATGAGCGGTTTCAGGTGATTGCATAACTATAAGGACAAGCCTCCAACGCCCTGCGGTTCCTTGGATCACTTGGCAATCCCTATGAACCAAATAGTGGGTGTGGATGAGGATGGGCGCTCTTCTTCGAATGGGGCGTGTAATGGCCGTCCCGGAAACCCTTCCATCGTCGATGCTGATGGCAAATAGCGCACAAACATGTGGGCCCCTTTAATCAACCGCATCAAGGAAAGCTCCCTTATGAAACGGCGCTGTCCGATGTTGTTGGCGTCGCGTCCGTCAGCCATCTTAAACCTGATTTGAGAGCAGTCCCGGATGCGCTAAAAAACCAAAAAGAACCGATACAGATCGAATTGTCGCGCGGCATGGCCGTTCCACATTGCTGTCCTGCCTGGCCTGGCGACCTGGCTCCATTGACACACTCTTTGAAACTTGCCCAACCGTTGATCAATCGGGAAGTGGGCCTGCCGGCACCGAAATCTGACACGCTTTACGCTGGTGGACTTCTGGCAGTTGCCATGATCGCACCTGCCTACACGATGATAAGACGATTCCTGGACAAACGCCCGTTTGATGACATTTGATAAACCGGCATTCGGGCACTAACTGGCCCCTGATGCCCGCTCCATCATTGGCCAGGACGTGGATCATGATGGCAAGGGAATCTGGGTCGTCATGCTGGACAAAACAAGCGACGCCACAAAAAATGATTGAAAGGTCTGACCGGAGCCCCAAGGGCCTTGGTTGCCAACTGTGCTGGCCAGGGCGGCAGGCTGCCTGTTGGACCGATTGCAGTAAAGACCTTCGGCCAGAATGTTCGAAGCAGGTAAAATTTGCGTAGCCGTTTCAGTCCCGGTTTAATTAATCTGGGCGACAGCGTCAAACAGTGGCGCGTTGCGCAAACCCACCGTTTGGATATGATCTAATGCAACGCCTGTGCGGCGAATAGCGGCGCTTATTGCGAAGTGCCAAAAATTCCGAAACAGGTCCGCTCCGGAACCAGACAATGCGCGCCATTTCCCGCACCTCATGAACCAAGTTTGTGAATCACACAAATTCTAATGTCGGGGCCAAAGCTTGCAGGCCTGGCTCAAACAGATCATTACGTGTCCCCCCCAGCCAGGTAAGCCAAGCTTGAATGATCATTTGAGCCGGAAGAACGAGGCAGTGCGCTTTGATCTGTGTTTTGAAAAGGGTCCTGAAAACACCTGCGGGGGTCGAGACCGGCAAATCCAGGATTGACCAAACAATATCAAAGCTGGGAATATGCCTCTCTGTCAGCGCATTAATGTCTCACCAATTCCACTCATTCCGCTACTTTCGTTGAGCATGCAAACGCGCCATCAGCAACCGAGCCCTAATACCGATAACTTCAAGCACATTGTTTTGGGAAGGTTCCAGGCCCCAAAGAAATGTTCAGCGCTCGTAATGTTGCTGCGCCGCATCAGCTGAGCCAACCGCCAATGCCAAGCTGACACAGGCAGGGTTTTTCTCCAACATCCAAATCAGCGCCGCACAGCTTAGGTCCAGTCCATTTGTTGGGGCATGGTGCAACAGCGCATGGGCGGCAGCCAGAACGGTATTGTTGCATCACCGGCGCGTTTTTGCGCTGACACCCGCTGAATGGTCAGTGAAACTTGCCGGCTGCAGTCCGCTGAAATCCTGTCTCCGGCCTTCTGCAAAGACAACAAGCGAATCCAACTCATGAATAGCCGTCGTCCCGCTTGCCAGTTACACTGCACAAGCCCAAATATGACTTCGCGCGAGCGGTTCTCTGCACAAAATGGCCGTACTGCGGGTTATCACTTTTTGAGCGGCTCAAGCCCCGAATCTTACTTGGCGGTCAGGAATAAATGCAACTCGGTACCAGCTACAAGCGGCCGCTTTCTGGCAGACATCACGTTCAATTTCCCAGAAATATCAAGGTAAGCATCGCCAAATCATCCCAAAAGAGATTTGGCAATTATCCCAGAGGGCTTTCACCGTCGGCCACGATATGTGTTCGTCTTGCCTTGCTTCGTCACTGGCCTGATCAAATCACGGTGCCAGATTGCTTGCGCAATTTTTCTCGCCGCTTCCGGCGGCAGGCCGTTTTCAAGCTTTGGCTTCCAATCTTCACCAGATCATCAGAATTTTCGGTTTTCAGATCACGGGCATGAAGCCCATTGGAATTTCTCCAAAGTGCGGCCAGCGCGCCAATAGGCCATCGCCCAAGATGATCAATAAAACCAGAGGGTCCGCGGCCCCTTTTCTCTGTTGCTTTTTCCACTGAACGACGGCTTCTCCATAAACGACCGGCTTGTAGTAAGCCATCCGAGACTTGTTTCCAGAATGAAACCTTCTTCGGGCCGAAAGCTCGACAGCTTTCTCATCATTCCAAGCGCCTTCAATTCAGATTGATGCCTTTCGTCAACGAACGAAATAAGCCGAGATAGTTCAGCACTCAACGGTTTGGTCGGGAACAAATTCGAGTTCCTCCTCCCCCGGCTTTGGGCGAAAGTCGGCCTCTGCTGCATCCCATTGGTCGTCCGCTCATAAGGTAATGGCGCGGGAATAGAACAGCGACCCAGTGGCCGAAGTTCAGGCGGCTTCGACCGCATCAATGATGAAAATGTTGTAGATTGGCATTGGCTTCTTTCGAAACGTTTTTCCAAACCGCAGCACATTTGCCACGCCAGATTTTGCCGGAAACGGCATACCGTCTCGCGCGCTAATATGGTCAGGCGCTTAATCGCCTCAATTCGACTTTTTTCCAGTCGAGCCAAATTCCCGTGCCGCTTCAATGTTGCAAGCATCTGCAAACAACCGCTTCTTCCGGCAACTATCGACCAGAATCAACCGCCAGAGCATATTGCTCCATCATCATTGTAGACATCCACCAGAGCCATAATCGCCAGATCCGGATTGCGATTTAAGGTGCAATGACAAGTTGAGATAAATTTTCGGGGAGTTTCCGAGCCGCCGTCCGGGCCAAGAGCCGAGCCTCAGCAAAACAGCAACATCTGCGTGCACCCTTTTAGGTGGAAGCCTGCAAGCTCAACCTGCTGCCAATCATTTATATCTGCTCAAACGCGAATCCATATACGGATGCGAGGACACCTGGCTGCTTGAAAGCGCGATTGCGGCGAGTCCTTTTCAGGGGAAGCCTTTCAGTGCCTGCAGCGCGCAAGCCTTCAACAATGCGCAGAGCCGAACCTGAATCATATTCATAGGCGCGGGCCACACGTGCAAAGGCCTGTTTTCCTGATCACCAAGATGCGCCGCGATCACCCGCGCCGCCGTTGGAAAAGAGCGGACTTCTCAATTACAATCCGGAACCTTCCAACTTATCAATGCGTGCATGCTCGCCGGCAAGGTCTTCCTTCCCCGCTTTCAGACCATGCGGCAGCAAATTGATTGTCAACAGTTCAAGGGGGGCTTGTCCAGAATGCCTTGTCAAATTGTGCCGGCAGCCTGCCCAAAATTGCCGTTTTTGAGCGCTGTCCACGCCGCAAGACTGTCCGTGCCAGATCATTGGAGCCGTTGCAAATTGCAGAATAATCCCTGCAAAAAGGCTGGGCTTCTTCGGATGGACGCCACTTTATGAGTGCAGGAATGCCTGCTGAATGAGACAGGGTTTGCCCGGGTCCCGACTAAGCGCCCGTTCAAAAGAATTGGAACTGCGGAAGCCGTGTCATTGTCACCGCCAAGCAATTTGAGTGCCAGAAAATTACCGGAAAATCCGCGGGCAAAGCGGCATGGTTCAGTGTCCTTCATCTGCAAAAGACGGCGCTTTGGAAAAAGCGGCCAACTGAAAAACCGGAGCCGACCAGTAAGCAGCGGCCAGAATTTTGAATGTGCCTTTAGAGTGCGCTCAAGACAAGGGCATGCCTGACTGTGAGAATTTTTACGGGTTGGTGGTTTGCTTCGCCATTTTGGTCCATCTTTGTTTCCATCCACCTGAGCCACGGTTTTAGACGTGCTGTTGCATATCTTACCCCCAACTATCAGTATCGTTGCATCTCGCGGTTGGTCGTTTTGTAAGTCTGTCTGATGACGTTTAATTCGACAAATTCGCGGCGATCCCAATCCGGGCCCTTCAATGTCCACCGATAGCCATGCAGAAGTCGACAGTCTCCCAATAAAACTTTTCTTCATGTTGCCTGTCCGGGAACGCCGGCAACGCATCTTTTGCCACTGCACCATAATGGCTGGCGCGCTCGAACGGTGTCCTGTGAGTGCAATCAAGTTGCTGTCATTGTGGCAATCGCGGTTTCAAGGTCGCCATCCTGCCCATCACCCTTCCAATCAAACCACGCAGTCAAAGAAGGCTCGATCTTGCAATCGCCTGCCACGGCGGTAGGAGAAGGACCACGGGCAGGGTGATTTTCCCCTCGCGCAGATCGTCGCCAAGTATCCCTTGCCAAGATCCGCCGCAGAGCCAACCGTAGTCCAAGAGCATCATCAAAATGAGCTGAAAAGGCAAGGCCCAGATTGGTCCCGTAGGAAGCGGAAAGCCGGATTTGGCGCTTTTGGTGCATTGGCCAGCACCGGTCCCACTTCTGCTGCCGCTGAAAACAGAGCCGCTGTTTGGCCCGGGATTACTTCCCCACGATATTCATCTTGCCGTCGTGGCCGTATTTTTGGCCCCACGAAGCTGCAAATCACTTCGCCTTCTGCAATCACAGAGGAGCTGTGGAGAGAATATCAAGAGCTTCAAGAACCCAAACTTCCACCATCATGCGAAACGAATGATTGGCCAGCAGATAATCACCAACAAGCACGCTTGGCCTGATTGCCCCCAAACATGCGGGCTGATTTCTTGGCCGCGCCGCATGTCGCTCTCATCCACCACATCGTCCGTCAGCAGGGTGGCGTGGTGCATGAAATTCAACGCAGGCCCAGCCAGCTTCACATGGCCATCGCCCTCAATAGCCGCAACATATCCCGCGCAGCCAGGGTAAGCATGGGTCTTAGCCGAATTGCCGCCAGAGGAAATCATGGTAATCTGCAATCTCCGGAGTCAATATCCACATTGGCGCGCAAGCCCATTTTTCAGGAATCAGATCATTGACCTGACCCATGCCTGGTTTGGTCCAAGCGGATCAGTGCTTGTCGCTTGGCTTCTGCTCTTTGTCTGATTGAGGGGAACCACAATGCCATAATACTGCTTTCTGATTGCCCGGTGTGAATGGTGCCGGATTTTTTAGTCGAGATCCCTGTCTAATTAGAAGCTTGCATGGCCCAATAATCACTCTCGGTCGGATTTTATTTATGTAGTCCGATTCCGAACACATAACCAGTCGGAGTACATTCAAATCCCTGACGCCGGGATATGCGCTACTGCTCAGCTGCCTATCGATTGTGTTCCAAACGCAATGATTGCTGCGTGGCAAGTCTCCACAAAACCCCCTTCCTGCTTTCACACGCGTCGTCGGAAGACGCTCAGGGCCGCAGGTCGGTTAGCTGATAACAACCACCGACGTCCAATGAGAAACGACTAATGCTCATGTTCCCGTTGGTAATTGGCCTGTCGACGTCGTTTGAACAGCGGGAATCAAAGAGCATTACACGCAGATAGAACAGAAACGTGCCGGTATGGCCTTGCCATAAAGTCTCCACAAATTGTTGTCACTCAAAATAAGGGCGGTGCGAAAGTTCGTTTCTGGCAATTGGGGTCAAAGGATTAAACCGTCCGAAAGGGAGCCAACAGGCAATGCCCAATGAACCGGAACAGCAATCCAACCAGAACCAAAGCCTAACATGAACCCAAAATGATCGAAAACGCGATTGTTTCACCAAAGGCGCCCACAGACACAAAGCAGCAACAGAATTGGCACAGAAACTTGGTTGGCACGTCAATTTAATTTTGGCCAGTTAATCGGATGCCAAAATCATAAATGAACAGCAATCAGTATGTTGGCGATCATCATTGTGCTCAAAAGCCGTAGCACGATATGCGGCTCAATTTTTGAGAAAGCAGTGGACCTGGTCGAAGTATTATGAACGTTATGCCGCTATCAAACATTAACAATCAATGAATTGATCCTGTATGCGCATGCGTGATCCAGTGGGGATCAATGCCCCCACCAAAACTGTCGCATTGTTGGGCAGCCTCTGATGCCAACACCCTCATCGCATCCGGTTCGAATTTTCGGGTGTCTTTGGACATGTTCTTTGGCGTCACATAGAAACGATTGAAGCCCACGGCTCCGATGCCCTGGAGGATGCCGATCCCATGTCCGATCAGGTGACGAATCGCTACCGATGTTAAAATGCCTGTTTCGACAGACGGAATAGCGTCACAAAATACATTTTTCCCGAAAGTCGTATTCCTTTCGGCAAGAAGCCATGCTTGCTTCCAGCATCTGTTAAAAGTTGTGTGAACCGCAAAAATGCCACAGCAAAACAGCAGCAGGTCAAATCCCGCAAGCATTTAAGGGAAGGCCCAAATGTAAGAAACGGGGTTGGGCCCCGTGATCGTATCGCAGGCCTGGAAATGCAAACGAGCAATTCCAAGGCATGCAGACATGAAGCGCTTTACCATTGATCCCTTACGCTCAATGAAAGAATTAAACATCAGCGCTACCAGGAACGCAGAGCAAAATATTCATGTTGGACCAAAGCTGAGCGCAATTTTCAAGCCATGGAGGGCGATACGGACACCAAATGCAAGCCGGAACAGTGTCCGCCGACGAAGATGCAAATGATTCCAATGCAAAGCACGCTCGGGAATGCCTTTTCTGGGCCATGGAGCGGCATCGAGGCGTTGTCATCATACTTGACCGGGCTACCCGGTATGTTTTAGCAACGTAGCGGAACCAAGGCCCGCCGATATCGACACCCACAATATTGGCCTACAAGCAGGCCGATAGCGGTTCAAATGGATCCCAAACCAAAGTCAGCGCGGAAGAGAGAGGGTAACAAGCATGGCACCGTTAAGGCCGGGATAGCTCCGATCACTATTCCAGAGATCCGTGCCGCGAGCAGTAAATGAAAAGGAAAGGGGTTTGGCGAAGATGTCAGCCACAAGGAGGACATCGATCATAGATCATGGCAGTATCACTGTGAAAAATCTTAGTGAAGAATATGATGGTTGCAACCGACACTGACTGCCGCAATCGATGCCGCGTCAAAATGGATCTGTCTGGAAATTCCGACATAGCGAGTACAGACAGAAAGACAAAACCCAAGGCAGCAACCAGAATTCGGTCAAATCTGAATTCCAAGGCAGATGACGAAAACGATCATGAATGACACCAGCAGTGCAATTCTAAATGCGTCCGTCGTTCCGGCCTCAAGTCCATCATCAATGGCATTTGTGGGCGTTTGAAAGTTTGATGGTCCGATTTTGGCAGAAAAAACAACAGATCAGATGTAAGATCGCCCAAATATTATGAGAGAGACAGCAACAATCTTGGCACAAAGACCGGCGTTAAATCTTGGCCAGAAGTGAAGATGGGATTTGTTGGCAGACCAATAAACTACGTTGCAATAGCTAAACACGCAAGCGACGAGTATTAGCTCTTTTTTGTCCGGTTGTTTCATTAGCCCGCCCTCCAATTCAGCGAAGCAATCAGTTCCCGACTCTTTTCATCTGCCGCTTGTCTCGGCTGTAAAAACGAGCGTCCAGAGCCGCCTTAAGATCGGACCCATGAATCAAATTCAGGGCGTGGATGGATCTTTCACGAAGGGTGTTTCCTGAACGCTCATCGTTGATAACATCCGAGAGAACGCGAGGCCAGTTTGGCGACTTAGTTCGTCCGATGTTTTCTGCTGGCGCATACCAAAACATAATGCAGGCCGACGCTTTACATCATGGCCTTGTTCGCTGGTGCTGTTCTTTTGTATCAGGCAATCAAGCGTGGCGGTTGTTTGTCAAAAAAGCGCAATTGGAACAATATCGCCACTGCGAATTGGCCTGAATTGAATCCGGATAACAGGCAAATACTCCGGCATCAAATTGTGCCGCCCAGAAGAAGTCTTTGAGCGTTTTTTGCGCCACCGCCTGTTGGGATGAACGTCAGCATCGTGATCGTAGGCGACAAAATACGCTCAGGAGAAAGAAATGATTTGGCTGCACCGGGGCTCAACGACAAGATTGAGATTTGGCGTCTGAATTGGCCTTCCATTGGTCCGCTTCATAGAAATCGCAAGAAACCTTGTTATCCCGCCGAGCTTTAGGAAACGGTCCAGAACATATGACCTCTTTGGCCACTTGGGCATTGGCTTTTACGCTTTTTCGGACCCCAAGTGTTCACACCAAGCGCCAGAAGACGTCAAAAATGCCTCATGCCGTTGACAACAGGGTGTATCCATCGGAGCTGAACTTTGCAGCCTTCCATTGCGCCGATGGCGGTGCCGCCACCACCATATTCACGATCGCCAATTTTTTGACGCCAGTTTTGCCGAGAATTCCTTTGGCAACCAGACGAGAAAGTTATTGTCTGTCGATCCCCCAGCGCCATTTGGACAATGACTTTGATTGGTTTGTCAGTAGCTTTCCGCCAGTGCTCCAATTGGAGTTGAGAAAAGCATTGTGGGCGCCGCCATGGCCTGCGAGTGTTTGTGCGAACATGATATTCCTCCCTTTCGCGATTGCGGCATTGGATGGCCGAATTGTAGACCGACAGATTGGGCGCCGGCCATGACACTGCGTATGATCAGGTTGCTTTCCCGATCTGATTTTTTTCGGATGACTGCAATTATCCGGTTTTGTCCGAGTTTCATTTGCAATGCTGATGAGCTCACGCCATTCCGGTGTCTGTGGAACAAGAGCCCAGCCGTTTGAATTGGCTCTATTGCCTGCTGACCAACTCATCAGAGGGGGCTTCATCAAACTGGGTCTCGGAGAAAAAACATCTTTTCGCAACTTGGCGCATATTTGGAGCAACGGCCATGCATGTGCTATCGGGCGGTAGGATGTGCGGAGAAAACTCTACTGAAAGAGTTTCGACATTCAGGGCAATCCGCAACATCCTCGCGAATGGCCGCCAGCATGATTGGATATCCCGGCAATCAATTACGTCATAAGCTCCAGCTGCCAAATATGGCTTAAGCCTTCACACTTTTGATCATTGGTTTCCGCATCCAGCCAGCGAAGCCGTGACTGTTTGCGGCTGAAATCTGAGTTTAGAAGGTTGGATGTTATCGAACTGTTTCCTCTGATGCGGACATTCAATCCAATAAAGGGTCAATAGGGCCAGTTCAGCCGTGGCATGTTTGGGCGCTCAGCTCGTTAAAAACGCCAGTGACAATCCACCATCAACCTTGCCATCAGAAACCGATCGCCCGTCGAACGGCATGTACACGAGCGACAACCCTCATCAATGAAAATTTGATGGTCTCTATCTCGAATTTCTAAAGATCCAAACCGTCAAAAAGGGCGACTTGATTGCACTAAACCCAGCAACTGATTGGCATCTGAACACTGTTCGCAATCCTTCAGGCCGTTACGATCCAATGTGCGGCGGTTGAAAATATTGGCATAACAGGAATTTTGGCCGAAGAGGTTCGCCAAATCGCGCTTTTGGCTTGCCGGTTTTTCCCCCGACCTGCAAATATCCCAGATTGCTTGCACCTGACCCGCTGAACGAAAAAGCGCTTCTGGCAGTGTTGAAAATGGAAGGGTTTTGGAAAAGTGTATCAGGGGAATTTGCATCAGCAACCCAATAGAACCAATCCTTGATGCTTTTCCCCGGGCTAGCTACAGACTCAGCGTCCTGTACTATTGAGTGGTCCGCCTCGCCGATACCTGTAATCTGCTCCTTCCGTTCTCAAAAGACACAAATATCCATGATGTCTTGGGAGTGATCTGAAAGGCTGATTACTTCAAATTGAGATATCGTGCGGTCATGCAGACTGCTCGTGCGTGTCGGACTGTTCGTTTTTTGCGCTCTTGCCCTCCATGTTGGTTTCGTTTTTGCGAATCTGCAGGCAACCATTGCTGCTTTGGATTTCCATTAACGTGTGCGCCTGTAATCAACTCTGCAAGCAATGGTGTAGTTGAAGCCTCGAGAGCCATGATCAGTTTGACGGTGATCATTCTCCACTCCCTGCAAATCTTTCCGGGCCAATGCCCGTAACGGATGCCAAAGGCCCGCTAGCCAGCAAACCAATGGCTTTAATGAATATCGATTGGATAGGAAAACTCGCCCCAATTGAATTGATAAAGTTGTGACAATTCCTTATTTTACCGACGAGAGCGGACTCGTAAATCCTTCTTGCGCAATCCGTTTTTTCAAATCTGTTTTTCATTAACTTCGAGTTTGACGAAATTTGAAGCTCTCCGTTGCGCGTTCGGCTGGCGCGCTTGGCAGCCTGTGCTTCTATGCCGAGCGGGAGATCCATCAATTCAGTGAGAAACTCTCATTGATAGCTCGAGACCCGCGCGCAACGATTGGGGTTGCAGTGACGATAAGGCCCCTCGCCAGACAGATGCCGCGCGCTTTCTTCGAACCAGGCATGTGACTTTGTTTTCATATCCAATGCCAGTTGGCATCGTTGCCCCGCGAACCGCAAATGCAATTGCCCGGCAACGATGTCCCGTTCGATTTTCTTGAGCAATATCGCACGTGTTTCCATAACCCCATCCCTTTAAGATTTTGATCAAATCGTGGACTTTTTTGCGAACACAATTAATCAAGCTAAAAGTCAAAATATTATTATTTTTATTTGATCCAAATCATTGATTCGAGATGGTGGGATCCAGTGAAGCAACAGGGCAAAACTGTTGTGAATGGTTTGGGAATTCACATCAGGCTCGACGCATCAGTTCTCTGGGCCATGGAACTGTGGCGAAAGCATTGCAGATTGCGCAACATCATGAACTGGGCCCGTTTGACTCCAATCGGTTCAAATATTCGCTGGAAGGTCAGATGAACCCATGAACAGCTGGAAAGCAATTGCGCTGGTGAAATGTGCAACTTCAAATGACGAATGCCGGATTGGTAATTCTGAATCTGATGATTTGTGCAGGCTTTGATTGCAGCAAGTGCGACCTAGGGTGCGGACGCCTTTTTATAGTGTGATAAAATAGCAAGACAAATGGCAAAAGAGATGCAAGGAATGCGCGCAGAGCGGGCTTTTCTGCCACCGGTCAAATGCGCTTTGACGCTGGCAGGTCGCAGCCAATTTTTCCTGTCCCATCAAGGATCGGGCCTGTTGCCCGCCCAGCCCGCAGTCGCAAAAAAATTGGAAGTCTTCAGACTTCCTGCTTCTTTGCTCCTAGTCTGCAAACAAACCGATCCCGACTATGTTCACCACCCATAAAGGGGCCGCACCCCTAGATCAGGCCTTCAATACGCACCGCCATCGAGTTGTAATTCTGACCCCGTCTGAGCCTGCCTGATCGCTGCACAGAATGCGCAGGTATCGCCAAACTCAATCGGCTTGCAACTCGGTTTGGTGGCAGGGTGGCAGCGATGCGGCGGCGGCTTCCTAGTATCACAATCATGTTTTGCCATGATCCGTTCTGCCATGATAATTTCTGAGGTCGTATCGAAGCGTTTCCGGCAGGCGCAGATTGTTGATGCGTGACATTGTCGAC
>Ga0163217_1057149_pt1 | contig 13112 bp, 11 predicted proteins | sample SynspAceP_FD_185933 | JGI IMG/M metagenome (GOLD analysis project Ga0163217, IMG submission 185933) | Saline lake microbial communities from Ace Lake in Antarctica - Synechococcus sp. Ace-P (PacBio error correction) | ecosystem: Environmental > Aquatic > Non-marine Saline and Alkaline > Saline ...
CTCAAGAGAGAGATGCTCGCCAGGCGCCGCAGGTCCGAGCCCGAGCCCAGGGCCCCCCAGATTTGGCGCCCCCCATGGGTTCCCACACGGCCCTTTGGGAAGTTTTACTAACAACCTCGGGGGTCAAGGATAATTCACTTGAACGCCACGTCCTGGCGCTGATCGCGCTGCTTGTCGTTTGGCAAAGTAGCTCCTGCAACATCAAGCCAGAATCGCCGGGCCTTGGCGCTTGCTTTGCTTTGCCTGCGGTTTTTATCAGGGGTGTCTGCCAGCGCCTGTTGTATTCGCGCAATGACAGATTGAAAAAGCCCTGCCCGGCCGTATCGGATTTGCAGCCCTATGCGCGCATGTGCCACAAACCACCAAATGGGCCTCGAACCTGCCTCTGAGCTTCCAAATCAGTTGCCAGGGGGTATCAGAGCCGCGACCCCGACCTGGTAGCGCACCCACGTGTAACCAAAGCCTCTTTGCAGCGCCGCATAAACAGGCGTCCAGGCAAAGCTGCAACACCGGCCGCTGATCTTCGGCAAAGTGCGTTCCGACGCAGGGCACTTGCCCTTGCCCGTAGCGGCAAAACAAGGCCCTAGCGGACCTAGCTTGTAAACCGCTCATTATCAAGGCCCATGCCGACTGGTGCCTCGGCCAGAACTCAGATTGGCGATGATCCGCTGCCTGACCGTTAAAGGCTTTATCTCGCGTGCCGCTCAGTTGGCCAGCAGCCGAGCGACCGCTCGTCCGCCAGCACAGCAGTTATCGGTCCTCCAATTGCTCACGTCTGCGCCTTTGCTGCTTCGATTGCCAGGCTATATGCGCCCGCCGCGCTGCCACCTTGAACACCCGTGATGGCGCCAGCCACTCGCACAAACTTTTTCAGGGCGCGAGCACCACCCTGGCCAAGCCGCGCATTCTCGAACCACGTAAATCCAGCGCGGGTACACCTTCTGCTGCGCGTCAGCCGCGTTTTACGGCCAGGGTGCCCCGTATCTGATAACATGAACGCCGGATCGGCCTCGACCTGCTGCGCCAATCCACCAGACGCGCAGACGCTCCAGCAACCAAGCCGGCTGCCGTCGACAGCGCCGTGCCCGCGCGTATAGCTGGCTGCACTTCTCCCCCATGGGGGTGTGACTCGATCAGCCCGTGAATACGGCCTAGCCAACTTTCCCGGCGAAGGCTGCAATGCAGTCCAGACAGGCCCCACCTATGCCACCAACGACGATGCTGACTGGCTGCCCTCAAGCGGTACTCTCTGCACCTTGCCGTGCTTCGCATCAGGGCTCAATCTCATCAATCCTTGGGCACCTGCTGCTGAGAATCTCGCTAGCCCGCTGTCACGACACATCATCCTAGATAGCACGGCCAATACCGCGCCACTTGCGCGGTAACGCTATCGTCGTCAGGGCGATAATAGATACCCGGCTCCACGGTCATGACCCATGCCTGCTTCCAGCTCACTCCATTTTCGCCGCCCACACCGGTAATCGCCCCATCGTGTACGTCCCTGCTTCAGCAGTTGATCGGCCGCGGTGCATGGTAGAAGGCCTTGTTAAGGTCTCATTGGCAATCAATATCGTCAGGTCGCCCTTAAGCAAACCAAATATCCCAGACCTGAAGGTAATCACTCTGACCGTCCGCCCTCGTGGACATCATCTCCATGGCGCCTGGGCGATGACCTGAAGCCTCGAGCTGACGCCAGCACGAATGTCATAAACGGCGCGCTGTTCAGCATGAAAGCGCCGCTGGCCGGGAAGGTGCGGGTGATATCGCTGGCATAGTACAGTCCCAGCTTACACACCAGGCATCAATCAAATCAGACGCCGTCACGTATCCTGGCTGGTGGTTTCGGTACATGCAATATGCACTTGCGGTCCGCGCAACGATAGATGAATACGCCGCGAGTCGCGCATGGCGCATGAAGGTGTGCTGCAACTCCGCTTCCAACGAATACTCGTAGCGCCAGGGCGGCATAACCTGCATCGCGCGATATGCCCTGGGCGTGAAATCTCCGCTGCCGGCCTGCATTACCCTTGATCTCGGCAGCGCCTGTAACAGGCGCCATATCCGGTGCAGCAGGTGGTCGAGCGCGACGAATTCGTTGGCGGCGTGCGCCAAGACGCGCCTTGCTTGCGAATCACGTTGATCCATTGTCCGGCGCCGATCCGAAATCCTGATTTGGCAGCCCATTGGCGTAAATAAACGCGCTCGCGGCCTCGATCAGCCGGCAGAATGTCATCGCCATGCAGCAATCGGAAAGCATCAATGCAGCGCCATATTTCACTGACAGCGCCCCCTGAACCGGGCACGATACCGTCCAGACTCCGCTCCTTGTCCTTTTCACTGAAAAAAGCACGTACTCCCGTGCTCGTGCCGCCCGGGTATCAGCAACCGCCACGGCTTCCGGCTCCGGAAAGTCCGTCAGTCGTAACTGAAATCACTGTCCGCCGGTAGGCGTGCTCAACATCACACGATTGCGCACATTACACCTGCGCCGTCTGGCAACACAGCAAATGCTGTTGGGCTCCATTGCGCCATCAATGCTTTGCGCCGACGGGCGTATTTTCTTGCTGGAAAATATGCATGCTTACCCTCGTGACTGGTATTAACATGGGGTACTAAACTACGAAATCGCATCCGTACCACGCACGTGCGGTTAGTGCAACGAGGCGGGCGCTTGGGTGTTTATTTCGCGGCCGGCTGGGCACTCGCTGAAACTCATCAACAGACCGCGGCATAAGCCCGCACGTATTCCCAACTCACTTCCCATTAAATCCACTTCGTTCGCTTCAACTCTTCCAGATCAGTTCTGGAACCTGAAGCGATCCGCGCGGCGAATCGTGCCTAAGGCAGCTGTCGCTTCCTCGCCCACGTTCGGCTGCCCTCACCAAGCCCCGAAGCAGCAAAAAACCTCACACATGATCCCAGCGCTGAGTCCGTGATCCACCGTAGCGTATCGTCGGGCCACAGCATGGTTACCTCGAGCCACTGCCAGCACTGGCCAATGCTCGCATCATACAACTGAATTCACGCACCTTGCCGGCCTCGACAATGTGCCCGCGGCATCGAGCAACTCTCGCGACGTCAGCCAGGTGCCGTGGTCGTACCTGCGCACCGGCCGACGACGACCGACCGGGTTGGCCGGTGCAAGCTCAGCAGGGAAAACCCCGCGGCACCCGATATTGAACAGTTGGACGTAACGGTTCGAAATCAAACACGGCAGCATCAAAGCCATATATAATGGGCCTCTCGGGCGGTTAAGCAGGTAAGCAGATACGCTTTGCAGGAAATGTTTCCATTGTTGGTGTAATCTACTGCGCAAAGAGCAATCAGGGTCCAGCTACAGCCGCCTACCAGCGACACCAGCGGCACACAACCGACATCAGCCCGTTGTTTGACCACCTTAGAACAGCCCACTATTAGTTGGCCAATCACCGGATGACAGACATGGCGCAAAATGGAAGAACCCCGATATCAAACGCTGCACTCAAAGTATGCAGTTGATCGAGCTGTGTGATCGCGCAGGCCCAGAACCGCACCTCATACTAGGAGAAATCCTGGCGTGAAGAGCGAAGCAGTTAATTGAATAAGAACGATTTGGCCCGTCAGAGGTCGAAGCCATGATATCGCGTCTCAAATCCCTGGATCAGATTCATGAGTACTCCTGCCACTGACCGTCATTTTGCACATCACTTGACAAAGGAATACCGCGTCAGTGCCCGTCTGAAGAGCGCAGCAACCTGGAGCAGGCCGCCCCATCTGGACGCCACAAGCGAGACAATCCGCAACAGCGGAAATTTCGCTCGAGCGATGCAGTCATGTGCCGCACTGAATATCAGCCACGATATGCTCACCGGTACCGCGCCAGCAAGACAGCACGCTGGATACAGCAAAAGCACATCAATTGATCTCGGTAGGCCGGCTTGATCAGGCGCTGGCTCGCACCAGAAACTGATCGGCGCGCCGATCACAGCCATGAAAGCGCAGTTGAAAACCCTGTAAGTCGCATCTGTCCCTGGGATGTTTGCCAGTCGATTGTCCCTGAGCCGAATACTCCCGTAGAAGAGCCCACGCGTTGCTGCGTGTGCTGTCCATGACGAAAGCCTGAGGCAGTGCCGTGTCCCCACCTGAACTATTCGGTCAAGGCTACCGACAAGCGATTTCGGGACTCCAATCAATTTGCCCTCCCGTAGCGCACTTCGTCGCCACTACGCACTGCCACGCAGAATGTTAATCTGCGCAGCAGCAACGGCACGGCCAGCAAAACAGCTTGTTTCGCGCTTGCACAACTCCATTGGTTTCCGCCCAGCCGCATATTGCTTTTATCTGCCAACCGATGCGAACTGGATCCGACCCCGCTGATCAGCACGCGAGCGTGTTGGCAAAGCTGTTACGTACCCGTGCGTAGCCGCTGCCTCGACACCAAAATGGCGCTTTCCAAGAGGCTGACACCGAACCCCAACGCTGGCAAGAACAATCGCTTCGGCATTCTTGACCGGTGACAGAGCAGCATCAGGTGCCAGACGTGGCGCTTCGCGGTAAATCTGATGCCGCTGGTGGGTTCGATCCGCAGCAACCGTCCTTGGCAATGGGCCGGCGGCTTTTATGATCCGCACCTTGGCCTATCGCACACGGCGCAAGAACCTGGCCGGTCGACCCCTGCTGGGGTTGCCCATCACTGCCAGAAAGTAACGCGCCCTTCCCGTGCTCATGGATATCCCGCTGGACGCCATCATCACCCGAACGACCAATGATAAAGCTTGACTGAATAGTGGCCCTTTTGTCCGGAATTAGCGCGCCGGAATACTTGACGAATTGGACCAATAGGATGCAACACAAGCCAACCCTCTGCAAAGCCCGTCTCTCGCTGGATTAGGCAAGGCAATAGTCATAAATGAGCCTGTTTTCAGGATCAGCTCAGTCGCCAACGCGCCGCCCGGCACTCCAAGATCACCTATGCGCTTATCGTGCTGCTATTGTCACTCCTGATCATGGCATCTTGGTGGTTTGAGTGCGCACTACGCTAAAGCCGAGGAACACCATCAAGGCGCGCCTGCAATTGAAACAGCGCCATTGCCAACCAGTTGCAATCCCGCTTCGAATTGCAGGCCCAGGCACTCGCAAGCGGCTAAGCCCTGTGGCGCTTGGCATCGCACTACGATGACCCTGCTACATGGCAGCTTGACGTCCAGTAGCCTGCTTGACGGGTCGAACAACTTTCCAGGCGATTGTAGTGGCTCGATCGCCAGTACCGTAAGATCGCTGGATCGAGCCGCTGGCCGGGCAACGACAGATATCGACTTCGTCTATATTGTCTCTGCCCACGAACTACACCTGCTTAACAGGTCCGCACACACGGGGCCCCGCTCTGAGCAATAGCCTTCGTAACTGACTGAAGAGCGGACCTGGCTGGCCTATTAGTGCCACTCTATTGCACTGCTGGCGACCACGCAGCTGTGACGGTTTTTCTGCGGGCATTTTCCGGTCGCGTACTACTGGAGACATGCGCGTGTGAAGAACCCGCACTACCAACTCAAGCGTTGAATTTCGCGAGGAAGGCAAGCTCCTGTTCCAGTCCATCAGCAGCCCGATACCCTGAGGCAAAGCTTGGAGGTCAGCACCCGTGCAACTGGGTGAGAACGAGCGATTTTATATCACTTTGCGATGCTACCGCCAGCCTCCTGGCCAGCACCACCACCCAACTGCTTTTGCTGATACGTCTAGCGTGTGCTAGCCACCCTGTCGCTATGCTACGCACTGTGTGGATCGCGCTGCTAGCGGCCCTAGCGCTGGAAGCCCTGAGCGTCCTAGCAACCGGAAGATGCAGAGGAAATCGTGCGCAGGCAGAGCGTTGAGAAAGCTCAAACCAGAACCAGGCCTCAGTCAAAACTGCTTGCTGGACAGACGTAACTACAAGCATGACGCCCGTTCATTACTTGGCTATGAAACCCGCAGGATGCTTGGTCTATCTCACAACCGCCAACTGCTGGATAAGTCTGGGCTATAGCAAGAGGAATACGGCCAGATCAAATCGCCATCGCCCCGGGCGATATATGCTGATGTCATGCATGTCGGTTGACTTCAGCGAGTTGGCGTACGGGCGGTCAATGCACTTTCCAGCGCAAACGTCACCACCTCGGCAAGGCGGTGCATACCGTTGGAAGAGCACGATTCAGCACCTGACCGCTAATGCCCGCGCCTATTCTGACTTGGCGTGGGCCGCAGACAACAGTGACAACTGGAATGGCGGCGCCGCCTGCAGCAGCTATCGCCAGCAGGCACGGCCCTGACCGGGCTGTAAGTACCGCCGTTACTTCTTCCGACAAGTGACTGACTGCGGAATGGCGCCGGCTGCGCACACAAATCAGGGATCACTGGGCCTCTTGATGCTGGATTCCGACATCATCAAGGCGTCAACCTGAACAGTTTGGGTCACCAGGCAGGGGAGATGCGCTCAAAACACTGGCAGTCGTTGCGATGATCCAGTTGCACTGGTCCGCGCGAAGGCGAGGCGGTTATGCCGTATTCGTGAGAGAGTTCGCGATCATTCTGCGGGGGCCCGATATCACCAGTGCGCAGAGGTTTGCCGCTGCTGCATCAAGGCTGTCGGCGAGTTACAGATTGCCCACTCCTCAGCCGGCAACCGGCTTACGTGAGTATTGGGCAGCCGGCCTACCACGGTACAGAAAAGCGCCGCCCGAAAACCTAATCACCTGCTCGCGGGACAAAGCCCTTTACAAGGCCAAGCCGCTGGCGCAATCAGAGCTTCATTCTGGCGATAACGAACCCGCCTGACCAAGCCTGCTGACCAGAATTGCGGGACTAGCCTAAGATACAGTTTTGTAGCAGAGTTATCCGTCTCGCCAGTACATATAAGCCAATCTCATCCACGCGCTTCCAGGCCTCTGCGCGCTCTGTCGTTGGCCCTGCAAACCCAACCCACCGGCCATACGCGGCGCTGTGGTTGCGTAGTGAAACATCGAGATATTCCCGCGACCCACCGAGTTTGTTCCAAAGTTGAACAGCAGCGCGGCCGGCGCTCGGGAAACTCGAAGCGATAGACCATTTCATACGGCGACCTGATCGCAATGAGGCCACGACCATATGCCCGGATATGCACTGCCAGCTCGTTGTCGGTCGTCCATCACGGAAAGCTGATGCGCAGAGCTGCCACCATTCGTCGCGGATCCTGCTCGGCTGGGTTTACACCGAACGAAAATATGCGCCTGTTTGTTCCGTCGGGTAGCGGTAATTGAACTCGGGATCGCCCGCTTTGCCCGATGCCTGGCAGAAACGCCTTGAAAGGCTGCCGGTTTTCCGGAATGGTCACCGCAGCAAGGCTTCTACGCTGCTCGCCGATTTCCGCGCGCCTCGCGACATGGCGCAGGCGTGAAGCTTGACTTGGCCGCCCGGAAATCCAATCGCAATAAAGACCTTGCCCGCTACAGCCTTCGCGTCAACATATTTCTGAGATGCCGCCACACCCAGCACCCGGCCGGCTCGCGTCGAGCGCGTATCATCGTAATGTCTTGATCGCTTTGCCACTTTTCGTCGGTCGATCACGGTGTCATCGTCCGACTATAGTGCGTGACATACCTCGAAAGGTATGCTCCCCCGACTCTGCGCCACCGCGCAACACCGCGGCAAGCAGTCCGACCCTGGCTGAGCACCACCCGGCCCTGCCCGCGTCCATCGCGTGCCTGAGGCCAGGCCGACTCCGGGGTTCCACCCAATCACCTTGAATCCGGGCGCGATATTTCACATAGGCTGCGATTGCCGGCGTATCAAGGCCGCCGCGCCCACAGTAGAGATCGCATCCATCGGCCCTTGATTGCTGGCGGCAGAATTTCCATTGCGATAGGTGCCATGCCCAGCCAATGGTGTCCGGGTCATCGTAGGGGTGGAATGTAGACCAGCCCCTTTCCTTGATCAGCTTCTGCGAGTAAGCCAGGGCCTCATGAAGGCGTCGCCATGCAGCACTACCTTGGCCCCGACGCGCTTTTGACCGCACGCACCTTGACCCGGCGTAGTGAGTGCTCACGATGTGCCCGCCTTGACGCCATAGTTGGCGTGCCTTGCGTATGCCAGGCCCTGGCGTGATTGCCGCCGATGCCGTGACACGCCGCCAGGCCGCTGCTCATCGCTCAGCAGGGCCAGTTTGTTGTAGGCCCACGAATCTTGAACGAGAAAACCGGCTGCAGATCTCTCGGCTTTAGCCAGCACGGTATGTCCAGGGCGCTCGGACAGGAAGGGCGCTGCAATGGAATAGGATTCCAGGCGACATCAATAGACACGGAACTGAGGATTTCCTGACGTAGGTTTACAAGCAGGGGCGCTTCTGCTTGTCGGATAAAACGCGCCAGGCTAGCGAATCGCGCCTGCCGACTACAGCAAGGCATTTAGTCACGCGATATAAATTCCAGGCCCACTCGGGCAGCTAAAAGGTACCAGCCCATACCCAGGGTGAACTCAAACAGGCCGTCGGCCAGGCGCTGTCGAATTCTGCTGCCCACGCTGGAAGACAAAGCATACTCGGCGTCGGCTACGGCTTCAACTGCCAATTGTTTTTATCGACCTCTGGTCGCGCCACAAGGGCTTTTTCGATGGGTTGCGGTGGCCAGCTCGACGCCACTGACGGCAGACCTCAAATGCCCACGTCATCCGTATATGACCTCAACAGCGTGCACAGCTCGACTATTACGTCGATGGTAGCCGAGAAAACCACGGCACCTTAGCTGATCAAGGGCGGCGGGCGCACTGACCGTGAAAAGATCGTCGCCGCGTGGCCCATACTTCAATCTGCATAGCCGCGAAGAAGCAAGCTGAGTCGACACACGCGAGTTTCGGCGCCGGTCGAGTCATCCCCATGGGCGCATCCACGTTCGCCGGGCGATGTCAGCTGGGCGCGATCCGGTCTAGTCGCGAAGCTGCGTGACCGATACGGCAACTGATTCTGATGTGCACAACATTCAGATCCATGATTCCGCGCAAGCTGAAGAAGCAACTCAATGCATTGTCGGGTCGTCTGCAATGGGCTTTGCCGCCCGCCGCGGACTTTGCTGCTCGAAACTGGCGCGGCGTGCAGACCTTGAAGCGCGCCTGAACGTCCCCCAAAACTACCGGGACCCGCTCAGATAGCTGCCCGGTCCGTTGAGCGCTATCCTGCGGCACAAGCCGGTGAACAGATTGGCGGTTCACTGACTAATATACAAAGCGGCCGGCCGTCGTCTACGGCCTAAGCTTCAGCCTGGGTAACCCTGAGCCGCAGGCGCCAGCCCGCGCCACAACTCCCAACAAGCTGAGCGGCGCCCTGCGTCATACTCCACGACCATGCGCGACTTCATTCGCTCGACCGCAGCATATGCTGCTCGCTATCAGGTCAATGACGACAGTCTTCATGAACAGCGCGGCGGACGCGGCGGCTTGGATCTCCGTGATACTGAATTGAGGCGCGCCAGGATTTGCATAACGAAATGCCCGTACCGCCAGCAAGCGCAAGATCCCGCTCCCTTGACGACCACAAGCGCTGCTGCCTGCCGTCCAGACAGCCCCTCAAGCCCTTGTTGCCGAACCATGGTCCACAGCAGCCCTCGCTCAGATCCAGCTCAGCTGTCCCACAAAGCGCGCCAGAATCAGCCTTGCGAACCGTCTCTTCGCAATCACCGTAAAGATGTCCCGACACTGGGTCGACCCTTCCATGTCGATAACACCTTGACACCTGATTTCACGTAGCACCTCCCGTCCAGGACGCTCTACCCATGACGGGTTCGCATAAGCACCCAAACAGACTGTTGGATCGAGTTGAATTCAGTGCAAGATAAAAAGGTCCGTCGTCGAGCCCTGGACTTCGAGACTTCGAATCGACCCTATAACGCCCCAGATTGAATGCCTCTCAGGCATATGCTGACGGTTTAGTTTTCCAGCTCTGCCATTAGCAGTACGTCCAGAATGCCAGCGTTGCATAACAACTGGCCAGCGGCCGTACGGGCAGCAACAACCAGCAACACCAGTTTGAACCTCAAGGGCAGACTCCAGACAGGCATTCACACAAGGGCCTACCGCAACCAGATTCACCTTGGCACAATTCCTTCCTCGGCCGCTGACAACAGTGCTCATCTTGCAGCGCGGCCGCCGGGAATCGCCCAACTGTCCAGATCATCGCCGCGTTCAACACGCCAACACCTCTGCCGGGTGCCGGTAATGACCACATCACCGGGCAGCACGTGAACACTGCCAATATGCTGAAGCAGCGGCACGATGGGCGTGATCATATCGGCCACTGCTACCCTGTTTGGACTGCACCAACATCCGTTGATTTTCAGCTCAGTGCCAACGCCCGTCAGCGGCGGCGCTTGCCTCCGGCCCGAATAAATGCAGACAGCGCAGGCCCCGTCAAATGCCTTGCACCTCCAGGGATGCGCCTTGGCCGTTTGTGAGCTGATCTGCAGCTCAGCTAGGTCAAATCCCGCCAGCCCTAACACCAGCAATTGCGGTCAACTGCCCTCTGCTCCGTCACATCACGTGGATAGGGTCGAACCGATCAACAGGGCACTTGTCAGTTTCCGTCGTGCACCGGGCCCGGCGGCTGGAAAGCAGAATCGGAATCTGTCAGGGGCACTACCGTGGGTAGAAGTTTTTGATAACAGCAAGGGCTGCGGAGACCGACGGGGTTATCCAGTTCTCGAGCGCTCGCAAGTTGCGCCCACACATCCCACCTTGCCCATGTCACTCAGACACTGCGCATGGTGAATTGGTGTTGATAAGAACATGAAATTCAATCCCTGTTCAGGTATTCGGAGGCCGCAGGCACGGCAAAAATCTTGCCTGGGTTCATGATGCGTTCGGGTTCGAAACACCGCCTTGATCGACTCATCAACGGCAATTTCCGCGGCGCTGCGGCTGTGAGGTCAGATAGTCTTACGCTTTGGTCATGCCCACGCCGTGTTCGGCGGAAATCGATACCATTGTATTTTCTGCACGATCTTCGAACACCCACTTGTTCACCGTCCGCGACTTGAAAAGAACTCTCCTTGGCCATGCTCTCGGGCTTTAGAATATTCAAATGCAGATTTGGCCGTCGCCGATGTGCCCGAAGCCCAGACGATCGTCAAATCCGGGTAAGTGCTCGCCAGAACTTAGCGTCGATTCGTGCAGGAAAGCCGGCACCGGATTGCTCGACCGTCACCGGAAATGGTCGTTTTGTAGGGCCGTCCAGTGGGAGATGGTTTCGAGATGAATCGCGCAAGCTTCCACAGATTCTGCAATTCTGGTCCGCTTTGGCTCATGACGCCGTCAGTCAACCCGCCCTGCTCGACGCAGTGGTCTCGAAGGTTCGCCAGCGGCTTCGTTGCAATCTCCTCGTTCAATGCTTAAATCCAGCAGGGCGTAGAACGGCAGTCCGTCCCCTCGAAGACGGCGCCCGGCACATCGCCCCGGCGCATGAGTTCTTGGCCATCGCCTTGTCGGAAAGAACTCGAAGGCGTGTCAGATCAGCTTGCCCTGGAACGCGTGCAGCACCGGCATGAGGGAATCGAAATCCGGCGTGCCAAGTACCGATCGCCTTGTGAGGTTCTTCGGCGCGCTGTATCGCATTGTCGGCTTCAACGAAAAGCCCAGCGTCGCTTCGGCGCCGATAAAACCAGTTGTGCGTCAAGATCATTAACCGTGGCGTTCTGATCTTAGGGTCGTTGTTTTTCAGCTCCAGGAGCTGCCGCCGTACCGGTCCGACTTCACCAGCACCAGTGTGGCGGGTCATGCCGTAACGATGACCTTGATGCGCCTTGGCGTAAGTTGCCGGATATGGCCGCGATTATTGTTGATGCCCGCCGAATGCAAAGTCCATCCACCGGGTATACAGCCCCTGCTCTTGCGCAACTGTCTTGCAGCTGCGCGTAATCCACACCCGGCTGGCACACCAGCGGTACGGTCGAACTCCATTGACTCGACGATCTGATCATTGTAGTCAACGAGACAACGATCCTCGCATTGGCTCCGCACCGCCGCCGGCGATAGCCCGGTGCGTCGCCCGAAGGTACCAGCGCGAGCTTCTGCTCATTGGCAAGACGTAATGGCCTCACCTGCTCGACCTCTTGGGAAATACATCGCCAGGGTTGCGGGCTCGAAATGCTTGGCAGTCCTTCGCTCCAGGTATTGAGCGACATCCGGGTCGTCGTACCTCTGTCCGGCTCGACCATGGTCTTGAAGGGTTTTTTCAATAACGGCTTCCTGGGGTCATGGGCGCTCTCAAACAGGATTCATGCTGTACCTGAAGACTTTTCATGCAGGGACAGGCCAATCAAAAGGGAGATTATGCTAGCATATCGCAGCTCCGAAACAGGGAACCTGCTTGCCTGCGACAATAAAGTACAGTTTTTCCTGCCGGCTCATCCAAGTCAAGCTTGCGAATACCAGACACCATGAATTAAAGACTCGCTGGACAACGCAAGATCAAGTTTCTTCTGCCTCCTCGAGGGCGTAACACCAGACCGCCGTCGAAACCCCTGAAAGGCAGCGCGTTACACCAATATCGATATAACAGCTCGCTCGCTGCCGGAAGAACAGCTGAAGAAGCCATTGCCGACGCCACTTTATCGGCATTTCGGCTCGCGCACCCACTGACCGCCGAGGTGTTCAGCCCGCCGCATCAAGCTGGTCGCGTACGGTTTGCTTCTGCACGGCAGCCAACCAGGTAGACCTGGAGAGCGGTGCCATGCGATGGCGTGCAGTATTCAACTGCGCCCTACTTCCAATGCTTACGCTTCGGTCGCTTCGAGCTGGTACTTGGGCTGAAGGCGATCCCAGCTGCTGCGCGGTTATCCCCGAGGAAAGAATGCTCCTGTCCTACCGTGGTGGCTGTCCAGAGCGCCGACAAACTCTCGAAATCCGCGGCAAGAAGCTCGGTCATCTGTCGGGTGATGGCTTCTATCGCACTCAGCTTTCCGTGGATGGCCGAAGCCTGGGCCAGCAGGTGTTTGTCTACGAATGTAGTGACCAGCTTGCCCTGGGCAAATGCGTCAGGTCGGCTCGCTTGACCGAGCTGCTGGCTGGCCGATATCGTTACCCTGCAACGTGCCAGAAACGGCTGCGACCAAGTGGACTGATTGGGCGAGAAGAAATCC
>Ga0163217_1089917_pt1 | contig 13112 bp, 11 predicted proteins | sample SynspAceP_FD_185933 | JGI IMG/M metagenome (GOLD analysis project Ga0163217, IMG submission 185933) | Saline lake microbial communities from Ace Lake in Antarctica - Synechococcus sp. Ace-P (PacBio error correction) | ecosystem: Environmental > Aquatic > Non-marine Saline and Alkaline > Saline ...
GAGAGAGATTCCACACGGGCGAAGAAGTCCCAATTCGGCGTTATCGAGCCTGTGTAATCAAGGGCCGCAATTGAGCATATGGCTCCGGAGCACCCGGAAGGCGGGCAACCATCAACTGCGACGGGGCGTGACGCCCGTTGCTCGGCGAAGAAGAAGTCCCCCTCCGCTCAAGCTCGGCCGTTTCACCATAGGCATAGCCCAGATTTTATAGTGGCCCTAATTTATCCGGCCGAAATAGGCCCGTCCCCAGTGGAGGACTCGATTTACCGTAAGGTCCTAGCCGAAACTAAACCCATTCCTGAACCCCCGGCGGAAGAAAAGCACCAATTGGTCGTCGCCCGTGTTTGAGCTGGCGGATCCGCTACAATCCGATGTATAGAAAGCGCTCCCACATCGTAAGTGAGGCCCATCCTTACTGGCCCTTTTGGTACCGGACCTCAATAGTTTTTCAGCGACAATTTGGTCCGGCGCCGTAAAATCTGCCAACCCGGATCTTCCGGCGAAAGGTAGCCAGTCAATGGAACGGCCGTTAGAAGCCCCCGCGGCTGATAGCTTCCAGAGATGGTCCGCAATAGAATCAATCGCATCATCCGGAATAGCGCCATGCGGAGATTGCCTTTGAAAGAGGGACATACATTTCCGCTGGTTTCGAAGAACGCGTTGGGTCGGTGTAAACAGGCCAGCATAAGCGGGAAGATCGATGAATGTTTATGGTTCTCAGACTTATTGTCGAAATACCTGGCGCCGACTGTTAGATCGATCGTATCACTCGCGTGGGTACGTCACCTCACCAAAGCCTGCGACTTCCCTCGAAATTCTCATGCGCCGATAGTCCAAAGTCCTTTAATCGCCCAGAACACGACCACGCAGCCAGACCCGCAGCAGCGGTAATCCCACCATTGCTTGAGACCCGCGCAGATAGCTCTCTTGCGTCCGATTCAATTGCTGTTTCCGATAGAAACCGCCGACAACATTAATCGAATGTTTTCGCCGACATTTGGACACCAGGCGAAGTTTCCTGAACAAATTGGCTTCATCTGCGTAGCTTCCGCACGGCCAGACGACCATGGGGCGTGGATAATTATAATAGAAGCCGAGGACCCGCTTTGGAGCGTAGAATCCCGTATTCCTCGCTAAATACTGTCCGCCCGTGTGATCATAATCGACGTCGAAGATTTCTAATGTTGCAAAGCCGAGATCGACATTCATTTCCCAGCGATGTTGAATTTATATCGCCGCGTTGAAGGCTCCAATTGATTCGGCCATTTTCATTGTCGCCCATAGCATTGCCGAACCCGTCAAACATTGGAAGTGCTTTGCCGCCGCCCCCCACATCAATCAGATTGCGCGAATATGCCGCGGTCCAAATTCGACAATTATCGAGGGTTCCACAACAAGGGGCGCGGCCATCCCATGTGCTCGACCGTGTCCGCGTCCTCAACGACCCCCGTAAGAAGCGTCAGCGGCCAGAATTCCGTTGGCAGCGACAGGGATTCCATCGCGTCCAGATCGTAAACATTCACATAAGTCGGTTGATCCGGGGTAATCCCGAAAGCTACGACGACCCGCAAGCGCGGCTGTCGCTCGAGCGCACATTGAGCAAATACCCGTCCAGAAGAGTAGCCAATTGCCTCTCCAGAGCCTTGACGCTTGAAAATGAGGTGCTGGCCCAAACCCAGACGTTTCGCCGAGGACGGGTTTTGCGCGTAATGTAGCGGAATCGTGCGCCGAGAAGAGCCGGAGCCGTAGAGCGTGCCCTGAGGACCACGTAGAACCTCACACGGATCGAGATCACGCAACAGGAAGTTCCCGAAGATCGGTGTCTCGTAAGATATGTCGAAACCCGACCCACGGACCGACAACAGCATAATCACCAAGACCGTTGCCATCCGACGCTAGCCCTTCGATGCGAACTTGTTTGAGTGTCCTGAGTTTGCGAAGCACCGCGATCAATGACGCCAACACCAGGAACCGAACGCAGAGGTTTCAAGCATCGTCGAATATCTGCGCTTTTTCAAATGGCGGTCCCCGGCTGAACGCAGAAATATTATCACTAGGCACGTCGGTGACAGACGTTTCCGCGTAGTGTCGCCGTGACGAATAATTTCATCATTTGCGCCAGACTGCCTTGTCCTGAGCATTTTGCTGCGCAGCCGTAAATGAACGATTGCAGAATCTGCAACAAAGGGCAGTCGCGAAGAGGTGGCGTTTTGGGCTGGTGTTTGCCAGTCATGATAGGTCTCCCTTAGAGGCGCGTTTTTTCATTGACCTCACTCGACGATTTTTAAGTTTTTTGGGTTGTACCGGAGGGGCTGGGGTCAAACTCAGCAGATCCTTTTGCGGCCGGGCTTGTCAGCGGACCCAAAGCCTCGAACCCGGCTTGGGCTGTCTGTAGAAGTGGTAAATTTCATATTCGACGGGCGCGTTCCCGGAAAACTCTTCCAGAACCTGTCCCAGACCTGCCAGCCCTCGGAACGAACACCGCGGACTTCGTCAAAATCTAGGTTTAGCGCCACGAACTTCCGCCGCATCGCCGCCAGCCATATAGAAGTTTCGCCACCCGGACCGTAAAGACAAGATTTGCCGTTGCCCTGTTTCACCCGAAACAATTGACGTCATGAAGTAGCAATCGGTTGTGGCCGCATTTATCGGGCCGATGGCCAGTTCGAACATCAAAACGGTCGAATGTATCGTCATGTCGGCAGAAGGATGGCCTTTTCCGCGCCCATGGCCGTAGCGTGCCGAATGACTTTCTGGAACCACTATCGTAGCAAAAAGGCTGACGCCAAATTCGCCTGCGCCGGGAACATCGAACACGCAACAATCACGACCCGGCGTGATGCCTTTCTCAAGGAGAACAAGGGATAAAAAGCTTGTAGTTTTGGCGACACATTTCACCGGATCGGGTCAATGACGTTGAGTGACCGTTGTAGATCTCGTCACGCGCTTTTCGTATAGGGACCCGGGACGAGGCCACACGCCAAAGCGTTTTTGGCCAGTTGCCTCACCGTGTGACTGTTGGACCGTTTCAGGCTCAGCGAATTTTTAATGCGGGCCCGTGAATGGCGAGTTCGCCGAGGACGATCAAATCTGGACCCAAAGGCAGGCGCTTCGCGGTCCGCAGCTACATCTTTTCGATTTGGTCCAGATTGCCCGACTTCGACCAGCCAGTCTGAATCGCAGCGATGCCTAAATGGCCCATACACATCCCCAGAACGGCCCTGCGCGACGTGCGCACTCGACCCGATGGCATTGTTCGCAGCTATCGTCCTAAGGTTATTAGATCCAGTTACAGGATTGAATGGTACCAGTTTTTTTCGGTGATCAACCGCCGTGCAAATCACAGCATTAATTCGGACAGCCTGTCCCTCACATTGATCCAGAAAACGCGATCCTCTGACAGTCTAACGTAGAACTTTCGCTTTGTCTCAACCATAGCCCAGTTTTGCATATGGCGGCAACCATTTTGTCCCGTCTTCGACCCACCACCGCCCAACGTCGCGATCTTCATTGCATAGCCGGCCTTGCCCGGACATGGGTTCCGTCCGAGCGGAGTGTGATTGTGGCAGGTGTTCGCCGTAAACCGTATTATAAAGTAGATCGACGCCACTGAGAGCAGATTCGAATTGTCAGGCCACCCAGATAATCCCTGTAATGAAAAACCTTTCCTTGTCCCGACCCGGAGTCGCGCAGAGTTGCGTAATGATTCTCGCAGCCGTTCGATACCTCGCGAATTCGGTCCGATGGGATGCTGGTGACGCCGAGTCTGAAGATGTGGCGATTATCATTCGGACTGGCAAAATAGGTGCTGGCCGGTTTCGATCAAGAAATTTTTTTTTGGGGCCCCCCCCCCCCTTGGGGGGGGCTTCCGCAACCTGGCCAGCCGTTCAACATTCAACCCTTACGGGACCATGCACCCAAATATGAAGGTTCCGCCCGAGAACGGCCGTAATTGCAATTTGTCAAAAGGGACGGTAGTGGTTCAGAGCATCGCGTAATGCCGACAGCGTGTTTCGTAACTGACTCGCAACCGCCGCAATAATGTATCGTAAATGAACCAAAGGTCAGGAAATAGGCGGCTCGCGTTTGATTGTTCGGCGAAGGGCGACGCGTGGTTCAAATTACGGAGCTGGCGGCTGCGGCGACACTTTCGCCGGGGGCGACCATAAAGCCAAGCTTTGAATGCCGGGGTCCCAAAAACCTTGAAATAGCCAAGAATAGATAAGCCGGCCCTGGGTATCGAGACTGTAGAGCCGAAGGGAGGGGGGCGTTGAAAAAGGTCATCTCACATTCCAAAGAATCAATCTTCGATGATCAAGAGCGTCAGATACTTCCTGCGGCTTCGAGTAGAGCCTGTCGTCGCTCTAGCGTCATTGTCACACGTGGGCCTCTGCCGTGATGGCGAGACATGGAGGATCAGATCACAAGCGACCGAAACCGTGATCCGATCTACCATGCCGTCGCCGTCGACAGCCCGTTTTGTTTCACGGCGCGCAACGCATTCAAAGAAAGAGTTTTCAAACGAAGCTCAGGTAGCCCTGGGTCCTCCCATGACGACTTTGGGCGGCTATCGGTTCGCAATAATTCGCTAACAAAATGCAAACCCTTGCTGTTCCGCCAACTGTGATTAGGATTTCATCCCGACCGGGCTCATGCCGCGCAAGTCGAAAGCAAGAGACGACCGATCGCGTCGACCAGCATTCATCATCGGCTTTCGTCATTGCCTGATCGACCATTGCTTCGACCCTCTTTGACGCGAGGGCCAGCCCGACTGACTTCGCGGCCATTCAGGCCACTGGAAAGAGTGACCGATCATAGCGTCCTTCGATGAAGGGATACTCATAATCGATCCAAATCGGGTGGGCAGCGATATCTCTGAGTGCGGATTGCCTTTTTGCCGAAGATGCCGGTTTTGCCGCTACGCTCGCGATATCCTTCATCGGCTCCCCAACGCATCGCCGCTCCGGACGTGGCCGCTTATAGCCCGGTGACACCGAAGAACGCTGCGCTCGGTCTTGGGAACAGGTGGCCCGTTCCGCCGATCAGATGCCTGATAGGCGAGCGAGACCGTATTTCGGCTAATCGAACAGATCCTGCGATAATTTTCGCGCGTCGAACGGCAAATTTTTGGCGCTGGGGTGGGAAGCAAAAGGCCCCGTTTTCAATCAGATGGGAATACGGACGCGGACATTCTGGATCTGGAGTGACAGCGGTGTCATCCCGCGCAGTTCAATCACGGGGCCAATAGGGAAACCGGGCCGACGAGCGGTTCGCATCCTTTTTTTTTTTGGCCCGCCATAGGGTCCGATCTGATGCGCAAGTCACAGAAGAACGCAAGGTGGCGTTTGAAACTTGTGACGCGGTTCAGTTCCCTATGAACAATGATTGAAAATTCCCCTCTAACAGCCCCTTTGGGGTAGTAGCCGGCGACGACGCTTACCGTCTGATGACGCAAGCGGGGACACCAGCCCTTCATCGAACAATCGTGCTTTTTATCGCCGGCAGTCGTTACCCTCTATGGATTGGTTCACTTTGAGCCACGGGCCGCGGTCTCAGTATTGCGGATGTTTATTTAATCTCGGCGGCATATTCCGGATGCTCGACTGCAGGCGGGTGGAGGGCGAACGATATTGGTGTAGCCTCCATCCACCGCCGTGCTGCCAAATGCGCCCGTCCCAATCTTCGTCTAGATAACGCGAGCTAGCTCTCAACTGTCGGGGCATGGAGATGAAAGCTTTGCGCATAGTCTCTTTCACCTCCAGCCTTTACGCTGGCCTTTACCAACCAAACGATCTGAAAACCATCCGGACTCGAGGGTCCATAAACTAAGGCCGACTCCCACTCATCATTACCATCCGTCTGAAGGCGTCCGCAATCAGAAATTTAGGTGATTTTCGACTTTATCGGCCTGCAACATCGACATAGAAACCTGAAAGCGGTGCTTTGGCTGTTGTTCTTATACGAATCCGCGTCGGCCACGTGAATTTGAGGACGGTATTGAGTTCTAAGTGCCCGATGACTTCGCCTTCTGCCGGCGGAGACGGGCGGCGGCGACAGATGTCAGGACGCTTGGATCGCAGGGACATGTATTGCCACAAACTTGCTTATATTGCGCAAACGCATTCTGCCGGCGCGGGCCTTTCCTGATATAAGATATCCCCGCTCTCGGCAGTCGATTCCATCATGTCCGTGAAGACCGACCGTCCCCACATCGACTCTCCACAAACATCTAGCTTTTTCATTAACCCATATAAGGCGTCAGCGGCTCCGGCCTGCTCCGATATAGACAGCGTGTGACGCGGCACCTGTCTGAAATAGATATAAAGGACTAGGTCGCGATAATGCGATATGGCGTATTGGTATTTCCAACCTCAGGCTTTGTATGCCCGTTCGGTGATAACCACAGATGGTGTCCGCGGTTCCCTCGCGTAAAGCGTTGGTGGTTCGCTCAATAACGTCTGAACGGATATCCCCTGTGGACGGGTGTACCGCGATGATAATTGCGCGGGCCTGGTCCAGCAGGACGGGTCGGTGCGGAAAATCCTGCGCGGATGCCGGGATCAGCAAAGGCGCAGAAAGGCCAGAAGACAAGCCAAAAAAATATTTCCAATTCAGTTGACGGTCCTATGGGTGTTTTACAGCTGCGCATTTGTCGAGTGTGACAAGGCCTTCGAACTTATCCGTTTTTACCTCGTCCATACCCCATCATAACCGCTCATCCTCCATTGCACCCAGAGAAGAGATGCGCGATTTCATGCACGGCGGCGTCTTTTTAACCTGCCAGCCTGTTCCAGCCCCTGCAAAAGTGTAATTCTTTCCGTTCACGGCCGACTCGTAAGAAGGATGATGGCCCCAAAGCGCCGTTTATCGCCATCACAGCTGACACGTGTCTGCGATCCCGGATAGGTCCGGAGACACCGGCTGCCCGTCCCCATCTTCATCCAGTTTTGCCCTGATAGGCCTGTAACAGATAGACCAGCCAGATATCGGGTTCATCGCTGATAAAACCCAGCCGTCAAATCCCTTGCGAATGACTTTTCCGCAATATGGGTTTTGGTCGGATTTCATATGCAGCATGAAAGGGATTTCCGGAGTTGCCATTCGCACTTTACGCTATGTCCCCAGGACGGGCAGGATGTAGGCGGGCTCATAAGCCTCTTTCATCAAACTCAATATCCATATCGCCGGTCGGCGTCATCATCTTCAACGTGTCGTCATCTTGGAGGCTGCACGGTCTTCCCCAGTCTTCAGTGACAACTCTGGCTTTCCGGGAAGCCGGCAATCGTGATCCTTGTCCTTTTTCCCCCTCCGGAGCCTAAGTGCATGCTGGCTGTAACATTATAAATTGAATGCGTTTACGGTCAGCTTCGGGTGAGAAATTGTTTTGTGTAGCCCGCCCGCCTGACTGGGATTCCTCCGGCAATCATCCAATAAATGATTTTTGTCGATTTATGACGGCGTTCTGTTGGGATAGCGAACTGTTCCTTTTTTTTCGCGTCGAGATCTCAACTGACGACGGGCCGGGTCGACCCGCAATAATCTTGCTCCAACCGTTCATTGTCGGTAACGGGGGCCATGGTAATCGAGCTCAATAAAGAGTTTACTGCCAAAAACCGTCAGGACGTCGCCTGACATAATGACATGCTCAGGAATTCGACTTCCTCTTGGATTGTCATTATCACGCATGACGTCAAGGAATCGAAATATCCAGAAGAGGTTCTCGAGCGCTGTTTTCCGGTATGGTTCCCGTCCTCATTCTCCCAAAGCCATCAAGGTTAAAAGGTCCTCCACTCCCTACACAATGCGGAAGTTGTCGCCCGGTTGCATGGGGACCTGAAATTCCGTAAGCTCCTTCTTGATGTCACAATAACTACTCTAGCTCAAGATTGCTTCCTTCTCGGTTGCCGTAAACCCGCCCCCAAGCATTGTGGGGTTTTGGTGCCTCGCGAATTGTCTTCCTCATCCGCAAAGTAATATCGAACTCGTCGTCCGCAGTGGCGCTGCGGATCATCAAACATCGAGCGCTCGGAAATAAAGGCGGGACGGTCGGGTCGGCTTGAACATTTAAAGTGACCTCGACGTCGACAATGTCGCGCGGTTCGTCTTCGGGCTTCCTACCGTGCCCCAACGCTTTGCCTGGAAAAATGCGATAATTTTTCTCGTCGCCGTTGAAGTCGAATTTGGATCTTCGTCACGATGTCATCGTCAATTAACCGAATTCTGCTTACCCTTGAAACTCGATGTTTTCGATGAGGCGAGTGAAGGTGACTCTGTCCTCAAACTCCACTCCCGCGCCGCGTGAATTTGTGAAGAGGAATTCAAAATTCGACATCGCCGGGTTTTTACTCGTTTGAGGGCTTCAACCCAAACTCACGTTGGATGTAAGAACCGTGCCCGTAGATATACTGTCAAAATTTCGGAGACATCGAAGTCCGTCGTTAACGTCCTCAAATTCCTTGGACTATCCGCGTCATCCAAAGTTTGTAGATATCAAGCTAATATTGACTGGCGTTCAGCGAAACATCGCCCGTGAAATTTCTGGGTAGAAGAGCTTCAGCCGCACCAGTTCCTTATCACTTCATACGCGGTCGTCTTGATGATCATATTGGCCGTCTGCATCGTCATTATCCAAATTGACAAAGTTTGCACGCCCGAGACTCCTTCCTCTATCGGGGACTTTATTTGTCGTATTCAGAGCCGATGACTTTTTGGGATGGTAGCGTGATGCCCATCGTTCGCAGAAGTGCAGACTATCGACTTAGCCTTCCGCTGAGTGGGGCTGGCGTTTCCAACCCATCATAATCCGACCCGGCGTTTCAAAAAGCGGGCGAGATTCCCAACCTTGCCTGTCTCGGGTAAGGATTGTACCGGGCACGACAATAACTGGTAGGCGAACTTTACCCACATCTGCGTGCATTGCGCGTGTGTCTGTTGGCTTGTCCGGAATCCGACCCACTGAAACCGAAACTGAGAATTATTCAGGCCATCCGCAGCCCCAATATATCCTTTTATAGCCCCGCAAACATGGGACCGAATATCGTTTGAAATCCCCCCCCCCCTCCAGTGCCCCGAAAAATTTGACAGCGGCCGCTTGGCTGTTTCCGATCATTCGGGTCTTTTTTCAACGGGGGCAGGGTCCCTGCAGCTTGTCACGCCCGCCGGCAAATCATAACGTTCGGTGACCCTAAAATGGCTGTGGACCGCCCCGGTGCACTGAGCGGCATATTGAGGCAAGATTCCGGCGTTTTTTCAGGTCTCAAGCTGAAGTCGCCCGTGAGCGAGGCCGTTCTTAAAGCGATCTTGAACTGTATGTCTTCCCGGCTGTTAGTTTCCGAACGCAGGGGCGAAGGGTCGTGAAACTCTCCGGTCGGTTCTCGTCAGCGCCAGTTTTTTCCATACGCCATTTGTCGATATTTATCCTCATAAGTTCCTCGTCATTCCAACGCGCCGCCTTCGGCCACTACTCCCGCGGCAAACTTGGGGTCTCAGATAAATATCTGGTGTATCTGGGAAAAAAGCGTGGCCTTCGTCGAGACAACTTGATTTCGCTCATCAGGCTCGGAATCAACTCTCCACTATTCGAATTGCATACATTGAATTGCGGAGCGTGGCCGACAGTCCTTAGGCGAGAGCAGGTCCATTACCATGCTCCGAATGTCTGCTCCGTGGGTTCTCGCCGGCTCGACATTAGGGAAGGCCGGAGATGTGGACGACCCGGAATATTGATTACCATATTGCTGGAGCTGTTCGCCCGCTTTGCCCTGACTGGCACCCTGAAAAACAGACCATAGCCCTTTCAATCGCGTCTTTCGGGCTGGCAGCGGTAGCTGATTATGTCCCGGTTTGCGTCACACTCACTTTTTGGGGATCGAAAGAATTCGCCTGTTGCATGTTGCAACAGGGATTTGGCCCGCCCATGAGCGGAGGGTCGGGCACATCCCAGGAGACCGTGAACAAAAGAGTGGAAAAATATGGGCCCGCGCATATCGATCTCCCAGACTGTCTAGTTGGTTGACCGTCGAATGCGTCCGGGGCCAGCACGATAATTCCTGCAGTCCGGTCAGTACCGAACTTCATAGTCGCCGGCTCTTTAAATATCCGCGTGGCTTTACTGGTGCTGACGTCGCTGATGTTTTCCTCCGGCCTTGGCGATTGGGCGCCATAATTTGGCGTTCCACTGCCACATTTTATCGTGCTGGCGTGTCCTGCTGGGAGATGAGATCGATCACCTTTGAAAGCGTCGCCTCGAATAAGAGATCTTGAATTCTCTGTAACCCATTTTAAACGGTGCTGGGGGCACTTACACGGGCTTCTGCCTGAGGTATTGTGATCGGTTTTCGCGAGCGCATATATTCTGCGCTGCCGGCATGAGGAAGTAAGCGTATTGCAATAGTTGCCGGGAAGCGGGAACCCGGACCATGTCAAACCCGCCTTCATTAGTCCTTGATACGCGCTCAGGGCGTATCTTAGAATCGGCGTTCGTTTCGCCGCACCCGGTTCTACAACCTGAGCCACATATCATCCGCTCCAGCTATCGCCGGCGTTTCCGATTGAAGGGTGATCGTCGAGCCTCCCACTGCTTGTTGGCGGTGTTGTTGATCTGGCGCTCACATCTTCAAACGGTGATATCGCGTCATGGCTTGCACAACCCGCTGCATACGCGGGGTAAAGTGTGTAGCCATTGGTCAGAATGTAGCGGACTTCATAGTCCCCCCGGTTCTGCCGGGGCCGTCAGGGTGCTGTACCCTCGACAGACGCGCCGGTGTCGTCCGTTCTGAAAACGTCTCTCACTGCTTTTTCAATAATGGTCACAAAATCATCACGTTGGTACGGCCCGGAAACCATTGAACTTCAAATTCCGACGCCGCGAAAGACGGTGTCGGGAGCGTCGACAGTGTAAGTCAGTGTTCTGTGACAGTCAGTGGCGTGCGGCCAAGGAATCGCACGCGCTTATCCAGCGTGTAACGAACCTCAATACTCGCCGGGAACTTGTCGGGCCACCGATTGGAGGGTTTGGCGTTGTCATTCTGATCGAACTGACTATCGAACATTACTGTCGATATCCAGCCCCGTCCTTTCTAGCAGCCTTTTCCGAACGCGTCCCTCGCGCTTTCCCGTCGCGGGAACTGAAATAGATTTATCGCGGGGATCAATCATCCAGCGACATTGGTTTGAAAAATCGTTCCATGCTAGATCATCCGGTCCAGACCCTAAGTGACGCTGACTGGTTGACCTTCGGCAACTTGACGATCGCTTCGAACGTTATGGAATATCCAAGTCGATTGGGACGGTGACGACTGTTGGCGCTGCGGCAATTGTAAAGTCTTGCTGCCGCTCTTGTCGCCCTTGTAAGCGCCGTCTTTTATGTGGCCAGCCTGTCCAGAACCGCTGGCGTGTAATCGCCGGCGTGACTTCGAAATCAATATATCCCGCTTAATTGCTCGAAAATGACGACCTCAGCCCGTATCGCGGTTTGTGACCGACCAAATTCAGATCGCGCTAATTTCAGGGCCGCCTTTTAGGATCGGTGCTTTGATTGAGACGGTTTGCCGTTTGGAATCTACCTCGATACGCTCAAATGGCCGCCACCGGCCCGGTATAAATACGTCTGGCACGTTCGTCAAAAGCGTTTGGCGAGACACGTACCCGGGCTGTTCTGCCGGCGGCCAATCAATTCAGAACAGCGTGTAACGGCTCGGCAGCCCCGCGCAGGCTGATGCTCTTGTAGCCGGTCTTGTTGCCTGCGAGCGTCCTTGTCATCCACATTGGACGCCGACGAATAATCGCGCAGGGCCATCGCCCAGGCTGGTGACCTGTTTGCGCTCCATTGTTCACGGGTAATGAACGGTAATACCGCCGGCGCTTCGCTAAGGTCCTGCTCAAAACCTCGGCACTGACACCGGGACTGCAGCGCACCGGGGCCGGCCATCCGCTTGCTGGGCAAAAGTCATGGGGCTGGCCAACACCATGGCAAACAGCCGCAGCCAGCATCTGGTTTGGTGATCATATTGGTGGAGGCTCCCCGCTCATTTTTATCAGACCATGATTTCGAAATGGCGGAAGAAATGTAATGGCAAGTGAGAATTGATATCAATACGTTTTGCTAAAACGTAACGCCGGTTGTGCTTTATGAAACCGTCGATGTCCAGGCATAAAAAAAACCCGCGAGATGGCTTGCATCCATGCGGGTTTCTTCCTGAGAACGCAAGGCAATCAAGGCCTTGGCAACCGCCTTGATCATGGTCGCCTATCTCGCCGGACTCGTGGCCAGCCAAGAATGATATCGCTGCCGCCTACCAGTTCCACGTCAATCCACAGCTTGCGGAAAAGTCGGCCATTGGCGTACTTGGGCAACTCGGCGGGATGTCCGGATTTTTGCAGGTGTCCACATAAGCGAACTTCTCACCGCAGGCCATCACGCCTGGCACGGCACGGGCGAACCCCGCACTGTGGAGCATTGGGGTGCACCCTTTCATTTAAATCAGCACCGGATTGCTTGCTTTAACTGTTCTTTGATCCGTAATAAGATGTATCCATGGGCGTTTCCTCTGTTAGCAGGACGAATGGGCCTAGTGTAGACCATCACGCTTGCGGCAATACTTGCGACCCTGATCAGGCCGGCGACGACTTCTACCGTCAAGCCGTTCAGCGCAGCGTTACCGGTCACAGGTCAAGAACAGCTCATCGGTCCCAGATTCGTTTGCACTGACCCCCGCGTGCGCAAGCGGCGGACATGCCTGCGCAATACCCTTGCGGTTGTGCCCCCAACATGGCGGAAGACTGACAACCCCGGCGGAGCATTTTCATCGCTGGGCCGAAACCACAGCCACCGTGACCTCCCCCACCCCGGGTAACCTGAATAATTACTGCTGGCCATCCTGCAAGGCCGCGGCTGGTCAGGTCCACAGGTGAATCACAACTGGTCGCGTGTTACCTTTGACCAGACCTGGTAGTTGTGCCATCCAGGAATTGTTGCTGCCGCACATGAGGCGCCCGATCAACCGCAATTCCCCGCCTTTGGCGGCGCAAAAGCGTTCAACTCATGGGCACCCGCCGCAAGTCGTCGAGCATTGCCTGGGGCGCAACATTCGATCTGTTTTGCTTGGCGGGTC
>Ga0163217_1097337_pt1 | contig 13112 bp, 17 predicted proteins | sample SynspAceP_FD_185933 | JGI IMG/M metagenome (GOLD analysis project Ga0163217, IMG submission 185933) | Saline lake microbial communities from Ace Lake in Antarctica - Synechococcus sp. Ace-P (PacBio error correction) | ecosystem: Environmental > Aquatic > Non-marine Saline and Alkaline > Saline ...
AGAGAGATAAGGTAGGCGGCATCTCCGCCCACCCGCGACTGGAAAGGGGCTACAATTCCCCGCAAACAGGGCAACCCCGTGCCGTTGTTCCTCCATGCCAGCCCCGCTCTCTACACCCGGGAAAATCAAATGAAACAACAACGACGGCAGCAAAGCAAAGGCCCCCGCGCCCCCAAGTCCACCTGAAACCTGGGCAGCCCTTGGCCCATCCTCAAAAGATGACAGCCGCGGATGCCAAGGGGTTTGCAGCAACTTTCGAAGGGCAGCACTTCCACAAGAGCAGTAACCTCCGAGGCCCCGGCGCGAAACCCCACAACATTTTCCCCCCCCTGCGCCGGTTTCGATGGCGCCATTCCCCAACGCCCCCGCCGCGGTAGGTCCTTTCGCGGTGAGGGCAAACCAATGTGCTTGCGGGGTCCCGTTTTTTGGTGTGGCGGTCCCAGGCGCGCCGTTGCAAGGCCCGAACGACCGGATCGCTGGGTTCACCCTGTGCCTGCCGTTCCAAGCCTCATCCAAACGCCAACAGCCGCCTCAAAGGCGGCCTGAGTGAGGCCGCCAGTCCACCAAGGCCTGTGACACGTCGAGGGAATTGGGAGGTGGGTGCGGAAAGGGCAGTACTTTCCCATCGGGCTGCGCTTCTGGCCGCACCAGCCAGCTGAGATTCGGGCCTGGGGCATGAAGCACAAAAACCCCTGTAAGCGCATCATGCCTAGCGCCGGCCCTGAACGACTGGTGCAAGCCCTGGCCGTGAATGGGAAAGGCTGGGTCAGGAAAACTCTCGGACCTGGGACCATGGTCGACAGGACGGTCAGTTCATTTACAGATATGGATGCCGCCGGATGCTGCAGCAACCACTGCACTCACCCGTATTTCCTTCGTAACTCTTCAAACCAGTCTCAGAAAAAGATCTCGATCTTGGGTGATGTGTGGGCCTTGAAAACCCGCTGTGATCGAAGGCCCTTCTCTTGGCCAGAACCCTTCCGCAACTCCTTTCTCAACTCCTCCACAACCCGGCCCCATCCTTCCAAGCGAGCCCCTCCTGAGCCAGGCTCTCCGTTTCCGGAACGCCCCAAGCCATTCGACCCCTAAATACGATTTTCCCAATCAGGCGATCACGTCCCGCGGTGCCGACGGGCAATAGCGGCGCTGGTTCCGGCATTGCTGAAGCGATCAAGAAGCCCTGGTCTTTGACAAACCAAGCTTCGGGGCGCCGTTTGCTCGAACCAGAAGGTCAGGATCTCTGCCGCTTGCCTGCAGTGCTCCAGCTGGGAGCTGTTCATCAGTCTCCCGTTCTCGCCAGTCCCATTCAGCGTTCCGAACAGGAGGCAGATCGGGCGCCGGCGGCTCTCGGCTTTGTCAGCCTTCGCTTCGCTGATGAGGGCCCTTTCAGGACGCCCAACGAAGCCGAGGCGTCCCTCCACGCTCCAGGCGCGCCAGGAATCGAGCCGCACGCTGCCATCTGATCAGCTTGGCAGCCAGCTTGGGCGGCCAGCCCGCCGGGGCAGGCCCAGCCGCTGCCGGCCCCGCAAGGCCCCGGCCCCACTAGCCGCAACGGGCCGGTCAAGGCGCATCGCCCCCTGGGGCCTTCGGGATCGAGCAGCAGGGTCCCAGTCGTCGCCCCAAGCGCGAAAGCTTCTGCCCTCGTAGGCCGGCGCGCTTGCCGTGGCTGGACGGTTCCATCCAGATCTGCAAACAGCCGGCAGGGCATCGGCGCCGCGGTTGATCTCGCATGTGAAACCACGCCGCTTGGCCGGCACCATGCGTTGCACCTCGGGCGGGCCGCAACATCTCGCCGTTGCCCCATCGAAATCGCTGTGGCTGAGCTCGCCCTCCAGCCATCACGGGTGAATGATCTCCATGTCCCTCGGTGGGGGTTGCAGCCGTAAGCCACGGCCGGCGGCGATCGTGGTCGTCGTTGACACCCGCAGCGGAACAGAAGCCTCAGCCAGGCCGGGTCGTAGTGGGGGTACGAAGGAGGAAAGCGTGCAGCTCCCAGCCAGTCAAGTTTGCGCAGGAAAGCCCGCCGGGCCGGGCGGAAGATCCGCAGTCCTTGGTGGAGGTGCTGCTTCTGCGGGACAGGAAGATGTTGATCGCTGTGATCGGTGTTGCTTATCCCAGAGTTGGCGCCACTTGCGGCGTTGGTGCACGGCGGTGAGGGCGACTGGATCGAGCAGCCGCCATGGTCCACCTGGGCATAGAGCAGCCAGTGGTCCCCGCATTCCATCCGCTTGGCTCACTCGCGCCTCCAGCCATGCCATCGCCTCGCAACACCGTTTTGCTGCCGAGGGGCGCTCTCCAGCTCCAGCCGGCGAAGCGGTCGGCGCGGGCGGAAACCGCTGCCAAGAAACTGTTTTCATCGCCCATCTGCGCCTCAGCCAGCACGTTGAGCGTGAAGGCATCGCCAACATGCAGCAGGGTTTCAACGGCCCGGTCTTGCCACCGCCACGGTAAGCCCGGCGGGGTGAAGCTGGCCTGGCTCACTCCAGCTAGCCAGCCAATGGCAACTTCCCACCAGCGCCTCGCTTCGCCGCGGCGGGTGTGAGCACAGCAGAGCGAGCCGACAATCCGGCCCCAAAAAAGGGGGGGGGGGCCCCCCCCCCAAAGGTGCCACCGCCGGTGTTGCTGAGGCTCTGGCTGAGCTCACCGGCGGCGAATCTCGTTTGCTTGGCGTGCGCTGCTGACCCAGCAGTTTCCTCTCCCCAGGGCCGTGCCGGTTCCTCTCAGGCGCTGGAAGGTGGCGCCGTCGGGGCTGAAACTTCACGCCGATGGCTCGAAGGCGAAGCGGAGCCGCCCGTCCGCGCAATTTTCGCTTCCAGCAGGTCGTATCGCCTCGCCGCTCCACCGTAAAGCTGCCGAACACTCCCCAGGCTTGGCCCGTCGCTTTCGGCCAAGCAGGGGTGCCCAAGGGCCGAAACGATCGGGGTGGGGGCATGGCCGCCCAGGGTGGGCGAGCCCGTCAAAGCTAAAGGCATCGCAGCGGCGGAAGTTGGTTTCGAGCAGTTTGCTCGGGCGGGGCGTATTCGCAGTTGACGCTCCTCGACCCGCACCCCGTGCGCCGAAACCCCCTGGCCAGGGCATCGGCGATGGCGGCGGGTGTTGCGTAGGCGCGCGTAGAGCAGGGCCACAGACAGCTGCGCCTTCCCCTGCTCTCGCCCCAGCGGCGGTAGTCGCAGCAGGCTGCGCCAGCTCTCCGCTGATCGCCGGCCCGTGCCTCGGGGCGTATCGTGCGGATCGGCAGGCTCGAGGCCGGTCGATCGACTGTTTAACCTGGCGGCCATCGGCGCCATCAAGGCAGTCGTGAGTGCCGTCGGTCTCCTCGCTGCTCACACGGTTGGCTCGGCAAAAGCCTCGATTGCAGAGGTGGGCGGCGACAGAAATTGTGCCGGCTCATCGCAAGGCCCGCTGCTCTTCCCTCAAGCCACCAGGGCGCCGGGCCAGCGGGGGTGGGCACCGGGATCAAGCCGCAACCTGGCGGCCCCAGACCCAAGCTTCCAGCAGCTCCTCTCCCTTGACGATTGTGATCGCGGCGCGTGGCAGCGCCGCTGCGGTTTCGCTGGAGCCCGGCGGCGCTCCGGTTTCACCTGGGGCCGAGGTCGGCGGAGCAGACGGCGCCGGCGTTGGAGGCGAACAGGCTGAGAATCGGGCCAGCGGGCGCCCTGGCCGCAAGGAAAGCCACCCGGTTCGGGTTGGGTGAAGCCCACCAGCCAAGCGCAGCGGTGGCAAGGGGGTGGGCCAAGGCGCGGTGGGCGCGGCCTCCAGCCTCAACTGCCGGGGCCGCCAGGAAAAGGCTCGGCGAAACGATTGGGCCCGGCGGATGCACAGCACCGGCCCGAACGGCGCGCCCCTCATTGCCTCGCCGTCGGTGAACGATAGGCGTTGGGCCGTGTGCCGACGCTTCGCAGGCCTGTACTCCACCTCAAAGTCGCAGCCAGCTTCGACTGAGGCCCGCGCAGGCAGACGAGAACCCAGGCTCGATTCGGCAGCGAGGATCACGCTGCGATTCAGCAACTGGGGGTGGCGAGCCTGGGTAGTTGCCCATCAGTAGTGGTTGCCAACCTTGGCGATGGTGCACGGCCGTGCTGCCCTCAGCATCGGCCGCACGGTGCCCTCCTCCACCTCCGCATAGATGATCCAGTGGTCAGGGGTTTCCATCCGCTGCACCAACCTGGCAACCCAGGAAGCCAGGGCGTCGCTGAGCACAGGCCCGCCCCTGGCGGCCCTTCCAACGTGGCCACGCCTTCAAAGCGGTCGGCACCGGGCCGGGAAGCGGCGCAGGAAAATGGCGCAGCAAGTCTTGGTAATTGACCCTCCTGCTAACAATTTGGAGCACGAAGCGGTCGCCCACCTGCATCAGGGTTTCAATGGCGCCGGTCATTTGGCTACGGCGATCGAGAAGGCCCGGCCGGCTTCAAAGCTGGCCTGGCCTCACTCAGCTGCGCACCATGGCGCTGCGCGCCTCCCTCCTGGCGGGCCTCACGATGTAGAGGCCGCCGCTGAGTCGCCCGAAGGCGCCTTGTCGAGGTCACCTGTCCGAGCGCCTTCATCGCTGCGATGGTCTGGCGCGGCCAAGTAAAACTGCCCAGGTCGGTGCCGGCTTCCTCAAGCGCTGATAGCGTGCCATCCGGCACCTTTTTTGACCCAGCGGCGGGAAGGGCTTCTTTTTTGGCCCAGCTGCGCAGCTTGGCGGCACGATGCTGTCGATCGCCAGGTCGATTGCCGCCGTAAGCGTAGTAGCGGCACCCACTGCTTGGCGTGCAAGGCAGCCACACGTGACCGATTCGACTGCTGTTTCGAACATCGGGATTGCTGGCCAGGTGGGCACCAACACGGCGCTGGCCCGCCGATCAGGGCGGCGATGCTCCTGGGGGTCGGTTGGAGCGCAGGTCCCACCAGCTGGGCCTGGCTGTCGGCTTGCCGTGCCGCGGGCCAGGGCCTGGCTGAGCCGGTCCAGCAGAAAGCCCGTACTGGCTCAGAATAACAGACGGCGCATAGGTTTCGCCGGCACTGCGCTGGCTGCTCCCAGTCCGCGGTAGTTCGCCCGATCCAAGAGGTTGAGTAGATCGCGCAGCAAGGGGCCGTGGCCCTGGCGATTCAGGCCTGAACCTCAGGCAGGGCGTCCATGCGCTTAAGGGCCTGCAACACGCTGCGGGCGTTTCGGGCCCATCAGGCGTCCGTAATAGAAAGCGGAAGTCTGGGGGCGATTGGCAACCGGGTCGACATCCATAAAACGGCAAATCGTGAAGGCAGTAGTGCAGTCCGAGAAGGCATCGCAGGTGGTTAAAGAATGCCCCGTGCGTTGAATCGAAGGAGAAGATCGTGTCGGCCAGTGCATGGTTGGGAGCAACTGAAGAACTTCGAGAACGGTGCGCCACGCCGCTGCTGGGGTTGTGCTGAGATCGAGAAACTTCGCCTCGCTCTTGACAGCCCGGCCTCTGAACGGCCGTGCACCTGGTCGGCCAGGTAAGGTCGATCGCCACCTTCGAGCCGACGATCTCAAAATCTCCGGGTTTTGCGCTTTCCAGCACGGCTCCGATCAGGCCGGAGTGGTCGGGCTCGGTGTGGGAGAACGATCAGTAGTCGATCGTGGCTGGATCGATCTGCCCTTCGAGCATGGTTAGCCAGGTGTCGGCGAATTTGGCGTGGCCTGGTGTCGATCAAGGGCGTGCGCTCACCCCCGCAACCAGAAAGGCGTTGTAGTGGTGCCGTTGCGCAGGCCAAATTCGATGTCGAAGCGGCTGCGGTCCCCAGTCGAGGAGCGATCGTGGTGGTATCCGGCCCGACGCCTCGCACTGGCGAAAGGCGGGGGGGTGCAGCGGTGCGACAGTCATGCGACGGCGTCTGCAAGGACACCGACTCTGAAACTCCGCTGGGATTTCCCTGGCTCCAGAGCCGTCCGGGCCCCTGTCCGGGCCGATCGGCCATCTGATGCCGCCATAGGCAGCTTGGCACCGGCCAGATTCACGCCAGCCGTTACGGAAGCCGGCATCCGTATGGTTTCCCCCCCGCAATGATGCCTCAGATCCGCCGTCAGATAATCCCAGCCTTTATCTGTAGGATTTGCACTCTTGTCCCAGCAGGGCCACCCAGTGCCATCGTGTGAATAAACGTCACGCAACCAATACAATCATCCTTTATGTCTCCTGCTGAGCGCTTTGATCCCTCAGGGGATTCGTCCCTTGCGCTCTCTATCTGGGCCTACGCCGCCTCGGTTCATCTTCCGTTCTTATCGTTGATGCATAGACCATCAATCTGAATCCTCTTTCAGGTCCTCCCAACCCATGGCAACTTCACTGACGAGACATCACCAATGGCATTCCGTCCGAATTTCCGATAGGAGATTGTGGTGTCGCGCAGCCGCAGTCTCTTGCGCCTGGAAACTTTTGATTGGGGAGGTCAGCTCGCAGCTGTGTCAAAAACCAAGCGGGAGGTCAGGCCTTCACGCTCAAGGTTCACCCCCGTTCCCCTGACCAAGAACGGGATCCGCATTAAAGGTTAAATTTCATTAACGTTTTTGGGGTCTGTGTGCCTGTCAGGCATCAAAATCACCTCGGTTGGTTTTCTTGCCTATGGCGATGGCAATCAGCTCGAGCAGTCGCATTGTCCTGGAACACCACAGGGCTGAAACAACATTTCGCGCAGGTCTGTTGCAGGCTTGGTCCGAATTAGGGTCCAATCCCCTTAATTCTCCCGCAACTCATTTTCCCAAACATCCAGAGATTTGAATTGTCGCGAACTTCTGTTGAGCTTTTATTAAGCAGAATTCAGTCTCCAACTCCAAGGTTTTTCTGATCGCGGCATCGTCCGTTGCCTCATTCGGCAGCCAATTGGGCGATCCCAGATGCAATGTAAACAAGTCATCACTTTCTCTTGCTTTTGGAAGATCGCTTGAGCGCAAAGGCATCGCCATGCGCATTTCCAACCTCCACTGAGATCCTTCCTCCCGCACTGGGAGCTGTGCTATAGGCATCTGATCGTGTTTAATCAGCCAATTCACCTTGGCGCGGATTTACTCGGTGAATCAGATCACCGATGCGATAGCAACAGTGATTGTTTGGTGCCGGTGAGTGGTTCCACCACTCGCTCGCTTGTTCGGCCCAGCTGGAAGCCGTCCAAAAATCCCATTTGAGGCCTGGATGTGCCTTGCCCTTTATCCCGTTCATGACATTCCGGCGCTGTGACGGCCGATCGTGGTGCAAGCATCTACAACCAAAGCCGTAAAATCCGCTGACGCATGACAATGTTGAGATCTGGCCCAATCATCAAAGGAAAGTCTTCAGAGCTCTGCTGTCAGTCGGCCATGCCCCTTGGGCGTTTCACTCGCAATTTTGACCAGGCCTGAAATCTGTTTATAAAGGCTTTTACGATCTGCTTTTCCGGGGCTTATCCTCTCCGTCTCAAATGATCATCAGGGTTATGGAGGCGCACAGCGCATGAAATGACTGCGCCCAAAGTGGGCCCAATGGTTTTGCCATTCTATGCTTTTATCGCACCGCTGGTGCATGTTTCATCGGTTTTTGGTGTTGGCCTGCTTCAGTTCACCAAGATCACCGGCTTCAGCATCGTGCGCTGTGGTGCTGGCTTGTGATCGCTCTTCCAGCTCTGATATTTCGGGTCTCCGACCCTGCGAGCTGGCATTTCCACGGCGTAATCCTCCGCTGACATGGCCTCCACCGCCAATCGGAACTCCAGTGGCGATCGCAATCGGCATTCCCTCCCTTCATCGGGATTGCTCAGATGATCGGTGGTAAGCTTTTAAAATCAAACAATCGCGAGTTAAAGCTATGAATCAGCAAGTTTTGGAAGTTGGTGATTGTTGGGGAGGAAATCCTCTTCCAAAGAACTTCATCTAGCTCACAAAGCGGCAGTGCACCGGTACACTGTGATCAGCTGGTGGGAAGGCAGCCGCTAATGTGCGCTCCACGGGAAGATCCAATCGTCTCGCACACTCTCTCTACATGTGAAAATCGAGGTCTTCACTGCAAACCCGCGAGCTGGCTTGAACAAGATCATCCATGAGATCGAAGCCAAGTTTTACGCGGACTACTCGAATCATCACTTTATATCTTCCAGGTGAAGCCTGCGCGATCACAAGTTTCTGACCTTGATCTGATTCCAAGCTGTTTTGTGTTCCCTGCTGTGTTCTGTACATGGCCGGATTTTTCATTCGTGTGTGCCTTGATGGCTTGTGGCAAAATCCGTGATTCGCATCACCTCACATTGGCGCCGCCAGCAGGGCCAACTCTGTGCTTTGGCGGATGGTCTGGCCGGCTGGCCTGATTGGCCAAACTGATGGGCTGCCTGAGGTGGTCTGGGGTTTTTCTGGACAGGCCCCCTCGTTAACCTTTGAGGCGGGGCACCGCCCCTGAAAAGGGCTCCTAAACCGATTGAGCAAAACGCCGTACCCACAGCACCAGATTTCAAGTCCAGGTCGCCATGGAGCGATCAGTGGCTGCAGGACGCTCAGGGAGATCGCTGCAGACCAAACGCGGTGCATCCCGATCCAGGTGAGCCAAGGAAGAAGGCTACTCCTGGAAGGGCCAGTGAGCTTTTCGCCAAGGGCAAAAAAGACTCAAGCAAAGACAGAGCCAGGCAAGGAAGGCGAACTGTTTCCAGCAGATTGGCAAAGCTCCAGATGGAACTGGAAGTGGCTTAAAAAGTCCAACAGCTTGCTGCTGATGCCCCGTGAATTGCGAAAGCTGGTCGATCACGACCAACGAGAAATCACGATCAGTCCCGTCAGGTGCGAGCTCCTGGGGCTACCCAGATCCACGCTGTACTACAAGCCCATCCCTGTGCCTGAATCCACCCTGGGATCATGGCAGGATCGTATGCGCTGTATTTGGAGGATCCAACGCTCTGGAAGCCGTCGGAAGGTTCAGTATTTGCCCGAGAAGGGATCCCCGATCAGCCCGTGACCGTGTCCGAAACCTCATGCGGTGCAGGGTTTTACGGGCCATCTACCAGAAAGCCAACGCATCCACGGTGCCAGGTGACCCATCGGAGCGCTTTCCCTGGCCTGGGTGACCTCAAGGAAGGTACGGAAGTGGATCAGGTTTGGGCAAACAGAATATTAGCCATATAATCCCATTACGGAGGGCTTCCTCTACCTGGTTGACCCGTGTGGAATCTTTGTCTCCCGGAATGTCTTCACTGAAACTTCCAAACAGCCCTTGAACATGGAATTCTGCTTGGAGGCCTTGGGAAATTTGCTCCTTACCGTTGGCGAAGCAACAGATCTTCCACTCGATCGGGTGTCAGTTCACCTACCGGTGACTTCGTGCAAGCTCAAGACAGAGGAGATCTAAGAATCAGCTTGGTCTGGTAGAAGGGCGCTGCTACGACAACATCCTGTGGAGAGACTATGGAGGACAGTCAAATATGAGGAAGGGTGTACCTGCGCGCCTACACGATGGCTGGGAAAGCTGAAATCAGCTTGTTCCCGATTCCTATGGAGGTACTGCCCATGTAAGACCCATAGCTTCATTGGGTGGCAAAACTCCCAATGAGGTCTACAATCAAATTGATACCCTGTTCCTCCCCGCCGAGTTAACGATGTCAGGGCCAGCCTGGTCCAATTAAAAGCCAATCCACCTCAGCCCTTTGGCTGCATGATCCTACCGCCGCTTTCGACGCGCCCCCGCCTGCTTGTTGGTCTGCGCCAGAGCTCGACCGGCATTTTGGTTGGCCGGCGCCGCGAATCGGTGGTTCACAACCTGTCGCCTCCACCCAGGCGGCCCGCTAACGGCCTCGGTTGCTGGCGGCTGGTGCTGCTGAATCAACCTGATCAAGTACCCCCTTTTTGTTGGTCGGCACGCGATCCCGCCGCACCGGACTGAGCCTGCCTGGGGGTTTACGCAACGCGCCATGGGACGGTGGTATCTGCCCCTGTTTCCTGCGAATCACCGCTGCCACCGGCCGTGGCCAACATCGTGGGCGTGCAGCGGTGAGCGGCAGCCTGGCCACCAGCTTGCTGCCGGCCTCGATCGGGCGTTGCTGAGTGCCACCAACTGGCCGTGCTGCCTGCCTGGTTCTCTCTCTACTGCTGGTTGCTCTGGGGCATACCGCAGCTGGATCGGTTTGGCAGCCTGGTGGTGGCGCTGGTGCTGGCACCAACCGCCGCACCCTGGCCGCCCTGCTATTCATAGGCCTGTCCTCCGGGCTGCTCCGATCGCGCGATGTTCAGCCCACCCCTGGACCCTGCCGGCCCTGCCGTTCTGATTGCCCTGATGGGCTGGATGCCCTGTCCGCTTGATTCTGGCGCCAGGGGGTGGGGGGGGGGGGGGGGGGGGGGCTGGTCATCGCTGTGGATCTTTGCGCGCACGAGGATTCCGGCCATCAGGCAGCCAAGCGGAGCCTGGAGGCCGATTTCAACATCCGGCTACGGCGCCACTGTGCCTGATGGCGGTGCTGTTCCTGGTCCGGGGGCCTGGTGAATGCAGCGGCAACCGGCCGCAGCTTTTTCGCCGGCCGGTGCCAGTTTTTGCGCAGCAATCCTGAATCCGAGCTCTATACCGCCAGCCTGGGGGGGTGGGCCTATCTCCTGGATTTGCCCTGGCGGCCTTCACCCACGATTGTTCAGTCACCCCCTCCCTGCCTGGATGGCTAATCCCGTTCGGCTTTCGGCGGCTGCGGCTGCTGCGGGTTCCGGGGCCGCGACGTTCAGATACCTAGAGCGACTGCCACAGCCCTCTTGGATCGGGCTTCATGGCTTTGCTGCCGCCGGATTTGCTCTTCTCCGCAGCTCGATGGGCCCTTGGTGCAGCGTGCGATGGTGGGTGTCGTTCGTGGACCACCCCCCCTGCTCGCTGGATGATCTGCAGGTGATCCAGGGCTCCGCCATGGTGACGCCGGACCCGCCGGCTGGGCCCCGCCTGCCTCACCGTGGCGCGCTGGGAACTGCTGGTTCTTTGGCGGCTTCGTGCTGACTCTTCGCCGTCACTGGCCTCAGCACGCTGAGCCACGGATCCTGGTCAACCGTTTCAAGGGATTGCCGAGCGGGCAGAACTGCGGATCGCCTTGGTGAGGCCGCATCGGCGCGCGGCGCTCCTCACTGGCTGAGCAACTCACGCAGCCGAAGCGCTCGCTGCGCACCAAGTCGGTGGCCGTGCCGCATCCAAGTCACAGGGCAGCCCCAGCAGCACGTCGACGCCTTCCCCCAAGCCGGGGCCCGCAGGTTGGGCGCAGGAACTGGCCGATCCGGCGCACCAACTTGAAGCCAGCACCCGGATCGAGGCCATCCGGGTGGGATTTGGTGGGCTGCGCATGTCCGTTTCCAGCAGGGCCAGCCCATCGCTTTGGAGCCACGGCTGGCCCTGCTCGAATCGCCTCGCAGCAGTTCGGCCACGGCGCCGAGGCCTCTTGCTCAGGCAGGGTTTTCGCGCGAGCCGATGGGGTTGCACAATCACGCGTGGGTGGGGAAGCGATCCGGTCCAGCCAGGATCCAAATCGCTGCCGGGAAACTGGCGGTGGCAATGGTCAGTTGGGTGCGACAGCCGACAGCTGCTTCGATGATCACCAGGCCTTGGGCCCGGTCCAACCCAGGCCATCCATTCCATCAGCCAGGGGCAGAAAGGGCAGGGCCGGGTTGCGGCCGCGAAGCTGCCTTCGCTGCCAGGCCCAGAACCAGCCCGTTCTGCCATTCCGCTTCGCCTTAAATGCGACAGGTGGTTCGGCAATCCGCTGAGCCGGGCCGCTGCTCAAACTGAAGCGCCGAAGGCTGTCGTGTCAAGCGCTGGCGAGCACACAATTCCGCCCCCAGACCCTTGCGGAAAGGCCTGCGATCACCTCTCCTTGCCGTGCGGGGTGGCGAGGCTCAACCCGCCGACCCCAGCCAGCCAGCCAGGGGCAGAAAAAATCGGTCCAAGCCCAGGGCTCACGCTTGCTGGCGTAAATCACAATGGAATCAATAATTTACGCCGGTTCATCCAATCCACAGGGAAAGGAGCAACAGTGCGTCAATCCGATCACGACAGCTGATTGCCTGATTGAAAAGAACCTTTTAGCAAGAATTGATCCAAGTCCACGCTTCAAGTCCTAGGTCGCATCAGCAAAAGAACGAAAAACAAAACAAAGTTTTGCCGTGTTGAATCCCTGCCGATGGGGTTCACTCCTCTTTCCTCATTACTCATCCTTTGCTTGGGTTCATGATCAACAGCCTGACCGTAGAAAAACTTCAGCTCAACGCCTGGATGCAGCCAGCAATCCTGCCGTCCATCTCTGCTGGAGATTGGTCGATGGCTACATCCGCGCCATACTGGACGCTGGATTGGCGATGTTGTGACGATCGGATTGGCCGGTCCCTTTTGGTTTTAATTCTTATCTCTTCTCTCTATATTCGAAGGAAGCCATGGGAAAGGAGTCTGCCTGACAAGGGTCAGGTGGAGGAAGCCAGCCCGTCGATGAGGAAGCTGTCCCGCCTGTCTTCAATCCACCAGAATGGGCCCAGGGCCATCAGCCTGCTCCAGATCGGCAGGCTCCGGCCTGTTGATTCCAGGCTGATCCATCTGCCTGCACTGATCGAGCACGCTTTGGCAATGATTCAGCAGTCAGGGCACCGTGGTATCGCTGCAGGAGAATGAACTGACCCATCGCATGTTTGGCTGATCTCACCGGCATGACCCGGGTAAGCGTTGACCAAGCCTTGAGCCGTTTCAAAGCCAGCGGTATGATCGTGACCAGAGAGAATGTCATCTGCTGCTTCCCATGGAATCCACGGGCAGCCCCTGCACCCTCTAGCTTCGGCGGGTTGAGCTTGGCTTGGATCGCTTCTGCTCTTTCCTTCCTTATGGCTGGATGGGCGGAGCTGATCGCTGCCATTTTCTCTTGCTCTTTGTTGTTCATGGAATCAAAAAAAAAAAGAAAGCAATGGATTCACTTCTCTCGCTTCTGTCGTCCTTAAGCGGCCTTAAGGGTCCTGCCTGCAAGCCCGCAAGCCCTGGCCGCAGGAAATTGAAGACCAGCAATTCCCTTCCCCAACCCGCTTGATTCGGTGGCTTGATTTGGCGCTTTGACTGGCGTTGCCTGCATCCTGAAAATCTGGGCCAGCCTCGCTTGACGCGAGTTTTTATAGAATTTCAAACACAGCCAAATGAGCTGAGTATATTGCGTCGTTT
>Ga0163217_1118428_pt1 | contig 13112 bp, 10 predicted proteins | sample SynspAceP_FD_185933 | JGI IMG/M metagenome (GOLD analysis project Ga0163217, IMG submission 185933) | Saline lake microbial communities from Ace Lake in Antarctica - Synechococcus sp. Ace-P (PacBio error correction) | ecosystem: Environmental > Aquatic > Non-marine Saline and Alkaline > Saline ...
CGCGACATTTCGGGGCCGCCCCGGTAGGTTTTCTGGGCTGAGCGGTGGGTTGGGGTACGTGATAGCCGCGCCGCGAAATTATTGCGAAATTGAGCACACGCCCGCGGTACCGGAGAACCGAAGCCACCATTCAGGAATTTTCATCAAGGAAAATGTTAGAGGCGTGCGTAACAAGACCAAAATCTGTTTACCAATTAGCAGACCTGATCCCAAGAACCAACCGTCAAACGGTTGGCGTAAACTGGCGCACTATGCAATAGCAGTCATCGATTCCTGAATCCGAGGCTTGTCGTTGGATCTGACGTCCGAATGAACGAGCGACCACCCAGGGTCAGATCACCCACCTTCCCTTTGCCGACAAATTAAGCCGATTAGTGGGTTCGGCAAGAAACCCATTTTTCACGCGGGAAAGTCGCGGGTATTGTGTTACGTTTGTTGTCAAACGATTTAACGTAAAATCGCGTTGAAATGAAACCATCCAACAGAAAAAGAAGTGCCCGTCTTCGTTATACAGCTCTACCGCCGCATTCGCCGCCGCACTGGGTCCCCATTGCCAGCCGCCATCGCAATGACCGGCCTGACCGTCTGATTTTATTATTGTTCAATCAATCCACCCGGGGTATGTTTGGACATTCCAGAAACGAGGCGCTGATTTAACGGCGCCGCAAGCGAGATCTTCGCCGCACTCCATAATCGGCGACGTAGATAACCGAGTAATGCCGCCGGGAGCCGGTTTCATGCTTATTTGGAGGATTAGAAATCTGACTTTGGGATAAGAGCATTTTTTCGACCACTGCACACGAACACCAAAACAAAAAAAGCCCCCGAAGGGGGCCAAATTTGCTGACCGAATACCGTCCTTGGATAAACAGTGAACTGAATCATCCCGGACAGCATGAGGGAACATTTTTCCCGTCCAGCGGTGTAAAACAGCATAGCCCTTCCCGGCTGGGTGAACCACAGCCGCAAGCTTCGGCTGTGTTCTTTGTCGTTCTTCCCGGCGAATCAGCGTGAAAACACAAGGCTCATGGCGGGAACGCTCATTCCGCTCCAACGCCGTTCGCTTTTGCGGGTCCATGCTCGCAAGTGCGGAGCTAACACAGATCACCCTGGCGACAACACGTGCAGCTAGGACAATATCCCGCCGGTTGGCGGCGTCTGCCATGGTTGCCAGGTGTTAAACCCACCGTGCTTCGCCGGCATTTATAGTCATACACAGGCATAGCGTTACTCCCTTGTCTTTCGACAGCGGTAAAATCTATTCCCGCCGTGCCATTTCTTCGGCCCTTCGCACACCGGGGTTATAATCGAAGTCAATGCCGGTTGGCAAGCCAGCAGCGGTGGACACAGGCTTCGGGATATCCACCACACGCTTGATGTGGCTTCTACCGGCGCACAACCCAGAATTGCCGTAGGCCTTGAAGCTTTGGTATAGCCGAACTTGTCCATGTATTCGATGGCATTCAGGCAGGCTGACGATAGGCCACCTGCAACGTCCAGATAATGCTGGCCGCCGTCTTCGTCAACGGGAAGATGCCACTCAAAATCCACGTAATCGTCATACGGGGCTTGATCGGGCTGGGCTTGAACACAGGGTTCTTGATCGCCGTACTCTTGATGCGTTTTAATCGGTTAACCCGCAGGTGAATCCAGCCGGCCATTTCAATAGCGCCACAGAAGGTGAGTCACAGTCCGCCCCGACTGAAGTGAAGGTTCCGCCCACTGACAAAACCCCGGCACCGTCCACCAATACACCGGGAAGTACACTTTAGAACCACGGGAAAGATCTTTTAATGTCGCATTACCGCGTCCTCACGGGGCGGCACGGTGCGGCGCCCTCGGCACCGCGGCTTTTTGGCAGCATCGCCTTTTAAACTGGCCACATGGGTGAAGCGGTGTCACCGTGCGGCAACGTGGCCAGGGCAGTACATCGCTCCGATCGGGTAGCCACCAGCCGGCCTCGCGCTTGTTCCACAAGGTGTCAGCAGCTCTTTCGACGGAAGAAACCAATCAAGGCCCGGATGAATCAATCCGGCAAATTCCCACTTGGGAATGTGGCGGCGATTTGGTGAACATGCCGTTAAAATCCCAGATTACTTTTCTGCGCTCCGGGAAGTGCTTCGGTCAGAAAACCACCACCGTCTGCTTGAGAAAAATCCGTTAAAGCCTCCACTGCTTCTCCTGAAGGTGCCGATAATCAAGGTATCGACTTCCAGCAGCCCATCGCCGGGCTTGCGCACCCTCCCCACCACGGACCAGACAGAAATGCACCTGGTCAGATCCAGCATCGCGCACACGTCGCGCTGTCCCATCGTTTTTGATCTGCCACCGGTCCAGTCTAGCACTCGACAATAAAGTCATCACCGGTTAACGGTGGCTCACCAGCGGAAATCCGGGTGGCCCAGCCGATTGTGAATTTTGTCGTTCTCAGTAGGCCGACTTGGGACGATCGATCTTGCATAATGGTTTCAGCCATAGCGAAGGCTCCTTGGGAATTAGTTGGCTTACACCGTTAATTAACGGCTTTACTATCCGAATCCTGGCAGCGGGGATATTCGCGAAAATGCCCGCCGGTGCTACGTCATTCACGTATTGGTGCCGACCACTTCTCCTGTTTCAATCTAGCTCCAAACCGTGGCAGTGCCGGATAGCCCAGCAGGCCGCCCCAGTGCTACGACGGGTTCCAGCGCTGACGAAAAGCCCGCAGCATTTCCGCGCATAGCGCGCACGTAAACCGCGGCACTAGCTTCCTCTCCTGAGCTTGCCGAAAAGAACAGATTGGCCTGTTTTTTTGACAACCGGCGATTCAGCCCTGCAAACTCGATATCCAGCAGTGCCCTTAGCCAAGTTGTCGTGAGGCGGTTAGAAGGTGAGAATCTGGTCAATTTCGGTAGAGGAATTCCGGGTCGAGTTGGCCGGTGATAACCCGAGCAGCTTCGCCCGCCCCGTTATAGCGCTGTTCGTGCGCCTCGGCATCTCAGTGTCCCGGCGTTTGCTGGTCAAAAGATCAAGGTGGTTGCGAAATCGATCTTCGCGGTGCCGGAGGGAAACACGAACCGGGCCTGAAACGGCCCGGCTCTTTTTCAATGGCATCCCGATTGGCTTCAACCGTTCATTGAATAAACAACGGCATCAGCGCCTCCCGGCTTTAAGCTCCTGCAGAATTTTCCTTGCTCATCGACTGGCAGGTGCCACCGGCACTCGGCCACACCTACGGTTTTAACGGGTAAAGTTGTCAGGAGCATCGCAAAACGTCGTCGCGAACATATGTTCCTCGGCAGCCACTTATGCTGACAACTAACTCGCAATCGCACACCAGTGCATCACACCGTGCACGGATTAGGATACGCGACCGAGAACGCGCAATCGCGGCCCAGACCTCTCACACACCCCGAGCGCGCCCGAGAAACACCCGCAAGTCGTGCGGCATCACCGATCAGAACCATACTCAAAACGTCCGCCGAGCAGCGCGCACTTCGCGACCAACCCGCCCAACGCGGCGTAGCAGCGCTGAGGCTCTATCGCAGAGTATCACCAAGCCGTGGTTCGCAACCAGATATCTCGTGCGAGATCTATCGTCCAAACGCGCCGCACTAACGGCGAGCAATACTCGGCAGCTTTACCGCACTCGCATCAGCGCGACAAGTCCCGGCCGCCTAATGAATCGCGCGCCGCGCATATCCGTCCCATCCCGACCAACCTGATCTCCCCACAGCACCACCCCGAGCGTACCAAACACGACTCAAATAAGCGCCGAGGTGCCGCGATATCACAAACTAGATCAGAAACATCGACTCGAAACAACGCGCGGAACACGCGCGTCTCTCGTGCGCACACACACCGCGACCAATGCCGCAAGCGTCGTCTTGGGTCCGCCATCGAGGCTCAAGCGCGCGTTGTGTCATGCACACCATCGCGATGCTCCGTTATCAAGTCGCGACGTCGCGAGAAAGTTATCTGGTAAGTCGCGCCGTCCAAGCGCCACCCCCGCAGCTCGATCTTGCATCCCCCGTCCGCGCGACGGCATACTTCATCTCGACAAAATCTTCCACCGCCTCCCGCCAGACACATCACCCGCGCCTACTATAGCCCGCGAAGTCCCGTTGCCGGCAGAAATCCGAGGAGTCATGAATTCTACCGATGCCGTGTTCGCAACCACCGTGAGGACTATCGCCCATGACGCTGAGTCGTGCAGACAAGGCGAAAGCGCATCCGCGATCCGCAGATAGGCCGTCATCCACGTCACGCACTCCGATTCAGCCGGGCCCACACACTCGGACACGTATCCGTATGCACGTCGCTCTGTCTCAAGCGAGCACCGAATTCGTCCAACCGTCCGCTCGTAAATCGACGAGAGAAGTCCGTAGTAATCTAGTACGCAGAGCAATCTCGCATCCTCTCGCGTTTCTCGCACACACGGCGTCTGCATCACACGCGGCGAACGCCTGGCGGTTCCGCCCGAGCGTCAGAGAAAAAGTGAGCTCAGCCAGGTCACTGGGCTTCTCGCCAACAAATGCGGCGCGAGGTCGGCCCAAACGAACGAGTCACAACGGCTCACCTAGGCGTAGCGAGACCGCCATAAAAGCAAATGCGACGATCAGCTGCATCACTGCGCGCATCGTCCCCATCTAACGCGCCGAGCGTTTCCAATCATCTGTTTCGTTGTCGTACCATGATGCCCATGGTGCTGTATTCCCGGGAAACACCCCAAGATCCATGCCCCGGCAACCGATTTTCATTCCTTTGATCAATGTCGCAATCTTGCGGGCCGTTGTCTAACACCATCGACCTTGTTATGCAGCCGCGGCATCTGTAATTCAACCACCGCCACAACCGACGGTATCGTTACTGCTGGAAAAATATCGCCGTTCCATCGGTTAACTCTCCTCGAATTTGTACAAACGCCGGGTGCCGCGTTCGATGCTAGCGAGGCTGGCGAGCATATACACCTCAAGAGCTGTCGCCTCATGACTCCTAGTAACGAGGCAGCGAAATAACTGGCACACCGTTTCTGATCTGCGCCGACGCCGGTCTATACCTTGCGCACGTGCGAAACAATTCGGATAACTTTCTGCGAGCGACACGTCATCAATCACACAAGCACCGAGCTCCACTCAGCGACTGCGAGCCCTGATCATCACCAAGAAAACTCAACAACCATGGCTCCGACATCACGTCCCGCGTCGTCCTAGCGACAGAAAAATACGACAAACGAGCTCGTCCCCCTGTGCCTGGCGCCGCAGATACAGCGAGAATCCCGCTGGCTGCCAGTGAGTCCTGAGGCGATTTCGTTGGAATGACATCTGTTACGCATTCGTAACATCGGGGCTCATGCCTAGCGCGAGGTTCCAAGTCGAACGATTCAAAGCACCACACTCACATTGCCGGGCTGCCAGTGCCCGGGCAATGGCCACTGCTGCCTGCTGCCCCTCAGCTCCAACAATCTAAGCGCATCCCGTATAGGCACTTCGTCGCGTCGTCGTCACGCGCGGCGAGCCAATAATATCCGCCATGTAGCCCCTGTCTCTCATGGCATCCGCGCGAACATGCCATACCCGTGAGTCAGAATCTGTCGGCCACGGCACAGCTCCTCTGCTCGCGCAGCCCAGTAAGGACGCATCGCACCAGCAGTTCTAACATCTCCGCATGACACGTCAGGCAGATGTGGGCGACATACCAGCCCCGCCCAGTCACATGATCAAGAATAACCAGAATGAGCCACTTCTGCGTTCGACAGCTCGCGGAATACCCATTGAAGAGTCTAGGAGAAATAAAAATTTGCCGCAATGAGCTGGATGCGCCTGTGCGCTGTCGAAGTCAAACCAAGCCTTTGGTTGACGCGCGTTGTAATCGGCACATCACCCATGCAGATCGCATTCGTAATATCAGGCCGCAGCTCACGTCTGAGCCACATAACGCAGCAGCCATCACATCAGCGCGCCACCACCCTGAGCGAGAGATTCCTGCGGATAGTTATTCACAGCCCACCCTTCTCTCACGGAGCACAGAGGTCTATAGCGCAGGCAAAGACGCCTTGCGAACATGAGCTGTACGCCTGTCGACCTGGCGCGAGATGCGATATCTGATGCCCTAGCGATTGTAATTCTAGTGCGCGCAGAGAGAGCGTATCGATGACTTTGCTCGGCAGTCCGAGCATCACGTGTATACACAGATCTCACACCTTACGGCGAATCATACAGAGCATTTCACAAATCACATCAGCTTGCCCATCTATCGCCGACCCCGGAAGAGTAGCAAGCCTCACACGCGTGTGCGAGCGCGCGCGTCGTACGGCAGCCAATAAAAACACATTTCCAAGCACGACATGCAATCGTCGCTGATGTTCCATGTCGTGAGAGGCCTCAACCCGAGAGAGTAGATCCTGCTAGTATGGCGCGTTCCTCGTTGTGAGTCGAGTACACGCTCTCTCACACAGCGATCCAATCTGCATCACCGAGATCACATCACGCGTGTCATACTTCTGTAGCGCCAACACAGAAGCAAACTGCGTCGCGCGCGCTCACAGCGGCATCAGCAACAACATTCTAGTTCAAAAGGAGTGTCGCCTGTGCTGTCGCAGAGGACCACGCTTGAGTCGTTATGGCGAGAGCCGATGCTAACGATCTGCTCGCGATGCCACGCATTTCGCTCAATAGAAACGCAACAGAAGCCATCAGCTGAGAGCGAGCATCAGCAAATGCGAGACTATCAAGCTGCTACTAAGCTAGATATGTTCGTTGACTAAGGGCAAACTCCGCGTCGCCGAGTCCGTGCTCACGTCGAGAAACCCTTCTAAAGAGCGCTGCTTCGCGCCCTTGGCGATAACGTCCCAGAGCAAGCACAGCCTATTACGCGTCGTCCGCCTATATGCGGCCACTCGTGACACGCATCGTCCAGAAATCGTTCTCAGCACAACGCAGCGAGCGAGTCAAGCGCATCATCAGCTCATACCAACCAGATCAGCGCGTCTGAAATTTACGAGCACCTCAGCATCCGCCGATGGAATACAGGCCACTTTGGCTGAGCGTCGCATCGCTATAAAGACGCTATGGCTAAACCTCTCTCAGAGAGCCTCTCCGCGCGTCAAGTAGCGTTCTGACAGTATGGCAAGGCCAGAGGCGCGTGTCCTTGCGTACTTACGGCTCGTCGCGTCATAACGTCACCGTCTCTATCCACAGAGAGCACCGAGTTCAGCAATTGCGCCACTACAGGCTCGCATTATGCACTCGAACTGACCTCAATATTTCCATCAGCTGCACTGCTAACGGACGAGCGAGTACTAGCGTCCCAACCGCCTTGAAGCCATCGAATGATCACAGTCCAGCCCCTCCACTGACAGCAAGAAATCCGCAGCTATTTTTTTTGGCTGCAAGCACTCACTGATTCTCCCGGCTGTAGGTGCGGGCTATCGCTATCAATAATCGACGCTGTTTTTTAGCCTCTGCTCTGCAACTGCAGGCTTTGGCCACGTGAGTTTGGCCTGTGCCTTGGTTTTCGCTTGAACAGGCCGGTCCTCCAGAAGCCATGAACGTAGCTCCGAGGCTAACAGCCCTCTAGGCCGTTCGGAAAGGCCAGCACCACCCAATCGAACAAAGCACCCATGGGAAAAGGCCAGATTCGGGAAAGGAGATCTCGGAGAAACCACTTTTTCGCCGATTCACGACAGCAACGCGCCGTAAACCGCGCCAGACTAGATATACCGGCCCCCAAGTGGCACAGAAATATGAATCCCATGTCGATGGAAGCAACATGCCAACTGAAATGAACGGCGACATGAAACCCAAAGCAGAGTGAACATAGCGCCGCCCAATAACGCAGGCAAAGGCCGCTGCAGGCAGAACACGAAGATCCTTGAAAGCGCCACGTCATAGCCGGAGAAGCGCACCCGAGATTTTTCCTGCGCGTTCAATGCCACAAGAATGCGCCCCAGTTTGCGGTTCTCCACAAAAACGCGCCACGAACAGAGCACAGGAACAACATGCCTCGGCAGACAAAGTCACAGGGTAAATTCGCGCTTCAATCGTGCGTTGTCCCAACCATGTCAGCGGTCTGCAAATCGGTAATGCCATTCAAACGCCGCCGGTGTAAGCCCTGCGTTGCGCCGTAATCAGAATGGTCAGGATGGCAGCGTATGGCCTTGAGTAATGATGGCGAAGTACAGCACCGCCCACTCGCCGGTAAAACATCCGCCAGACCGATGGATAGAACGGCCAACAACATGGACACCAATCACCAGCCAAACAAAGTGAACGAGAAAGCTGTTCAATCGGTACCCAGAACCAGGGCAGTTCGGTGATCTGGTTCCAGTCCATGAAGTCGGAATACCCTGGCGTGGACTGAAGTTGCGGCGTGGCCTCCGGAGTGGAGGCCCTTTCCAGCTTTTCAGAAACAATGGCGAGCAATAGCCGCCCAGACCAAAAACACACCTTGGGCCAGGGCTGAGAAGACCGGCCTTACCCCCAGCACATACCTACCCGGCAAATGGCGAGACGAGGCGTAGGTCAGGATACCTGTGCCCACCAATTCAGACGCGAAACGGGTCCGAGTGACAGGCGGCAGTAAACACAACCAGCATCGACGCAGTATCAAATAATAGAGTCCCCTCACGGGATAGCAAACCATTTCACTAAAAGCTGAACTCTTCATCAGCAATCCTCCCTAGCGACGACCTTGCGGGCCATGAGTCTTCCGGGCGTTATCATCAAAATCCCCGACGAACCACCAGCAGGGTGACAACTTGGCCATAGGCCACTTAGGAAAAAACCCATGGGTGGACCCTGGCCTTGGGAGGATGCCAAAGGCGGAAACAATCGTGCCCCACCAGACTTTGAGACCGCCATACGCCACCACAGAAAGGTATCCCCACGATGTAGGAGGCCTGGCCGACGAAGGCCCGGTTGAGCCGATCAATGGTGAACGCAGCAGCCGGCGATATCCCGGCGATACCACATGCCAGTGCAAAAGTGGCGCGTCGACGCCGGCACTGTTGATGCCCACCGCTTCTGCCATGGGGGCGGTTCTGAACCAACCGCCCGCACTTTCTTGCCGTAGCCGGAGCGATACATCAGCAGGTACAACGCCTACGGCAATCAACAAGCGCGGAATTACAATCAGAACAAGCCGTTATTGCTTCCAACCATATCGTCACCTGAATAGCACCCCATCATCCATTCGGGCAGATCGACACCAACTTTCCCCGGGCGGCCGAAGATGGAGCGATAGGCCTGTTTGGCATAATCAGCTCAGGCCCCAGGTTGCCAGACGTGGTCGAGCGGTCGGTGATAGAGAGCGCCGTAGTATATGAGCACTCAACCAGCGTCCAGGTGCGTGCTCAGACCAGGAAGCCCGTAATCATGGGATAAAAGAAATACCGCCAAACAGACTGCGGTAAGTAAGACCTGGAAAAAAACCCGATGTCAGGTAGGTGGTAATAAGCGCCGAGGATCATGAACTCACTCGTGGGCCATGTGATTCACGCCCATTTTTGACCGAAGTGAATTGGCCAGGCCAAGCATTCAAACAAACACTGAAGAACAGGGAGAGCCCGGCAACAACCCTGCATGGCAAATATCGACAGTCAATTCACTGCTGGGTAGCCGTCAAACATGCAAACCTATCCTCGCCTCAAACCAACGTGCTTTCGCGTTTCGAAAAAGCAATGAAACGTCGGCGCCCGAAGGCGCGACTATCCACTTTAACTGATAACCTTTAAGGGAAGGCATCGGGCCCATCAGCTCTTCGGTCTCGAACACAACCTTGTACTGGCCACAATCTGAGGCCTGGCAATTCGGGTCCGTTGGACGCACAGGTGAATGGTTTTCGTGGAATGCGAACTGTAAAGCTTCCTGGGCCTTAATTCAAACTCGAATGCCGCAAAAAGACTTCACGAATCCGGTGATATCAAAGATCGGCCTTTCTCGACCCCGCTGCTTTCCCAAACCCAATGGGCCATAGATAGGCCGCCTGGGTGACGTCACCGAGTGACGCATGCGTCATCGCCTAAAGCTTCTGAAACGCCGCCACAAACGCCGTGTTGTTTCGGGTTGTCCAAGCTTTGAAGTACTTCATACGAGGCATAGATGCCTCTCGTACGTTCTCACTCGACGATACCGCGGATTTCGTCCTCGGTTACGGAGAATGGTCAGCAGCAATGGTTTCTCGTCGGTGAAATTCATACACCCGCCGCTTTCAATCTGCTTGTAGAAGGCCACGTTGGGGCCGCGCCGACGACGGAAGGCAAAAACTAGACGTCAGGCTTACGCAGCTTGAATCTTGTTGATCACCGTATTTGAACCTGGGTGTGGGCCCATGTGGGTATACTCTTCACCCACACTCTTCAGTGCCCAGCTTGTCGATGGTGCTTGCGAGCAAATCTTGTTGGAGGTACGTGGCCAATGTAGTTACAGAGCCAAGCAGGTAAAAAGTTTTTTGCGCCTTTTCTCCTTGGCAATCCATCAAGACTTCGCAAGAATCTGCTGGGTTGCTTCCGTGGCGGTGTAAACCATACGTTGTGGCTGATTTGTTCTAGCCTTCGTAAAAGTGTGGGTAATATACATGCCTTGTAACTGGCTGCGATGGACGCGGCAAAGATGGCCAGTTACGGGGAAGCGAGTCCAGGCACCAAAATCGATGGCGGCGAACGTTAGTCCTGGTGGCGCGAGCAACTTGCGGGGATTTTTTACATCATGCTCGAACCAGGTGTGCAAACAGGACCATGGGTTACTGCGCTGAGCGTCACTGTACTATAGCATAACGGCACAGTCTTGGAGGCGAAAGCTATCAACGCCTGTGAGAGAGAGAAGCGAGGCTCTATCACGAGCGAGACGTTAAGCCCCGTGGTATATGCGCACATGCCAGTGTGCTGCTGCGGCCTCCAGCTCCGCACATGCGGAGTCCCGCTGATTCCTCTCGTGCAGCATGGGTGCGCGTAATAGAGTGCGAGAGATACGGCCTGACACAGTAACGGCGTCGTAAGTCACCGCCAGCTTGTGGCGGGAGCATGAGGTCAACACCTATCGGACGGACAAAGAGAGAGACGTGTGACTGACGACACCGGTTTTTTTAAAACACTTGTTGGTCGAGTATCTTGCACTCTATTAGACCAAGGGCCCGAAGTCGATCAGCTGAGATCGGTTTTCGGTGGCAGGCAGAGAAACTGGGCTATGCAACGCATAAAAAGAATCAACGCCTCTGGCGTGTGCTTTGGGCCGCCAAAGTTGAACTTTGTGCAGGAAGACGGCGCCAAGCGCTTGGCCCAAACGTTTGCTGAGAATCCGCAGTTGCTTCCGCCAAGACAACGTTGTCCGCTATTTTTGGGTGCCTGGACCTCCGCTTCCCGTGAAAGGCCATTTTTGCCTGGTCAGCGAGTCAGTACAACGGCATGTTTTGTATACCCCACTTTTACGATAGGCCTAGAACAATCACCAACGTGGTTTAACCGGCCAGGCCAGTGCTAACCCAGCAGATCTTGCGAGTCTTGATTGGATTGCCAAGGAGAAAGGCGCAAGAAGACTTTTTTCCTGCTTGGCTCTGACTACTATTTGGGGCCACGTACTCTCCAACAAGATTGCGTCGCAAGCACATCGCAAGCTGGGGCCTGAAGGGTTGTGGGGTGAAGATGTTATAATACCTCAGCTTGGGCCACACCCAGTCAATACTGGGGTGAATCAACAAGATCAAGCTGCGTAAGCCTGACGTTATTTTTGCTTTCCGTCGTCGGCGGCTCCAACGTGGGCCTTCTACAAGCAGATGATAAGCTGGCGGGTGTTGATTTTTCACCGGACGAGAAACCCATTGGCTGCTGCTGACGTCATCTCCGTAAATCCGAGTGACGAAAATCCGCGGTACGGTGGGTGAGAACGTAGGAGGCAATCTATGCCTCGTGAAGAACTTCCAAAGCTTGGACAACCCGAAACCAACACGGCTGTTTTGTGGCGGCGTTTCAAGGGAAGCCTTAGGCGATGACATGGTCGATCGGTGACCGTCACACAGGCTGGCTCTATCTTTGGCCCATGGTTGTTGGAAAGCAGCGGTCGAGAAGGCTCGAATCTTTGAAATATCGACCGGATTCGTGGAAGGTCTTTGCGGGCATCGAAGTTGTGATAAGGAATCCAGAAGGTTAACGTTCGGCATCCAAGCGAAACCATCACCTGTGGGTCCGCAAGGACCCGAATTGGCCCCAGGCTCAGATTGATGCCTAGTTATTCAAGGTTGATGTTCGAGACCCGAAGAGCTGATTGGAGCCCGATCCTTTCCCTATAAGGTATCGGAAGAAAGCTGGATAGTCGGCGCCTTCGGCGCTCGACGTTCTGATTGCTTTCCGATAACGCGTAAGCACGTTGGTTTGAGAACGGGAAATGGTAAGGGTCATGTTGACGCTACACCAGCAAGTGAATTGATAATGTCGATAATTGTGCCCATGCAGGGTTTTGCCGGGCTCTTCCCTGTTTTCAGTTGTTTGTTCCTGAATTGGCTTGGGCCTGTGCGCATCATCTTTCGGTCAAATGGGCGTTGATCATACATGGCCGGCACGGGGAGTTCATGATTCCTCGGCGTCTTTATTACCGACCGTAATCCTGTCGATCGGGTTTTTTTCCAAGTTCTTACTTACACGAGAGTCTGTTTGGGCGGGTTTATTTCTTTAATCGCGCTATGATTCTGGCTTCCTGGTGCTGTGCGCACTGGGAGGCTGCTGGTTGAGTGGCTCATTATACGGGGCCTTCGTATCAACCGACCGCTCGACAAAGTTCGTTGCTGGCACCTGGTGGCCTGAGCCTGATTAATGCCAACAGGCCTATCGCTCCATCTTCGGCAAGCCCGGGATAGTGGTGTCTCGAGTCTGGTCCCGTATAATGGATGATGGGTTGCTAAGTTTCAGTGACCCGATATGGGTGGAATGCCATAACGGCGTTGTTCGTGATTGATAATCGCGCTGTTGATTGCCGGTACGTTTGTACTCTGCTTGAATTGTTAATTCCGGCTCCTGGCTACGGCTAAAGAAAGTGCGGGCGTGGTTCAGATACCCGCCCCAATTGGCAGAGGTGGCATCACAGTGCTCGGCAGTCGACCGCCGCCATTTTTGGCACTTGCTGTGTGTAATCGGCGCCGGTATC
>Ga0163217_1101962_pt1 | contig 13110 bp, 6 predicted proteins | sample SynspAceP_FD_185933 | JGI IMG/M metagenome (GOLD analysis project Ga0163217, IMG submission 185933) | Saline lake microbial communities from Ace Lake in Antarctica - Synechococcus sp. Ace-P (PacBio error correction) | ecosystem: Environmental > Aquatic > Non-marine Saline and Alkaline > Saline ...
CCCCAAAGAAGGGGGAATAAAAGCCATCCGCGTTTTCCCCCGAAAAGGCCCCCATCCCCGATCTTACGCCAAACGCGGTTTTCCCCCTGCACTCCCCAAGTCCCCCCGGAACTTTGCCTCCGACGGGCAAAACCTGATTCTCTGTTCTGGGCCCGCCCGTTGGTCCGAGCGCGCCCCCATGAAAAGCAGGCCCGATTGGGGACCCAATCCCATCTGCGCTTGCCTGGTTGGCCGAGTTTTGCGGATTGCCTTCAGCCTCGCCCTTGAATATGTGGTGCGCGAGGCCGCGTTGCTGGGGTTGCCTGAACAACCGGGGCGATGTTTGATCTGAACTGCCGGAAAACGCCCTGAAGGCACAAGGTGGGTGGCGCAAAAGGTTTCGATACGCCAATGGGACGGGTGGACGGGTCCGGTTTCTGAACGCCAACCGCCATCTCGGAGAAACTCTGTCGTCGTTTTTTGTCTAGAAGAAGGCCCGCCAATTGACCATTCAGAATCGTTCTGAACCCGCCGATTGACGGCCAAAAGCCCGGCACCAGCGGATTGCGTAAAAACGCAGTTTTTCATGGGCCTGCACTACTTGAGAACTACGTCCAAGCGACCTTTGCGGATCGGTGCCGTGCGCCGCGACCCTTTATCGGGGGCCGCGCGCGCTATTTCAACGCCACAGCGATCCAAGTGATCCTGCGCATGCAGCGCAAACGGGGCGGCGCGCCTGCAGTCGTGGCCAAAGGGCGGATATTGTCCACGCAGCGGGCCCATCGCATCTGATCCGCAAGCCGGCGGCGAACGGGGGCCCGGGGGGGGGTTTTTTGATTTAATCTGCACCCACAATCCCGGTGGCCAAGATGCGGATTTCGGGCTGAAGTATAATGGCCCAATGCGGCCTGCACTGGGCGTGAACCGATAAGATTTTTCGCGCGGACGCTGGATATTGAAGCCTATAAAGTCGCTGTTGCGCGAGACTATCAATCTAGGCGCGCTGGGCCACGGCGGATGTGGCGGCAGCGGTCGAATCGTCCGTCGTCGCGGAGTAATGCTCGCGCTGATGGGAGGGCTGTTTCGATTTCGACAAGATGCGGCACTGTTCGCCTCAGCCTTCACCTAGCGGTTTGATGCGGATCACGCTGTGACCGGCCATATTGCCATGGCGATTCTTGGAGGGCGCTCGCGCGCTCTGCGGGCACGGTCATACAACGCAATCCCATCCCCCGACTTCGGCGCGACATCCTGATCCGAACCGATCTGGCGAAAACCTTGATGGACGAGATGTATTTGGCGATGACGCGCTGATTTCGGCGCGGCCTCAGACGGGGGACGGCGACCGCAAATTGATCGTCGGGCGGGGCTTAATGTGACGCCGTCCAACAGCCTCGCCTGCTGGCGGCCAAAGCGCATCTGCCCCCGGGTTAAATGCGGAGGGTTTTGCCGGTTCCGCGTCCATGCCCGCACCTCTGCGCGGTGGACCGCGTGGCGAACGCTGGGCATTGCGGTATGAGCGCGACAGCTGGAAGTTCTTCGGCCAACCTGCTGAGCAAGAAAGGTGACGCTGTGTGTGAAAAAGTGCGGCACCGGTCAGACTCACGTGCGCGAGATAGGCCGGTCCTTTGGGCGGGCTCCCTCTGGTGAATATCCTCGGCCGTAAACGGGCCATCGTGCCGAATTGATGCCGATCTGTGGGGCACCTATGGCGCTGCTACTACTCGCGCCACGATCACGAGGAATGTGATTGCACCAAACGGGCGCGATTGTCGATGCGTGCGCGCATAAGCTGCCCGCGTTGCGGACAAGGTCCTGGATGGGCGTCGAATACGCCGATGATTCTCGTAATGATGATCGTAGAACGGCTCGCAACGCCTTCGCCCAAGGTCTGCGCATCGGATTCACCGACGGTGCCCCGCGCCGTCGTCCGTTTGTCGGGCCAACGGCACGGTGGCGCAACGATCGGGTGTAACTGGAGTCACTTTAGAGACGCAACCCGAGCCCCGCTTTGATCTGGACCCAGCGCCGCTGGCCGGATACTCGACGCGCCTGCGCTGTCGGACCTGAAAGCCATGACCGGCGGGACGTGGCCGATGTGCCATTACCTAGCCGAGCGCTCGCCATGAACCCCAAGCCCCCGCGAGACCGATATTTTCGATCTGCGCCTCGCGCGCAGTGCGTCTCGATCTGTGCCGATGCCTGGAGGCACTTTATGGCGACCACCGGATTTTGCGCAAATGCGCGGCGATCTGCTGGCCTGAGTCGCAAGCGTGGGCCAGCGCCCGCGATTCTAAGACCCTGCTCTGGTTCCGCGATCTGGAACCGGACTGGTCACGCCCCGAATATGGTGCTACGTGTTCTATATCGACTCGTTCGCGGGCGATATAGGCCGGCATCCACGAAAGCTCGACAACCTCAAAGCCTCGGCTGGACTTTGTGCATTATCCCTGTCTCAAACCGCGCCCTTACAGTGGAATTGGGCTAATTCGTGATGATTACTGCCGAATCAACCCGATTCTGGCACGATGGCCGATCTGCAACGCCTGTCAAATCGCTGCGCGCGCGCGCAAAATGTCGCTGTGCATCGATATGTGCTGAACCACACCCGCAAGGAGAGCACGCTTTGGCGAAAAAAGCCGCAAGGGCCGACCCCGAGCATCAAGACTTTTCTTACCTGATGTTTGACGATGAACACCTCACCTGAAAGCCTACGAGCAAACCTATCGAGGTTTTCCCGAACAACCGCACCGGGCAGCTTCACCTATTAAAATGATCAACTTGGGCAAATGTGGTCGGACCGATCGTTCAACGAACACAGTGGGCTCTGAACGCCAACCCGAAGTGTTTTTCTGGAAATCGCTAATGTGATGTTGTTTCTTCCGCAATAGGCGCCGATGTGCTGCGCTTGGATGCGGTGGCGTTCAATGTGAAGCGCTCGGCAGACGCCATGGCCAGTCCGAGCTCTGAGGTCCATATGATCCGCTCGCGCCTTAGGGCGTGACGCGGGTCTGTGCAAGCCTCGGTCCTGCATCTGGAGGAAGCGATTGTCGGCCTGCCGAATGCTCGGCTTTTTCGGCGCGCGAGCATGACGGGCGCGAGGGCAATTCTGGCCTATCACAACACCTCCTCATGGTGCAGTTCCTGGAGCGCGCTTGCGACCGCGACGCGGGGCTCATGACGCCACTGTGCTGGCGCACGCACTTCCCCCGAGGTGTTGTCCAACGCGACCTATGCCACACCTATATCCGCATGCCAGACGATATTGGCTTGGCGATCACGGATGAGACGCAAGCGCCTTGGGGCATTCCGCATCATCACCTGGCTTCTTAGTCGGATTTCTATGAGGGCGTGTTTGAAGGTCATTTCCGCGAGGCGCGCGCGCGGCTGTTTCCAGGTCAATTCTGAGACAGCGATAAGCGGATTTTCATGGATCGTTCGCCTCGCTCGCGGGCCTTGGAGCGGGCACTGTGCGGACCGTGACGGCGCGGGCGTAGCTTGGCGGTGCAACCAATCCTGCTCGGCAATTGCGCTGATGCGTCTTATGCGGCGTGCCGCCTGATACTATATTGGGCCGACAGATCGCGCTGACCAATGATTATGGCTACGTCCAAAGGATGGCGAGGCCCAGATATCGCTGGGTGGCAACCGCCCGCAATATGGATTGGGACCGCGTCCAACCGCCGAAGTTGCGACAGCCCGAAGCCCAAGTCCTTGCCAGCACCCGCCATATCTTATCCGCCCGCACAGCCACGCCGCAAATCCATGGGGGTCTAACACGGACCCGTATCCTCGACCTGCTCAGCGCGTCTTCGCTTTGAGCGTCTCTGACCCCCACGGCCAAACCTCGTGTGCCTTTTCAACGTCTTGGAACGTGCCAAACACGTGCCCGCAACTGCTCGCGCCGAAGGGTGCGCAGTTCCAAGACGCCCGCCCGACGCCCCGCGTCACGCTAGAGACCGACCACCTATGCCTTGCCCTTAACGGCGCGTGGTGATTAATCCTAAAGAGACACTATGACGTCATTGTACCCCCTCGTCACCCGACGCGCTGGGCGCGCTCATTGCTCATTCACTGACTATACGATCGGCAAAGATAAGCCCATCCAGCACCTATGATTGGCGCATGGCCGTCAGCTATGCGTTCTCGACCGGAATCAATGGACAGCTGGTTTTGCAGGCGAACGCGCAAAACCTACGAGCCGCAAGGCAAGCGGTCTTTAATCTGTCGATGGATTCTCTGATCGGCCGCATTCTGATGAATGCGTGATCAATCTGCGGCCGCATAGACGAATCCGAACAAGTTTGGCGCAAGACGAATTTCGCTGCGCGATGTGGTCGAGATGAGCCGACGCAGCCTCGGCAATGGTTGCCTCGGCGTTGGCGGCGTGTTTTCTGGAATTCGATTCCACGCTTGCTGTCCGGGGTTAGGCTACGGCATCCGCTACGAGCACGGCTGTTTCGCCAGCGCTTTGAAGGTGGTCCCCTAGGTAAGACCCGAGGATGGTTGAATCTAGACCCCATCCGTGGGATTTCGAGCGCCCGGAGGCCAATTACAACTATCCCGGTTCAGGCTATGTGGAACAACGTGGATGGGCAGGCCGTTTGGCCGGGCGTCAGGAGACGTGCTGGGCGCGGGCGTTATGATACGCCTTGGTGGGGTTGGAGGCAATGGTCGAACACCGCGCGCCTCTGGGGCGCTCCCCGACGGAGCTGTTGATCGGAGCGGTTAACTCAGGCGACCATACGGCTCGGACAGCTCCCGCGAGGCTTTGGCAACGGACGCTCAGCCGCGTCCTGCTATCCCGACGATACAACGATAGCGGCAAGGAACTTGCGCTCTGAAGCAGAGTATTCCTGACCTCTACCGCGCTGCAAGACATCCTGCGGACCGGTTCCTGACCGTATCGACGATCTGGCCCTGCGCCCGACAGGTCGCGATCCCAGACGAACGATACGCATCCTGGCGCTTGTCAGGGTCCGGATTGATGCGTTTCTGGTGGACCGTGCTGGATGCCCGTGGGACCGCGCCAAAAGACATCGCCTCGCGCCTGCTGAACTACACCACCACATGTACGCTGTTGCCGACGAAGCCCTTTGAGCGCTGGGTCCACATGGTTATGGCCCGATATTGCCACGCCAATATGCCAATTTATGAACGGAATCGACGCCGAACACAACGGCGCCGGGTTTTGCTGGCCGAGTTTGCGGATTGTCTGGCAAGATAAGGTTGCATATGGCACGTGTGCGTTCGTTATGCCGCCATGTGAAGGGTCTCGGCGCTGCCATCCGACCTAATGCGCGAGACGGTGTTTGCCGAATCGAACCGACTTTAATCCCGGACGTACTTTGAACCAGACCACACAACGGGTCCACACGCGCCGTTGAATACGGCTGTCGAACCCGGCTTATTCAAGGTGATTACAGACACGATTGGGGCGGTCGGAACGGGACTTGGACCGTTGCAGGATTTGAAGCGCATGCCGGCCGATGCGGATGTGGCTGGCCGCGATCCGAGCGGCAAGCCACCAACAAGGTCGCCGTTCTCAAACTGGGTGGGCGCAAAAGATGGGGCTTGGGTCGCTGGACCCCGAACGCGACTGGTTGACGTCCAAGTCAGCGCATCAGAATCCAAACGCAACCGGCTTCACATCAGAGACATAGCGCCTGGAAACGATCGCGAAAATCCAAATGCGGCTGGCGCCGCGCGTGAAGGTGTTCGGCGGCACAAGCAGCCCCCGGCTATTTCACCGCCAAGGCAATTATCCTCTTTCAATGATCGTGGGCCGCGTGTTAAATCGGGCCCGTCACACGCGAAATCTGCCTGAAAGTGGTGTATCGGCCAATTAACACACGTCTCCATGCGCAGCGCTGATCCCGGCGCGAACTGTCCGGACAAATCTCGACCGAGGCAAGAGGCATCTGGTCCACCTCGGCAACATGAAGTTTTCACCATGACGGCGCGTTGACGAATTGGACGTTGGGACGGGCAATGTGGAAATTCCGCGAGCATGTGGGCCCGAAATCATTCTTTTTATTCGGTCATGACGCATGACCAGGTGCCAAACCTGCTACAGAACTCCCATCACGCGCCGCGAGGAGGCCTGTCTTGGACAGCCAAGAGCTACAGACGTCTACAATGGTGGCCGAGGGCGAGTTCAGCCCCGACGAGCCTCCGCGCTAATCACGGCGGTGGACAAGACGTGGAACAGATCCGTTCCTCGTGGCCTCGGATTACGACGCCTATTGCGGTCAGCACAAGCGCAGCGTGGCGTTCCTTCAAGGAACCCGCGCCGCTGGGACTAACAGTTGTCCTGAGCAACATCGCGGTCGGTGCTACTTCTCGCAACCGCACGATCCGGGGGTATATGCAGTGTGGGGCGCGAAAAGCCTGCGTGAGGTGAAGGCGGCGCATCGGTATGCGCCGCCCCTCTGCGAAGTCGACTTCGCAGCGTTTTAGCTCAGCGCAAGGCTCTTAACACCGCAAATACGCAAAGCCGTTGCCCGAAGCGCGAAGCGTCGTGCCCGTCACCTCCGCAGCCTGCGGCCCCGTTCAAAACCGCGTGCGACAACCTCAAACGCCAAGGGCTCGGCGATAGGTTGAACACGCATGTCAACGTCTCGCCCTTCCGCACCCGCTCAAGAAACGCCAGCACCGGGCTCCTGGGTGTCAAGGAACGTCGTCTTCCCCCGCGAACAGCGCCGCACTGGATTCCGATACGCAATCGTCCCCCTTGTGAACGCCAAAATCCCGTCATTGCCCTGCGCGTCCACGGCCCGACCAGCCTGCTCCGCTTTCACCGCAACCACGGCGTCCCCTCGGACAACCCGCATCACGGCCCCAGCCTCCCACACCTCTGCGTCCGGCACCCATCGCGGCCCTTCACGCGGGCCAGAACCGAAGCGCGGCGGTCGGTCAGCTCAGCAATACACCAGCTCCGTCTCGTCTGGCCCAGCTCCTCGCCTTGATAGATCCCGTGGTGCCTATTCAAGCCATCATCATCGCGCAGGTCAGCGCGCCATGGCATCCATCGGACGCGGCATGCGGCAAACGCGACACCTGACGCGGACACGTCATGGTTCGAAAAGGCCCAATACGATGACCCCCTCCGGCGCGCCCGTTTGCGGAAGCCCTCAATGCAGCGCGCAGGTTGAGCGGCATGAAATCCGGCCCAGCATGGCAAACGAGTAATGTCATTATGCAGCGCGAAGTGCCTCGGTATACTCGCCCAATAATCTCAATTGACCGCGCCCCCATCTCGCCCACTTCGCCACCATCATGAATTCGGTCGTACGTCGGTCGGGCCGCAGCTTCTCGAGAAATCGCGAATACTTCTCAGCCGCGTCTTGTTGTAGATGTTCCTGCCTGCATGCCCATACAGAAGTCCGTCGCCATCACTGCGGTTTGGCAATTGCGGCGGGTGGAGCGCAGCTTGTTTGGTCCGTGGAATAGCTAGTTCAACCGTATCGAGCGAAACATCAAGGCCCCGGTCTAGCCAGAACTTACCAGGTCTCCAGCAGCGCTCGCGGACATCCGGTTGTGGAAATCAGGTTCGGGCTGGGATCCTAGGAAGTTGTGTCAGGTAGTATTGCCGCGCCCTGGATCAAACTCCAAGCCGGGCCGCCGAAATGGCTGTGCCATTTGGTGGGGGCGAGCCTCGGGTAAGGGGATCAGCCCGACATCACAGTCCGGCCTTGGTTGTGCGTCGCGGCGGCTTCTGCTTGGAAACCAGTCATGCTGGTCGAGGTGTGCGAGAGCACTTGTCGACAATGGACCTTGTAAGCGAGGGCGTGGGCCGCCAGCAATCACGCGTCGAAGTCGCTCGAGTGTGCCGAAAAGCGGTCGATGGGCGGTGTAAGTTCGACACGTCAAGCCCATAACCGCTTTGCGGGAGCAAATCGGCGAAGAGCCAAATGCAATCCGCGCTCGAGGGCCGCGACATGCGGGAGCGGCTGGTAATCGCCCCTTAAGGTCGCCCACGCCATCGCGGTGCTGTCTGAAAGGAGCGTGGATTGACTCTATAGACCACGCGTCGCGCCCCATTCCTTGCATGTCTGGTTCCTTAAGGTTTGCGGGGTTTAGCGTAACATGGTGGGGGGAAGGGGGGGCACGACACTCCATAGAGCATGCGCCAAATCGCCAAGCTGGCCATTGAAAATAAGTTTTTCAGTTATCTTTCCTCTCAAACTGAGAGGCAGCCTATTTTCGTGAAGGTATTTTTTAGGAAAGTGATATGGACACAGATAGCTTTAGACAGTCGAAGATTAAGTGTATAATTATAATTAAGATGTTGCTTTCAAAGGAAGATTGTGTGTATGCTGAGTGTAATTGCGAAATTCATACGTGATCTCTCACGGTTTGGCAGTGGACGGCCGTAAAAGTGTATTCTTTCTTCAAGTTTTCCACAAACACAAATCGGCGCGTTTAGCAAGGCGACTTCGCCTTGCAGTGTTATGGATTGTCCTAGTCAAGCCGAAGTTTTGTTTATTATAAAATGAAAACGACGAAGGTATTGAAGACTTCCGACGGTCAATGTTTTGTTCGGATATAAGAGGTTGCAACGTCAGATATATCTGACGGCCAGCACTAGTTGCGTTGAGCTCGGTTTCGCTTCGTCTTCGGACGAAGCTCAATAGAGAACAAATTGCCGTGTATGGAGCCGAGCGTGGTTTTCGAAAGTTCTGAGTCAAGCAGCTATCCTGGAACCGATAGAACTAAAAGAAAGCAAGTAAATGCCCGGTTTGGTTTGAGGTTCGTTTGTCGGAGCTGCAATTCTTACAGTAGGATTGTTTCTTCATCAATGCAATGAGAGCGATTTTCCAGCGGTAGTAAAATATTTGGTGAGCAGAGAAGACCTCTCGAATTGTCTTCGACCCAATTTGTCTTTTCGTAGATAGTCCTTGTATTCTCACAGCTTTTTTGCATTCAAGTTAGAGACTAGTAGACCCCTCAATCTCGCCCCTACAGCTCGTAAATCTTTCCCTCCGCACCTTCAACGTCGCTGTCACTTCCCATCATCGGGTCCACTCCTGGGCAAGCAAAACACACCTTCTTGACCTGCTCGACCCTGCCAGTGCGTCGTTTCTGGCGCGCATCCTTTCTGCGTCAATCTTGTGCACCACTCAGGATGCTTCGGCCCAAGACCCGGAACTCGTGTACGCGACCCTGACGCCTCGGGCCAGAGGCGCATGTTCGAAATCCAGCTGCAATCAGGCCGTCACGTAAGGCGTCTCGTCGCGATCACGATGGCTTCCTTATGAATGGCGAGCCTTCAATGGTTTCTCAGATCATCGACGGCGCGAGGTTCTTTCCGGCCGCGTTATCATGATGTCCTTCTTGCGGTCCACGATGAGATCGACCCGTCGCCATTCGCCTCGGCCACGTCCCCCGGTGCGCACCAAAGTCGCCTGAACGTCTCGGCGGTCGCCTCCGGATTGCGGTAGTAGCCCTTGAAAGATGATGCCGCCTTTAACAGCAACTCGCCTATCCTCTCTCGAATTCTTGTACTGCACTCCGGCCAGGAGTCCGCAGCGGCCCTCCTCGCGCCCCAATAGGCTGGATGCAGGCCGGCCCCGCAGGTTCTCGACATCCCCAAGCCTCGTCGCACATTTGATGCGATTCCACGCAGGAAGCACCAGCAAATTCCAGCGAGATAGGGCGGGCGGTGATCCCAAAGTGCAGCGCCCAAGGCCAATAGCTAGAATATGGCGTAGACGCGGGCGTCCCAGACCGTGTTTGCTTAGCTTTTTGCGCGCCAACTCCAATCGGCGCGGGGTGTCCTTGCGCGCGTGCGGCAGACTTCAGACGAGCAGGATAAGCTTACCGCAGGGGCGTGGCGGTCTGGCTGCACCATAACGCCCGCGCTGCATCTTCTCCCCAAATCTCCCTTGGAACGCCGAAAAAATCTGCGGGGCCGCGTCCGCGCGATCGAGGGTGATGGTGCGCAGGCCTTTCGCAAAATTCATTGGTGAATTGGCCAGATAGCGGAATTCACCACGGTCACGTTTCTGCTCGGCGATATTGGGGGGGCCCCCCCCCCCCAAAACAGGGGTCTCAGGATTGTTCGGTGCCCGGGCGTAGTGCCGAAAATATTGGGCTGGCGAGGCCAGCGGCGGCGTTCAAATCGCGTGGCTGAATTTCGGCGGCCTTTGGGCCAAACGTGGAGCCTGAGGTGGAGACCATCATCGCGGGTTGTCATTCGGGCAAAGCCCGCCTGATCCGCGCATGACCCCGTTTCGCGCTGTGCGCACAAGGCCGGCGCCGGCCCCTTCCACAATTCGCTGACCAATGTTAGGTCTAGATACGTTTCGCCCCTTCAAGCCCTTGGGTTTCAAACACACTCAGTTTGCGCATCTTTGGCAATTCCCGCCAGCGCCACGATCTTATCAAATTTATGGGTGTTCTTGCGTTTGGCTCTTGTCCTCGATTAACAGATCTGTGTCGATGCGTTCACCAGATGGTCGCTCTCAGCCGCCGGCTGGTCGGATACATGCCCACGGTGGTCCCGCCCTGCCGCTTGGAATCCGAAACTGGGCGAGCACCCATTCTGCGGTTCTCGCGACAGGATCCCGAGATCCTGCCCGACCCCACCCTCTCGATCAGACCACGGCGAGGGCGTTGTGGTGACGTCTCAAGCCCGCTCCAATTTAGCTCCTGCCAGTTTATTTTTCCCGTGACGCTTGTTGGCGCATGGCGACGCCCTTCGGAATGGCTGGCGCCATGTTCAGAGACGACCGACCCAGCGGGCGCAGCCTTTTGGCGGCGATAGCGTGGACCTTCAATACCATTTCCAGACCTCAAATCGTTCGAGAATGAAGGAACCCCCAATACCCTCACCCTTCGCACTTCGGACATTGGGGGCAATGTTGACTTTTTTGCCATTCTCGAACGCTCTAACTTAACCAGCGCTACGGCGCCTTGTAGTGTTTACATCCGAAGCTTGGCGCGCGTCGCCCCTCAGCTCCCACGCCCAATAGACGCTTGCGATTGTCCTTGTCGGCCCGAAGGTCTCGACCGCCTTTCCATTACGATCTGGCCCGCTTTCCATGATGTAGCCCATAGTCTGCTACGAAAGGCGACGCCCGCTTTGCTTCCCCAGCAGATCGACACGCCGTCTTCTCGTTCAGCCGCCGATGGTGCCGAAAATCTCTCGACCACCTTCGGGCGAGGCCCAGTGACGTTCGTCCATAAGATCACGTTGGTTTGCCCGCAATCATCGCGCGCCCCGAACGCGAGCATTTGCTGCTCACCCCCGACAGTAGCCGCGATCTGGCTTCGGCGTTCCCTGAGCCGCGGAAAATCGTAGACCGTTTTTTTTTTTTTTTTTATTTTTTTTTTTTTTTTTTTTTTTTTTTTTTTTTTTTTTTTTTTTTTTTTTTTTTTTTTTTTTTTTTTTTTTTTTTTTTTTTTTTTTTTTTTTTTTTTTTTTTTTTTTTTTTTTTTTTTTTTTTTTTTTTTTTTTTAGATTTTTTTTTTTTTTTTTTTTTTTTTTTTTTTTTTTTTTTTTTTTTTTTTTTTTTTTTTTTTTTTTTTTTTTTTTTTTTTTTTTTTTTTTTTTTTTTTTTTTTTTTTTTTTTTTTTTTTTTTTTTTTTTTTTTTTTTTTTTTTTTTTTTTTTTTTGTTTTTTTTTTTTTTTTTTTTTTTTTTTTTTTTTTTTTTTTTTTTTTTTTTTTTTTTTTTTTTTTTTTTTTTTTTTTTTTTTTTTTTTTTTTTTTTTTTTTTTTTTTTTTTTTTTTTTTTTTTTTTTTTTTTTTTTTTTTTTTTTTTTTTTTTTTTTTTTTTTTTTTTTTTTTTTTTTTTTTTTTTTTTTTTTTTTTTTTTTTTTTTTTTTTTTTTTTGTTTTTTTTTTTTTTTATTTTTTTTTTTTTTTTTTTTTTTATTTTTTTTTTTTTTTTTTTTTTTTTTTTTTTTTTTTTTTTTTTTTTTTTTTTTTTTTTTTTTTTTTTTTTTTTTTTTTTTTTTTTTTTTTTTTTTTTTTTTTTTTTTTTTTTTTTTTTTTTTTTTTTTTTTTTTTTTTTTTTTTTTTTTTTTTTTTTTTTTTTTTTTTTTTTCTTTTTTTTTTTTTTTTTTTTTTTTTTTTTTTTTTTTTTTTTTTTTTTTTTTTTTTTTTTTTTTTTTTTTTTTTTTTTTTTTTTTTTTTTTTTTTTTTTTTTTTTTTTTTTTTTTTTTTTTTTTTTTTTTTTTTTTTTTTTTTTTTTTTTTTTTTTTTTTTTTTTTTTTTTTTTTTTTTTTTTTTTTTTTTCTTTTTTTTTTTTTTTTTTTTTTTTTTTTTTTTTTTTTTTTTTTTTTTTTTTTTTTTTTTTTTTTTTTTTTTTTAACCCCACCCCCCCCCCCCTGGTTTTTTTTTTTTTTTTTTTTTTTTTTTTTTTTTTTTTTTTTTTTTTTTTTTTTTTTTTTTTTATTTTTTTTTTTTTTTTTTTTTTTTTTTTTTTTTTTTTTGTCATAGGCAAGTTCACATCGCGCCCTCAGCGCATAGGCGCCGCGATCATTTCATCACGGTCATTTCAAGAAAATCTTGCGACCCTCGCGCACATGAAACCGCCCGCTTTGCACCAGTTGTCGGGGTGATCGGAACACGCTCTGCCCTCAAAATGAAATGCGGCCCTCGCCGACATGCCGTTTTCCCATCCCCCCGCAGTTGGACGCGCTTCGGGTCGTGGTTTGCCAGCCCCGTTAGTGCCCTAGCAGCGTGACGATCTTTCAGTGGGCACCTCAAGCGACAGACCGCGCAGGCCCTTGCACGGTAATGGTGTAGGTGACTCGATTATTCTCAATCGTCAGCATGATCCTTTGAATGGTGGGGGGGGGCCGAAACAATTCCGCCCCTCGGTCTCTTAGGCGAACAACCAGTCGGAGTGCGTGACAACCCCTCTCGGCGCTGACTGATAGACGCGCCCTGCCGATCCCCCCTTTTTTTTTTTTTCTTGTTGTTCTTCCATCGTGACGGCCATCCCAAAGTAGCGCCCCATGTCGAGTCCTTGATCTCGACAGCGATGGCGGCGGTGTTGTCCGCCGCAGCGATGATCCTCTCGGCAGTGGCGCGCAAGCGGCCCACAAAGCAAGCTCGATCGCGCACATGGTCGATCTCCACTGTGGGCATGTAAGTTCTCTAGCAGCGAGCCCGCGAACATC